>Ga0302315_10002942_pt1 | contig 15762 bp, 18 predicted proteins | sample III_Palsa_N3_1_FD_200532 | JGI IMG/M metagenome (GOLD analysis project Ga0302315, IMG submission 200532) | Peat permafrost microbial communities from Stordalen Mire near Abisko, Sweden - III_Palsa_N3_1 | ecosystem: Environmental > Terrestrial > Soil > Palsa > Peat permafrost | place: Sweden... | reverse complement strand
TTATAGCGATTTATGGATGAATGAAATCCATCAGCATCGTCTAATAAAGTAATCTCCTGCCCGCGATAATGCCTTCCTCAACGCCACCATTCGAGACCACGCGAATGAAATCTGCAACCGACAACCAAGAAGGAAGCCCGCACATGAAACTGTTTTACGCTCCCGCCGCCTGCTCTCTCGCAGCTCACATCGCATTGCGCGAGGCCGGCGCCAGCTTTGCCCTGGAAAAGGTCGATCTGGAAACCAAGCAAACGGAAGCCGGCGGCGACTTTTTCGGCACCAACCAGAATGGCTACGTACCGGCCCTGCAATTCGCAGACGGGCAGGTGCTGACCGAAGTCACCGCAATCGTGCAGTACATCGCCGACACCTTTCCCGATGCGCACATTGCCCCGGCTGCCGGCACCCCGGCGCACTACAAACACCTGGAATGGCTCGGGTTCATTTCGTCCGAACTGCACAGGAACCTTGCCGCCATGTTCAATCCGGCGTTAACGCCGGAATTGAAGGCGTCGCTGATGGCCCGCGTGACCAAGCGGCTGGACTGGTTGGCCGGGCAATTGAAGGGAAAGACTTACCTGCAGGGAGACAAGTTCAACGTCGCAGACGGTTACCTGTTCACGATCCTCAACTGGCGCGATTTCGTCGGTTTGGATCTGTCACCCTGGAAGACGATCCAGCAATATCTGGCGCACGTTGGCTCTCGCCCGAGCGTGGTCGCGGCGCTCAAGGAAGAAGGATTCGTGCCGGCCTGAAGGCATTCACCAAGCATATCAAGGAGAGATTCGACAATGGAAAAGTACGACACGACTAAGAAGGCATCGACTGCGCGCGCAGGCGTCATCGGGCTATTGCTGGGCATGGTGCTGACGCTCGATGCCCGCGCTCAACAGCCCGCCACCCCCGCACTCGCTCCGGATGCCACGGGCTACGTCATCAAGTTCAAGGTGAAGCCTGGGAAGAACGCCGAATTTGAAAAAGCCGTCGGCGCGATGATGGCCGATGTTCGTAGCAAGGAACCCAAAAACGTCTACTGCGATTTGCTCCACCCCTCCGGCGACGCGCAGACTTACGTGATCGTCGAGCGCTACAAGGATGTCCAGGCGAGCAAGGAGCATGGCGAGAGCGAAACCATCAAAAAACTCGGCGCTGCTTTGCAGAACGGGCTGCTCGATGGCCCTCCTGATCTCCAGCAATTAGTGTTCATCCGTTCGAAGTAAACATCCGGCGGGGCGGTTCTTCCGCCTTGCCGTCAATATCTCGCCGGTAGCGACCGTTTTGAGGAGTAGCGGAAATCGGTACATTTCTGGCGACCGGCCGCATGACTCATCGCAGCCGCCCAACCACATTGCACAGACGTGATCGAATGCCCGCGCCTAAAGTCCGTTTCCCGGATGAATGCAATGGCGGGTACCGATGGCTTGGCCTTTTCCGCACATTGCCTGCTGGGTCATTTAGAACCCGTTTCAAAATGAACAGGGCTAGGCGCCGCGACGAAGACAGTACGACTGTACGGCAAGGAGCAGCAACAACGCCATGGTCATTTTGAAAATAAGTCAATGATGGCGTGGGGGTTTGCGTCCGGGCCATTTGTAGCAAAAAAATAGCAGTTAACATTCAGCATCACGTTTCAAGATTTTTTGTCGCCGAAGGTCGGTAAAACGCGGTAAATCGACCTCGCCTTACCTTTCACTCCATCCTACCACCATTAATTGCTTGTTATTCGGCAAGCAGTTTACAATCACACCATCACGGAAAAAGACGTGATCTGGTTTAGCGACCTGACCCAATGGCAGGCATTCCTCTTCGGAGGGTGCCTATTCGCTCTTGCACGCCCCTATGGCGGGCCTGGGCGGGGATACCTTCGGGTATGCCGGGTCTGTTGGGCCGGTTCGCTAACCCTGTCTTGTGCCTGCCACTCCGTTTTAGCGAGCGGACGCGGGTTTAAACCCAACAGGAGGCGTTATGCGAAATGCCATTTTGATTGCCGTGCTTTTGTGCTCGGCATGTAGAGGTGTAAATCCCGCCCTTGGCGCAGCTTCATTCAACCAAGGCGTCAATCGAAGCCAATGCCAGCAGTCATGCACACCGGGCGACGGGCAGTGTTATCAGGGCTGTGCGGCGCTTTATCCGCAGAACCCGCCACCTACCTACCAGCCTATTCAAACGCCTACCCAACTCGACTACAACTGCCTTAACCAATGTACCCAGTCCGGGTATACCTTCCAGCTTTGCAAGAAAAACTGCTCGTATTGATTGCGCGGAGGATAAAATAAATGCGCCCCCGAACCGTGGAAAGTGTGGGGGCGCATTTTCCTTCAACTACGAAAGGACAGCACAATGGAACTGGTAGAGATTATCGGCGGTGCAATGGGATACGCAATCGCAAATTTTGCAGTCGGCCTCGGTACTTTAACTACGCTCACAAACAAAGGTATTTTGACAAGGGAAGACGCCCACGATACTATCCGTCGCGCTAGGCAAATCATGATCGCGTCTGGGGGCTTTCCGGGAGTGCCTGAGTCTCTGGAAGCGGCGATGGCGTGCCTAGACCAGCTTGAACAGAAATTTCTTGCTGATACGGCTCAAATATCCCCTTCAGGATTAAACTGAAATATTCTTCCACTTCCCGCAGCATTGTTTCACGACTCATAGCACCGCCTGTAACATCCACCCGGGTAAAACCGGGTAAATTCAAGTAACTCAGTCAACACCCGGTAAAATAAGTTCTTGAACCGTAACGGATTTTTCCGGGCACAAGACCTGCCACCCCTTATACAGCAAGTTTGAAACGGGTTCTTATTAGAGTCCGCCTCCGATTTATTTCCTGCGCTTCTACGTGTTCTTCCGGTGCGCACCCGTTGGCGGCAGTCTGAGAATAGCCTCGTTTGAAGGCGCGCTCCCGCTCACAGCCACAGCCAACATATCGGCTGCATGCCCCGCCTCAGCCTTGCCCTGCCCATTTTGCAATGGGCTCTTGGATCAAAATTCGGGCATGCGCGCCATGTCGCCAGTTCCCGCATAGGCATATGAAAAACATATGGAGCCAACAATATTAATATATTTTACATTGCCCCGCTCCATGGCTACCATGCCACTTAAATCAGAAGTTGCAGGTGTTGAGCAAGGAGTGTCGCGCTCTAGACGAGCGCCAGCCGTCGCCTACAATCCAACATAGGAATGTTATATGCGCCACCCCGTTACCTTCCTTTCCATACTTTGCATTTCCTGTCTTTTTGGTTTGAAGGTTGAAGCGGCAAACTCGCACGCTACATCGGCAAATCCGGCGGGCTGTTATGACGCCGCGGACCCGCACGATATACGGCTATGGGATGGTCCCGCGCCAGGCGCCAAGGGCGACGACCCGTGCCGCGATATTCCACACATGAAGGTATTTCCGGCGCGCGAAGCGAAAGCCGGGAGCGGAACTGCGATCCTTCTGATTCCGGGTGGCGGCTACGACAGGTTGACCAATTTGAAGGAGCAAGTGCCGGTCGCCGATTACTTCTCGCAAACGATCAATGCGACGACGTTCCTCCTGTATTACCGACTGGTGCAGACTGACGGCACGTATCGTTACCCGGTGGCGATGTGGGATGGTCAACGGGCGCTGAAGCTGATACGCTCTCGCGCCCGCGAATTCGGCATCGACCCGAAACGCATTGGGATGTTTGGGTTTTCGGCAGGCGGCCACCTGTCCAGCACGCTGGCCTTGCATGCCGACAGCGATTTCAAGTTGCCGAAGCGCGATGCGGTCGATGCTACCGACGCGCGGCCCGATTTTCTGGGACTTGGCTATGCGGTAATCTCGATGAACCCGGAGCAATACGGAAAATCGTACTCGCATGACAATCTGCTCAACGGTTTTCACGGGACCGAACTGACGGACCTGGAAAAATATCTATCCGCACAAGACCATGTCACCGAGCACACGCCGCCGGTCTTCCTGTTCGTCAGCTTGGACGACCAGCGGATCAACCCGCAAAACAGCGTGATGTTTGCCCAGGCGCTGAAGGCCGCCAACATTCCCGTCGAAGCGCACATGTTTGAGCACGGCGCGCATGGCGTGGGCTTGGCGACAGACATGGCGGAAGAACACGTGTGGCCGGAAATGTTCCATCACTGGTTGGAACAGCAGCATTTTCTGCCGCAGCCGGATTGACGATCGCTGCATCCAATCTGCCATTTTCGTAGTTTCTCCAACGCGACCATAACGCCCATGTAGCGCTAAAACGCCGGAAGAAAGGAGGGGGCCGATCGATATCGACACGATCGGGGATGGGGCTTCGTTGCGCCCGATAAAGCCTGCAACGTAAAAATGAAGCGGAAAGTGGAGACAAAAGCCGCTCTTTTTTATTGGACTGACAGACGCCGATCCAGCGCAAACCGTATGCACGTGGACGCGGCACATTTTTGCTCGGCAACTGCCGTCGAGCAAATAACAAGATTCAGAAAGAGTCATATGAAAAAGAATATCTTTCCCGGCCTGATCGCGTTACTCGCAACGAACGCAGCATTTGCCCAATCTTCCGTAACGATCTATGGTTTGATCGACGAGGATGTGCGCTATCAAACCAATACGCCCGTGACGGGATCGACACCTGCACGTCAATTGGCGGTGACTCCCGGCATGCTCAATGGCGATCGGCTCGGATTCAAAGGTGATGAAGACCTGGGTGGCGGCAGCACGGCCTTCTTTACGCTCGAAGACGGTTTTTCCGCCAACAACGGCACGATAGGACAGCAAGGGCAACTGTTCGGGCGCGAGGCCTTCGTTGGATTGCGCAACAATTCACTCGGTGAAGTCGAAGCCGGCCGCCTGTATGGATTGCTGTATGAAGACATTGCGACGGTTTTCGATCCGGTTGCCGGCAATAACGGATCGATCGATTGGGAATACGAAATTGAAGGGATTCGCTTCGACAATTCGATAAGGTACGCCAACACCTGGGGGCCGCTGACATTGAAAACGCAATACTCCTTCGGCGGTCAGGCCGGTGAACCGAGTATCGGCTCGACCGACGCATTTTCGCTGTTTTACCGAGATGGACCGCTTTTTATCGCCACCGCGGAGCAAGTGTCACGTGACGAAAATGCCAACCAGGCGTCTATTGCGAGCGTGGCGGGTCAATACATATTCGGGACGTTGACGCTTGATCTCTCCTTCGTCGATGCCAAGCGCGATCCGGGCTTTGCGGCGGGCGCGAATTCAACCGCTGCCGCGCCAAGTAGCGCCGCGCTTGCCAACACGAATCTCAATAGCAATGCCGGCAACAAACTGCAGCGTACCGATGCATTATGGACCGCTGCTGCCGTCTACAACATAACCTATGCATGGGCCTTTACACTGGATTACAAATTCGACTCCGTCACCAACAATTCATCGAAGGGCGATAGCGGCAAAGTGTCGACCGTCGTCGGACTGCTTGAATACAATTTTTCAAAGCGAACCAAAGTCTACCTGGAGCTCGATCACGAAAGCGTGTCGGGAGGCGAAGTCAAGGACGCCAACTTGGTGTTAAGCGGCGCCGGTGCCAGCCTGGGTGGCGCCACGGACCGAAACGGCGTGTCTTTGGGTGTGCAGCATCGCTTCTAGTTCGCAAGCGGATTCGCTGCAGCGGGCGACGGGGTGCGCATTGCCGAAGCAGACGGTCGATCCACCCGGTACCGCAGGAGCAATCCGCTGAAAAGTGGTCGGCGCGGCGCACGAAAAAAGCGTATCGCGCATGTGCCGCATGACGATATCGATACCCATATATATCGTGCCGCCAGACCGGATGTCGAGGTGAAATACCGGGAAGGCAATGCTGCCGATATAACCAACGCGATTGCAGCCGGAAAACTCGATGTTTGTTTTCTGCACATGCCGATCAGCAATCCGGCAGGATTGTCGTTTTACCGTCTGACCGCTGAAGAATTCCTGCTTGTGCTCCCGGTGGAGCATCCCCTGTTGAAAGGAAAATCAGGAAAAGGCACGCCGACAATTTCCCTGAAGGCGCTGCGTGACGAGCAATTTATTCTGGTGCCCAAACCCGGCGCGCCAGGAATGTATCCCAATCTGATCGCAGCTTGCAAACGCGCCGGCTTTAGCCCGGATATTGCGGTCGAAGTCGATCGCATGCTGAGCAATATCTGCCTGGTTGCGGCCGGCATCGGCGTATCGGCCGTGCCGGCATCGATGACCGGCTTTCATGCCGACGCGGTCGTGTATTGCCGAATTCGCGAGCACCATGCGGATCTCAATGCGCCGTTGACCATGGTGAGTCAAAAGACGGGAATGGCGCCGGCGGTTCAGCACTTTATTGCTGACGCGAATCGGATCGCCAGACACAAGGCGCCATGGAAATCGATCGAGTGTTCGACAATGCCTGCCGCCGGAAATGGTCAAACCATCAATCAATAACGCGCTGGCTCTTCAGCCATTTCTGAAACAGGTCCGGCCAGACTTGCTCGTCAGGGACATCTTGCGCCAACCCTACTCCATGTGCGCCATGCGCAAACAAATGCACGTCCGACGAAATGCCGGCTGACTTGAGCGCCTGCGACAGCAGGACACTGTTTTGCGGGTCGATGCGCCGGTCATCCATGCTGACGAACAGGAACACCGGCGGTGTATGAGGCGCTACGTTGTCCTGGCCGGACAAATAGTGCTCCAGCTTGTCCAGTTCGTGGCCGTGATAACCCTCCAGCAAGTGATCGTGCGAGGCTGTTTTTCCAAACTGGTCGGGCTCCATGGAAATGACGGGGTAACCCAGGCCGAGAAAGTCGAGCCGCCCGGAAAGCGCATCGATGGCATCGTGCTTCGTCAATTCGAAGTCGGACGACGAATGCTCAGCCAGCGTGGTGGCCAGATGTCCGCCTGCCGAGAAACCGAATGCACCGATCCGATTTGGGTCGATGCCAAGTTCATGTGCTCGCGCGCGGATCAATTTCAATGCTCGTTGTCCGTCCCACATCGGCACAGGGTAGCGGTAGCTGCCGTCGGCTTGCACGAGCCGGTAATACAGGACAAAGGTCGCCGCGTGCAAATCTTTCGCAAAGTAGTTGCCGACCGGGTCTTGCTCCTTTGTGTTGGTCAAGCGGTCGTAGCCGCCGCCGGGAACTACGAGTATCGCCGCCGTGGTGCCGTCCTTCGCACCCTCGGCAGGGAACACGCGCAGATAAGGGATGTCGCGGCACGGGTCGTCGCCAATCGCGCCTGGCGCGGGTCCGTCCCATAAGCGGATGTCGCGTCGATCTGTTGCGTCGAAACAATTCCGGCTTTCTACCCCGGATTCGGAGTGCGATTTCGCCGCATCCGCGGGGCCGCCAATCAGACAGGCAAACGTAAACAACGAACAGAACAGGAGTGCTTTGCGCATGATTTCCCTTTTTATTGCGATGGCTGGTTTGTCTTCGTCACCGGCGATGCCTGGACGACTCGCGTCCTTGAAACGGGGTCTTATCCGGTTGACATTGCCGCGGATGGTAATCTGATTGAATGCGAATGTAAAATATATTAATATAGCAATCGCCATACTTATTAAGTATATACATGGATGACGAATGGAACTCCGACACCTGCGCTATTTCGTCGTCGTAGCGGACGAAGGAAACTTCACCCGTGCGGCCCAGAAACTCAATATGCAGCAACCTCCTTTGAGCCAGCAGATCAAGGCACTGGAAAACGAGTTGGGTTTTGTGCTGTTTCATCGTCATCCCAAGGGCGCCGATTTGACGATCGGCGGCGCGACATTCTTGAAAGAGGCAAAATCGATTCTGGAGAACGTTGCGCATGCAGCAGTGAAGGCATCGCACGCCGCGCGAGGCATTGAAGGCTCAATCAGCGTCGGCTTCACCAGTTCGGCGGCAGCACATCCACTAATACCGCAGATTTTGCGCTCGCATCGCGCGCGCAAACCGGGCGTGGAAGTGGAGTATCGAGAAGGCAATGCGGCGGAAATATCGCAAGCGATCCGTTCCGGCAAACTCGATATCGGCTTTCTTCGCATGCCGGTGTGCGATAACGCCGAATTGTCGTTCCACCGCCTGGCCGAGGAAGAATTACTGCTTGTGCTGCCCGAGGGACATCATCACTTGAAGAGCAAGACGGCGAACAAGATGCCGGTCATTTCCCTGAAGTCGCTGCGCGACGAGCCCTTTATATTGGTACGAAAACCAGGTGCGCCAGGGATGTATTCCAACCTTGTCGCCGCATGCGAACGCGCGGGATTTACACCGAACATCGTCGCGGAAGTCGATCGCATGCTGAGCAACATCTGCCTGGTTGCCGCGGGCGTCGGCATCTCCGTCGTACCGGCCTCGATGAAAGGCCTGCACGCCGGCATGGTGACCTATTGCCGCATTCGCGAGAGCGGCGCCGATCTCGATGCTCCGCTGACCATGGTTTCCCGTAAGTCGGAGGGCGCACCTGCGGTGCAGCACTTCGTCGCCGAAGCACGCCGCCTTGTTTCCGATTCAATCTAAATCGGCGCTTGCCTCTGGGGTCGAACGTGGAAACATGGGCAAGATCGAGCGTGGTGAAAACAATCTCCCGATCTTGAACTTGTTCAGAATTGCCGATGCTATCGGGATCAGCGCCGCATAGATATTGTCGGGCGCCGAATTTTAGTCCGTTTCAGGCCCGAATTTTCAATGCATCTCGCATCGTTTTCGGCGCAAACAGCGTAACTTATTCCAGGCTACATCGCGCCGCGCCAAAGGACATATCAATACCAATTCGCAACAGTCGGCCAAAAATGACTTGCGTTGGATTCGCCATTGGGCAAAATGATCACTTCAGGTACGTGAGGGGGCGCAGGTTCATTCGACACCATGGACAAGCCACATTTCCCCAGACCCATCGCCAGCCACACCATACATGGGCTGTTCGAAGTCAGCGTTGAAGGACGCATTTTGATCAGCCGCGTCCGTGGGCCTTGGAACCTCGAAGCCGTGGCAGCGTATCGCGACGAAGTCAATCGCAAGGTAGAGGCGCTCATCGGTCAGCCCTGGGGCGTTCTCGCCATTGTCGGCGGCGAGCCGATTCATACGCCCGACTCCATGCAAGAAGTGACTGACGCCATTCGCTTTCATCGGACCCTCGGCCGCTGCGCGACGGCCCTGGTCTTTGTCGATGTGGAAGCCGTCGGTCTGATGAAGACGATGATGGCGCCGATGTATATACATTCCAACGAGCCTTATTACTTTGCCGACGACGAAGCCGCGGCGCGGTCATGGCTGCGTGAGCAACTTCCCCCCTTTGACCGCGCCTGACGGAGAGCAAAAGCTCCCTGCCGCATTCAAGCATCAACGCCGCCACAGACTCCAGGCCGTCCCGTTCAGATAGACTTTGCGGCCGCTGGTCTGACAGGTGATGTTGCTGTTCGTGCTGTTGGCGTTGGTCAGCGACGTCAGGTAAGACGTGCCGGTGACTACCCACGTGCTTGAGGCGTCCAAGGTCATCGAGACCGTGCTGCTGCCGTAGGAATACACCCCGTTGCCGCCTTGGCCGGTGGTGTTGACGGTGCCGCCGCTCACGGTCAACGTGCCCGCCGTTGTAGGCGAGCACGGCGGCGTCCAGTCCGTAGAAACTGCTGTGGTCGGTGGACGAGGTGGCGCCGCTGGTGCTGGTCGTCGGATCCGTCAGCGTCACCGAGGTGCTGGTGCCCGTCAGGCAGATCGCGCTTTCGTCGGCCGATGTGGCGCTGTAAGAGCCGTCGGACGCCGTGCTGGCAATGTACCCGTCCTAATCGAAGTGCGCGGGCTGCGAGCCCTGGGAGCGCTCTATCCGGCGCAATAGCGATTACTTATATATCCCGCAGCCGATTACGATATCGTCGACTTTTTCCACATAGGTGGTCTTCTGTTGAATGGTCTTGGTGACTGGGTCGACCCATTTGTAATCGCTCCATCCGCTGCCTTTGGCTTGAGCGATTTCGATGAAGTGCTTGATGAATAGATTGCCATCGGCATCCTTCATTTCGATCATGTTCTTGCCGACCACCTTTTGATTCGCGCCGTTGGCTAGCGTTTTACCGTCCATGTCGATCACAAAAATATAAAGATCGCGATCAACAAACGATCCCTTGGGATCGTTGAATTCAGCAATCGCTTTTTCCTTGCCGACTTGTTTGACCAGCGCAGTAGCTTTTTTGACTAAGGCGACCGCTTCGTTGGCCGTTCCTTTCTCCGCCGCCACAACAGTAACGCTTGCTACGAAAAAGGCGATTCCGAAGAATATTCCCAGTAATTTCTTCATGCCCCCTCCTTTGGGTTAGTCGTAAGCGATCATCCCGAGACAATCAATCTTACCCCGCATGCCAATTTCAAGCAAATCCGACCGTAGCGGGCCGGCCCCGCAAATCGGCGCTTCCATCTCCGGTGCTTCGACCAAAGAATCCTCGACGCCTTCTACGATGGCATTCAGGCCGGCATCGCAGATTCATTTGCGACCCGCAACAGCATCATTCCAATGCCCGGCAAGGCGGACGGCTACGCAAGCGCGTTGTTTGTCGGCATGACTGGTTGTGGAAAGACATCGCTATTGCGTCATCTGATCGGGTCCGATCCGGAGCAAGACCGTTTTCCGTCGATTTCGACTGCAAAGTGTTGATTTACTGAAAACTGCCCCACTTTGCCGCAGTGTTGCATCGAAAATTGACTCACGTTTTGGACACAATCCTACTCTTCGGAATGAGTAGGGGATCGGCGTGATTGACGTGGCACTACTAGGAATAACCAGACGCTGGCACCTTTGCGACAAGGTCCCGCTGAGGGAAATCGCCAAGCGGCTCGGCATCTCCCGTAACACCGTCAGACGCTACCTGCACTCGGAAACCACTGAGCCGGCCTATGCGAAGTGCCAAACCGCCGGCTGCCCCGACCCATACGCCCACCAGCTCGCCGGCTGGCTCAAGACCGAGGCGGCCAAATCCCGTAAGCAGAGACGCAGCCTCAAGCAGCTCCACGAAGATCTTGTCGATTTGGGATTCAAGAGGTCTTACGACAGGATTGCGGCGTTCGCCAGGCAATGGCGGGAGGGTCAAACTGAGTGGGTCAATTCAGCGCGCAAACGAACACCTGTCGTAAGAGTCCTCAAACCCCAATTCCTTCAAGTCCTCGTGGATCTGCTGTAGCGTGCGCCGCTGCTTGCGCGACTTGGCCGCCTCGGTCTTGAGGAGCGCTGAAAGTTGGAATGCGTATTTGTCGATGGCGCGGTGGGAGCGCCGCTCAGCATAGGCTGGCTCGACAGTTTCGGCGCGCAGTTAGCGCCGGACGGACGGTGTTTCTGGAGATGCCTAAACGCCTGGCGATCTCTCTCAATGGAATCTGGTCACAAATCTGCCGGCGTCGAATAATGCCTAGAACTCATTCCATAAATAGGGTCTGTTAACTTTTTCCGCCATGGGTTAACTTTTGTGCATGGCGAGAAGAAACGAACTTACTGACGAACAATGGGCAATGCTGGTGCCTTTGATCCAACCGACGCATCGAGCCGACGGCAAAGGCCGGCCGCAGGTGCAGGACAACCGTTATGTAATGAACGGCGTGCGTTGATTTGCAGCGAAATCTGACCCATTTGCTGCATAAATTGCACACGAAACTGATCCACGTTTAAGACACAATCGTGCTCATTGCATTGAGTGGGGAATTGGAGTGATCGACGTGGCATTACTAGAGCTCATTCCATAAATAGGCACCTGATGCATTTCAGCGATGGCTTACCCCCGTTTAATGCTGCCACAATGTGCAAAATTGGAAGAGGCAAGGTTATGTTTCCATCTACAAGGCCGCGCGATCGGCCGCCTCCGTATTGAGCAGCATTTTTACCAACACGCTGCCATCCTTGCGTTTCGCCTCTTCCCTCAGCAGCACCTGGCTGGTTTTGTCGTACCAGAACGTGCTGCGTACCACGCCGGTGTTGTAGTCGGCCGTCACTTTCCAGCAATCGATGCTGCGGCCGGTGGCGTCGACGATGGCTTCGCTGCCGGCCACCTTGAACACATAGCGCGCGGGCGGCTGCTTGTCGCCGGTATCGGGATCGTAGAATTCGATGCTGGCGGCGTAGTTATTGTCCAATGGAAGTGCCTGCAGCAACTCCATATCGTAGATGAAGTTGAATGCCGGTTCCGGCGAGGCGATGCTGAAATCCTTGCTTGCATTGCCTTCCAGATCCTTCATGCCGACAATTTTGTCGGGCAGGAAGCGGAATCCGTCGATTTCCGTGCCGCCGGCTCTCAGCACGTCCTTTTCAATCGAGGTGAGCGGACGGAAGGTACCCGTTTCGAAATAGGCGTCTGCGTCGAGCATCGCCACCGGGTTGCTCACTTCGTCCCAATGCTGCGAGATATGCATCACCTTGCTGCCTTCGCGCTCCTCGAAACTGATGGTGCGGCTCCAGATGTCGATGGCGGAGCGTTGATCGCCTTTGACGTTGTAGCGAAGGTAGCGGTGGACGCCGGGCCTGAGCAGGTTGAAGCGCTGCAACGCATCGCCGACCTTGACCACTGCGGCCGGCTGTTGCGCAATGGCGGCGGGCGCGGCGGCACACAGGCAAAGCCACAACAGGGTCGAGCGATAATTGGAAAACCGCACACCGCTCTTTAGCTTGGCTCGCAACATTCTTTGCATGATATTTCCCATTTCAAGTGATTGAATCGGATGGCATGGAAGGACGTCAATGGATGCCAACGCTGATTGCAGCAAACGCGACTGTGCATCCTCAGGCGACGATATGCCGCGTCTTTGGGCGTTTCCAGCAATTTGCGATGAAATGAATTTCCGGGAGGCTGAATTGCGCCATGGCGGCATGAACGAAATCGTCAGGTGCCCAGGGTATCGGCGGGTAATGCGGTTGCGCGCCTGCAAGCGGAATCGCTGCGGCGGCTAAGGTAAAGCGCATTCCCGTCGGCGAAAAAAAACGGCGGCACCGATGTGCCGCCGTTTTCCGCGGTGAAGCTTAAGGCTGGATCGAGCTGATCTTCGCGCCTTGCAGCGAGACGCCGGCCATCACGCCGGCATTGGTCGTGACGAAGCCGACCACGGCATGGTGTGCGAGATTGGCGTCGATGTCGCCATTGGCGCCGATCGTGGCGATGGCCACGGTGGCGTCGCCGCCGACGTCCCAGCCATTGCTTTGACGGAATCTATTGAGCGCCTCATCGGTCATGAACATCAGGATGATGCCCTTGGACTGGGCGCCGATCTGCCAGCCTACCGAGCCGGCGGCGATGTTGTAATAGCGCTCGGTCACGCCATTGACGCGCAGTGCGCCCCGGCCGTATTCACCCCCAACGACCAGCCCGGCCTGGAACACGGACGGAAACACCAGGATACCCTTGGCCTGGTTGGCCACCGCACGTGCGGAAGGTGCCGTGTCATAGAGATGTGCCAGGGCAGAATCGACGCCTTCGTTGATCTCGCGGCGGTCCGCATGATGGTTTTCGGACGTTGGCGGCGTGGTGGTGGTGCTGCAGGCGGAAAACATCAGGCTCGAACCTGCAACCATGCAGGCGACAAGGGTACGGCGCAAAGGAAAGGTCTTGTTCATTGTTGTGCTCCTGAAAAGTAGGATTGGATTTACGACCCGGCAAAGTGCACGTGCCAAGCACGAGTTCGCGTCGCCTACATCGGCGCTTCGACATGTCGAACCGGGGTTCCGGATCGATGCCAGATATGATGAGGCGCGATGAAGCGAATCAACTCGGCTGCACCTTCCTGGTTGCGATATTCGATTGCAGATGAGTCAACAAGTTCAAATGATGCCGGCAAACAACATTAGGGGTTGCCCAAAAGAATCGACCCTTGCCGAAGGCGGCAACGCGCTTCGGACAAGGGCCGGCGGGGAGCGAGGCTTCGGCTGTGTCGCTCAGGTGCGTGCTTGCTTGCGTCGCTTAGTTAGGTCGCTTAGCTGCGTCGCTTAGTTGCGTCTATACACCGCTTCGATCTCGCTCTCCAGCCGCGCATGCAAGGCGTTGCGCTTCAATTTCAAGGTCGGCGTGATCAAGCCGTTTTCAATGGTCCAGGGTTCCGTCGTGGCCCACACTGCGCGCGGCACTGCATAATAGGGAAACGCCTTGCTCGCTTCCTTGATGCGTGCCAGCAGCGCATCGCGTGCGGCTTGCGCATGCACGCTGGCGGGGTCGGATGCGTCGAGCTTGAGGCCTGCAGCCAGGTCGCGCCAGCCATCCTTGGATAACACGACGAAAGCGGAAACGAAAGACCGGTTTTCGCCGACCACCATGGCTTGTTCGAACAGCGGATCGGCCATGATGGCCAATTCCAGATCGGCCGGCGGAATCTTCTCGCCGGTCGAGGTGACCATGATTTCCTTCAGGCGCCCCGAAATGCGGATGCGCCCGCCTTCGATCACGGCCTGGTCGCCGGTGCGCAGCCAGCCGTCGGCGGTAGTCACGGCGCGCGTGTCGTCCGGTCTGCCCCAGTAGCCCTTCATCACCGAGGGCGCCTTCACCTGCAGTTCGCTGTTCTCGCCGATGCGTACTTCGACACCCTCAAGCGGGTGGCCGACCGTCGCCGGCCAGTTGTCGTCGAGCGCATTGGCCGCCACCACCGGTGCGGTCTCGGTCATGCCGTAGCCTTGCAGGAGCGGCAGGCCCAGGCCGAGGAAGCATTGCCCCACCGCCTGCGACAGCGCCGCACCGCCGGAAACCGCCGCGCGCAAGCGGCCGCCGAACAGGTCGAGGATATTCCTGGCAACCAGCGGCTCCAGCACCAGCCACAGCAAGGCGTCGATTGCGGCCGAACCCTGCGCGCCATCGGGCAAGCCGTTCCTGCGGCAAAAGCGGCGCCAGCCGACCTGCTGCGCAAGCTTGAACATCGATTGCTTGAAACTGCTGGCCTGGCCGAGCTTTTCCTGCAGCTTGGCATAGAAGCGTTCATAGATGCGCGGCACCGACACCAGCACGGTCGGCCGCGCGATCTTCAAGTCTTCCGCGATCAGCGAAGGCGAGCGGGCGTAGACCACGCAACTGCCGGCTGCAACGGGCAGGTAGTAGCCGATGGTGCGCTCGAAGGTATGCGACAGCGGCAGGAAGGAAAGGAACACGTCGTCCTGGCGCGTTTCCACGCGTGCCAGCACGGCCTTGATGTTGGCGACGATGTTGTGATGCGTCAGCATCACACCCTTGGGCTTGCCCGTCGTGCCCGAGGTATAGACGATGGCGGCAAGGTTCTCGGGCTGCGTCGGCGCCAGCGCCAAGGCTGCGCCTGCATCGTGCGGCGCCAGCCACGATCGGAGGCCGGCTACCGGTATTGTCCCGGCTTCGTCGGCGCCGTCTTCCACCGTTACGACCAGCTTGAGGTACGGATACTGCTCACAGGCCAGGGCAATCGGCGCCCATTGCGCGCGCGTCGAGAGCATCAGCATCGAGGCCTGGCAGTCGTTCAAGATGTAGCCGATGCTGCCGGGCGTATCGATCGAATGCATCGGCACCGGCACCAGGCCGCGTGACAGGCAGGCCTGATCGATGCAGACTGCGTCGACGCCGTTGGGCAGCAGCACGGCGACGCGCGCGCCGTGCTCAAGCTTCATCGCATCGAGCGCACGCGCCCAATGCGCCACGCGCTCGCCGATCTGCTGCCAACTATAGCCGACCCAGCGGTTGGCGCCGCTTTCGAACTGACGATAGGCTTCGGCATCGGGGCTGGCCTGCACCCGCCGCGAAAAGAGTTGTCCCAGCGTGGAAATCTGTTTGAGTGTCTCGCTTGCGGTCTGCGTCATTATTTTTCTGTCTTGTCTTATAAACCTCTAGTTTACTCCGC
>Ga0302315_10002937_pt1 | contig 15786 bp, 11 predicted proteins | sample III_Palsa_N3_1_FD_200532 | JGI IMG/M metagenome (GOLD analysis project Ga0302315, IMG submission 200532) | Peat permafrost microbial communities from Stordalen Mire near Abisko, Sweden - III_Palsa_N3_1 | ecosystem: Environmental > Terrestrial > Soil > Palsa > Peat permafrost | place: Sweden... | reverse complement strand
TCGCCGTTAATGCGGTAGCCACCGGGTACTTTTTCGGCGGTAACTACAGGCGGGCCGGGGCGGCGCAGGTGAGCGAATGCGATTCCGCAAAGAACTTCTCCACGCGCCATGCGGGGCAGAAGGGATTCTTTCAGGGATGCGTTGTCACTGCCGGATACGAATCCGCCTCCGGATTGAAGCTGTTGCTGAGTAAACGCCGTTACTCCGCAAGCCGAGGCCATAAGCTCGGTGTATTCCTGCCTGGTTTCCTCGTCGGCTTCCATTCCGCCGTAGAGCTTGGATATCCCGAGGCCAAAATAGCCGGCGTCTTTCAGAAGGCGGATATTGACGCTGAGCTGATCCAGCACCGTCCCCTGATCGGTGATCTCGGCATTGGGCCGAAATACTTCGTCCGCCAAAAGACGCAGTTTAGACAGAATTCCATCATTCATTGGTTAAAGTATACCATCTCAGATCTTTCTACGACTGAGCGTTAGGCTGCGTGCAGCAATTAACGCGCCTCGTTTGGTCGTGCATGTCATCATGGCATAGCGATAATTGTGATGCAGTTATTTATGCGCGTTGCCTTAGTGTGGTAAACTAACGACATGCCGAGAATCCTGATCCATACGCTGGGATCGTCGGGTGATTTTAATCCGCTCATCGTGCTCGCCTACGAGCTGCGCGCGCGCGGGCATTCCGTGAAGTTCGCCGTTAATCCGGCTAGTGCTGCCTGGATTTCCAAGCTTGGCTTTGAAGTGGCCGCCATTGGGCCCGATCCGGACTGGAACTCGGAGTTCAGCCGGCGTCTGCTTGTAGCCGACTCCTACAAGCCGTTCCAAATGCTGATGGAGGAGTTGTTCATTCCAAATATTGGAGTGGCCTACGACGCAATCCTGCCGCATTGCCGGGATGCGGATGTTTTTGTCAGCCATACGCTGCAGATGGCTTCGCCCGCTATTGCCTACAAATCTGGCGTGCCGTGGGTTAGTGTGATCCCTGCCACTAGTTGTTATCCTACCGCCGAGTATCCCATTCCGTGCTTTGCCTGGCATGCCTTTCCCGAGTTTCTCACCAAGATAGCCTGGGACATTGGGTTGCGGCAGTTCAGAATGATCGATGAACTGGCGAATGAACAATACAGGGCACTGGGAGTACCGCCGCGTAAGGATATGATCGCCGGGGGAAGCTACTCGCGGCAATTGACCATCGGATTGTGGTCTCCTGCATATTTTCCAAGACCGACAGACTGGCCTGCCTGGTTCCAGGTTGGCGGGTATGGACGTTGGGATGCTCCCGATCCACGGGGTGACGTACCGCCGGACATTCCGAAGGGCAAGACGCCTCTCGTGATCTTTACGCTGGGGTCCGCGATAGTAAATCAGCCGGGGGAATTCTATGACGTGGCTCTGGAAGCGCTGAGGGGTACAAATTGGCGTGCGGTTTTGCTGGGAGCGCCGGCCGACCTAAAGCTGCCGGATGACCTAAAGCATAGAGTGTCCGCGGTTAAGTACGCGCGCTACTCCGACATTTTTCCGCTGGCAAACGCCATCGTGCATCAGGGTGGGGTGGGGACGACGCAGGCGTGCTGTTACTACGGCATTCCGTCCGTGGTGGTGCCGCGCTGCTTCGATCAGTTTGAAAATGCGGCTCATATACAAAGAAGCGGGTGGGGATTGCGGTTACTGCCGAAGGATCTGTCTCCTGCACTGCTGCGGCGCCGCTTGAAGCGGGTGCTGCTTTCCGCCGAAGTTAAGCAGGATGTTGGTATACTCGGTTCAAAAATGCAAAAAGAGCCTGGGATTAATCCAGCCTGCGATTTGATCGAGGGAATCCTCAATCGCGATTCAAACGCCGGTCAAGTGCCGGAACCTGCGATAACTGTTGTGTGACCGGGATCACGCTCTCCCCACCACCGGTTAACGTCTCTGTATAGAGTTTATACGGGAGGCTGCTGTGGTTTCTTCGACTTCATAATCAAGAAAATGACGATGGCGATTACGATGATGACGCCAAGCGCAATATATCTAAGATGGTGTGGGTGCATGTTCATGGTCTCCTTTTGACAGTACATTATGACAGGTTACGTCAAAATTAGAGCCTGAATTATTTATAGATGTGACATCTCGCCTTGCTTCCAGGGGTCGGATTTCCAGTTGTCCACATTGTCGATCTCGTATACCCAGGGAGGAAGCGGCATCAAAAAGCGGGTTGCCAGGGCATTCAGATGCGGCTCGTACTGGCGGCGCAGATCGTCGAGCGACGCTTTCATTTCGTCGGATGTGGAGAGCTTTATACCTGCCCCGGTGAGCTTGGTGCAGAGCAGGTTCCAGTCTATGTCGTGCAGCCGTGGGTTCGTTATAGGCTCCGGATCGACACCGAAGACAATAGCCAGGTCCACTGCGGCATGCCGGCCGATGGCAAATGTATGGGTAGCCTGAGAAAGCGGACCAGGACACACTCCGGAAATGATGAGGGCGCACGTGTCCATAATAGTAGCCAGTGCAGACACCCAGGATTGGCCCGTGTGCTGCGACCTGTAGAATGCAAGTACAGGATAACTGAGATGACTTTCCAGAATCTCTGCTCCCCAGACTTCCCAATCTTTAAGGAACTGTTCCAGGCTTGCGTAATCGTGGGTTTTCGCATAGCGGCACAGAAGTTCGGCTGAGCTTGGTGGTGAGCTCGCTCTGGAGTCGAGCATGGAGATAATGGTTTCGCGCCGTGAAAAGGATTGGTAGAGCGTGGGCAGGTAGCCAATCACTATAGCAAGGAAGCCAAAGCCTGTTCCCGCTTCGGTGACGGCGACAAAGCGTGAAAAGGGCTGGGTTGGAATAATGTCCCCAAGTCCAAGGGTAAACACGGTTGTGCCGCTTAGGTAGAAGGCGCTTAGCAATGTCAGACTGTGCCTCGGGGCAAATGAGTCCACCTGAGACCACTGGAGCAAACCAAAGCCCAGAACCAGGAACATGGCCCACATGACGAGAAGGCCAATTAGGGAAAGCGGACCGAAAGCGCTGAGAAAGCCCTCACGCCGTTCCACGGGCAGCTTGAGGCTGCCTTTAGACCAGATGCGCCATCCCTGTTTATAAAAGAGCCGTGTTAGCCGCATTCCTTGAATGGATGTACGGGGCATGACGATGGTCTCGAAACCCTCCCTGAGGGCCATCCCTATCATCATTAGTCCAATGAGAGCGCCTAAGAAATGCATGGCTTAAGGATTCTACGTTTTACGGTCAAATCCCTGCGCTGGAAGAGAGATTTTCGGTGCTTTCCTGAGTTCTGTTGACAGTCTCAAGGGGCCTCGGATACAATAATGAGCGGTTCTGGAAATTATTTATGAGCATTTTAACGGTAATTGGCGTTGGTAAGAGTTTTGGAGTAGATCTTCTTTTTCAGGGGGTGTCGTTTTCGATTTCCGCGGGTCAGAAGATGGGACTTGTGGGGCGGAACGGGAGTGGGAAGACTACCCTGCTGCGGGTTCTACTTGGGCAGGAGCTGCCGGATGGGGGACGAGTTTCTCTGGCTGCCGGTCGTACTCTGGGGTACCTGAAGCAGGAAGCTTCGGTGCATCCCGAACACACCATTCTGGAAGAGGCGGAATCGGTCTTTGCGCCGCTGCGGGCTGTGGAAGCGCGGCTCAGGACTCTGGAAGCCGAGATGGAGAACGATCCGGATCACCTCGAGCAATTACTGACTGAGTACAGCGCCGAACGCGATCGTTTTGAGGCTGCCGGCGGCTATCAATTCTCTAACGACCTCGATTCCACGCTGCTGCATCTTGGGTTTACTCCGGCAGACTACGGCAAGCTGGTCGGGTCGTGCTCCGGGGGCGAACAGACGCGGCTGGCGCTGGCGAAGATTGTGCTTTCGCGTCCCGATCTTCTTGTGCTCGACGAACCTACCAACCACCTGGATATCGCGGCGGTGGAATGGCTGGAAGGCTTTCTTAAATCCTACGAGGGCGCGGTTCTTCTTGTCAGCCACGACCGTTATTTCCTGGATGCCGTGTGCGACACGATAGGGGACCTGGACAACCAGACGCTCAGTGTCTACAACGGCAACTATTCCAAGTTCTGGCAGCAAAAAGAGGCGGCACTGGAAAGGCAGCGGGCGATGTTCGAGGTTCAGCAGGCTGAAATCAATCGCCTGGAGGATCTGATCAAGCGCAACATGGGCGCGGATTCCACAGCGAGCAAGATACGGCTGAAGACGATTGGGCGAATAGACAGGATGGACAAGGTCGATCGCCCCGTGGAAGACCGAAGGAACGTTAAGGCGAAGTTCGATGCCGAGTCTGCCGGAAGGATCGGACGGGAAGTCCTGAGCATTCAGGATCTTTCCAAGTCGTTTGGGGAGCGTGTTCTGTTTCGCGGACTGTCCTGTTCCATAGAAAGAGGCCAGCGCGCTGGCCTGGTCGGCCCGAACGGATCGGGGAAGTCCACGCTGGTTAAGATGATTCTGGGGCTGGAGCAGGCCGACAAAGGGATGATTACGATGGGGCATAACGCCCGGACGTCTTACTTTTCTCAGCATGCCTCGGACAGCCTCGATCCCAACCGGTCCGTGGTGGATAGTCTGCTCGATGTTGCGGACATGACATCCACGGAGGCGAGGAACCATCTGGCCCGTTTCCTATTTACGGGGGACGATGTCTTTAAGACGGTTTCCGTGCTGTCGGGCGGAGAAAAGAATAAGCTGGCCCTGGCCCGGATGATCGTGGAGCCGTGCAATCTGCTTATTCTTGACGAACCTACCAACCACCTGGATATTATGAGCTGTGAAGCGCTGACGGAGATGCTGCACGACTATCCTGGTACCCTTTTGCTGGTGTCTCACGACCGGTATTTGCTGAATTCCGTAACCGACCATACGCTGGCGCTTACCGGGGATGGATTGATTGAGTCGTTTGAGGGGAATTATGAGGCGTGGCGGAATACGCAGCGCGACGAGACTGTTTGGGAGAACAGGGCGTCTGCGGCCTCAACAGGACGAGGCGGCACAAGCAGCGCGGTTAGTAAACCACAGCCTGCAAAGGCAGCGCCCAGTCTGCCGGTGATGAATGCGCGTGAATGGAGCAAGGCGCGGACGAAAGCTAAGGAAGCCGTTGTAAGCGCTGAAGCCAAGGTGGGCGCCATCGAGCAGCGGATTGCAGACGTGGAAGCTGAACTGGCCAGTCCGATGCCGGATGTGAATCTGATGGTGACGAGGGCGGCCGAGCACACACGTCTTCAAGATGACCTGATGGATGCGCTCGGCGCGTGGGAACTTGCGGTCAGTCAGCAGGAAGAATTGGAGCTTGGCTCTGTGCAGAGGGCCGGCGTATGATAGGACTATAATGATGGAAACAATATGACAATTCCCGGTACGGTATTTCGGGTGCACAGCGGAAACTATCACGTCGCCACGGTGGAGATGGGGGTCGTTGTGTGTAAGCTGCGCGGCAACCTGAAAAAGGAGTTTGTCTACCGTACATCCGGAAGTCTGCCTCGCCGCGTAGAGAGTGCGAAGAAACAGAGGCGCACCGATCCTATTTCGGTGGGCGACCGAGTCGAAATCGATACGGATCTTAAGATGATCGAGGCGGTTGCTGTTCGCCGGTCGGAGCTGTCTCGAACGTCCCCCTCACGCCGCGGTCAGCACACGCTTGTCGCCAATCTGGATCAAACACTGCTTGTGTGTGCGGTCGAGCCTGCTCCCGATCTATGGCTGCTGGACCGCTTCATAGTTATGGTGGAAGCGGCAGATATCGACGTCGTGATCGTGGTCAATAAAATCGACCTGGTGAATTTCGAGATCGCCGCGCTTGAAGAGTTGTTCGGGGTTTATCGTAAGATCGGGTACTCGGTCCTTTATGTGAGCGCTCGGCAGAAAGTTGGTCTGGATGCCGTGGGCGCGGTGCTTGTCGGCAAGGTATCCGCTGTTGCGGGACCGTCCGGAGTCGGGAAAAGCCGGCTTTTGAACGCACTGTGTCCCGATGCCAACCAAAAAGTGGGGGATATTAGTATGCTTACCCAGAGGGGCAAGCACACCACGACCAGCGCCGAGCTAATCCCGCTCGACACCACAGCGCAGAGTTGGATCGCCGATACGCCTGGCCTGCAGCAGTTGGAGTTCTGGGATGTGGATAAAGAGGACATCCCGTACTGCTTCAGGGAGTTCAAGCCGTATTTTGGAACCTGCCGCTACGCGGACTGCATTCATTTCGATGAACCGGGGTGCGGCATAAGGGCTGCAGTGGAGTCTGGTGAGATCGATTTACGTAGATATAAAAGCTACAAGCAGATTATGAGTGGGGACAATCCGTATCTGAAGAGTTAGTTTTTCGCTGCTCTTTTAGGCGTACTTGCAGCATGCGTTCTTTGGCGCGGCTTCGTTTGCGGTCGTCGGCCTTATCGTGGCAGCGGGGGCAGCTGACGCCTTCTTCGTACTTTTCGGACTTTTGATCCTCTTCGGTAATTGGGGTGCCGCAGCCATAGCACATGCCGTACTGGCCCTGAGAGAGAGAATGGTCGACCCCCACACGCTTATCGAAGACGAAGCATTCTCCCTGCCATTTGCTTTCCTCTGCGGGTACGGTCTCCAGGTATTTGAGGATGCCGCCCTGCAGGTGATAGACTTCGGGGAAGCCTTTGTCGATCATGTAGGAGGATGCCTTTTCGCAGCGTATGCCTCCCGTGCAAAACATGGCTACTTTTTTATGGACGGCGCTGTCCAGATTCTTTTCCACGTAGTCCGTAAATTGCCTGAAGGTCTTGATATCCGGGTTGACGGCTCCTTCAAAGGTGCCGAGTTCGATCTCGTAGTCATTCCGTGTGTCGATCAGTAACACATCCGGATCGGCGACCAGATCATTCCAGTCTTCAGCCCGTACGTACTGGCCGACTTGCCGGATTGGGCTGGATCCTGGCTGGCCGAGTCCCATGATTTCCCGCTTTAGACGTACTTTCATGCGCCGAAAGGGCATTGTGTCCGCAAGGGACTCCTTGTGATCCAGGTCGGAAAGGCGTGGGTCGGAGCGCAGGGAGTCGAGCACGGCGTCAACGCCATGGCGCGGGCCGGCGATGGTTCCGTTCACGCCTTCCGGCGCAAGCAGAATGGTTCCGTGCACCCCGCCGAGTGCGCATAGGTCCCTTAGTGGGGTGCGTAATTCGGTAAAGTCGGGCAGGGGGACAAATTTGTAAAAGGCAGCCACGACAAACGAGCCTGCCACATTAGATTCGAACAGTTCTTGCATAACGATTACAATAGTACCCGATAGAATTTATCTGGTTTGTCTCACCCCGAGCTAACTACTATTGTTACGATGATACAAATAGCCTCTGTGGTTTTCCACAGAGGCTATTTGTTTGTTTTAACGTACAGTTTCTTCTAATACAGCGCTGTCAGGCGGCGATGTTTTAGTTCCCTGGGCAGTCGCGTTGATCTTTCGGCCTCGGCTGCAGTACTCGTAGAAGGTGTCGAAGAGCACGTAGACGCAGGGGATAACCACAAGGGTAAGCAGAGTCGACACGACGACGCCACCCACTACGACTATACCGAGCGGCTGGCGGAACCCGGCGCCTCGTCCCAGGGCGAAGGCGGTTGGGGCTGTCGCTCCAATGATCGCCATCGAGGTCATCAGGATTGGCCGGAGTCGGGTTGGAGCTGCTGTAAGGAGCGCATCGACACGTTTGTACCCTCGTGAACGCAGAGTATTGGTGTAGTCCACGAGAAGGATGGCGTTCTTTGCCGCCAATCCGTTCAGCATAATGACGCCGATAGCCGCGATGAGCGAGAAGGGCTGCCCGAAGAGCAGAAGCGAGAGCAGGGCTCCGATCAACGCCTGCGGCAGGGTTAGCATGACGGTTAGCGGATGGACCATGTTGTTGAACAACGCCGCCATCAGCATGTACGACAGGATTATGCCGAGGGCCAGGGCCGTAAGCAGATAGGGTCCTTCGTCGCCGATGGACTGCGCTTCACCGCCCCACTGATAGGTGTTATTCCCGAGCAGTCCCTGCTTTTGCATTTGCTTGATCTTCGGATCAATGGCCAGGTTTACGTTGCCTATGACCGTCCCAGGTAGGAGATAGCCGGTTACGGAGATCTGCCGTTGCCGGTTCAGGCGCTCTACGCGGGTTGGTCCGGATCCCAGGGAGATGCTCGCGACCTGGCTTAAGCGGATTGGATTGCCGTTTTGGTAGCCAACCTGGAGCTGGCCAATATCATAGACGTTGTTTCGGTCGATATCATCGAGTTGGACGAGGATATCGTATTGTTCGCTGTCCGCCGGGTCTCGGAACTTGGCATTGTTGTTGCCTTCCATGGCATCTGAAACGGCCTGCGATACCGTCTGAAGCGTCAGTCCATAGTCGGCCGCCCTGGAGCGGTCGAGCCGTATATCTACTTCGGGTTGACTGGCTTTAAAGCTCAGGTCGGTATTGTAGACTCCGGGGTACTTCGCAACCATGGCTTTGATCAGGTTGGCCGAGTTCAAAAGGTCGTTGAAGTTGGACCCGATAATGTTGATTTGCAGGGGCGGGCCGCCGCCGCCGAATCCGCTTACTTCCGAGGCCTGGATAATTGCCCCTGGGATGTCTTTAACGAGCTTCCTAATTTCCAGCGCAACATCCGCATCCGTTTCGTGGCGTAGAGGTGGTCCGCTGTGTTTGAATGGAGCGAACAGCAGGTCGAGAGGCGCCGCTTTGTCGTAAAGCGAGATATTGATGCTTGCGTACTGCGTGCCTGTATATGCGCTGCCGGAAGCCGCGGATCTTCCTACGGAGGTTGAGAGGTACTCCACAGACTGCTTGAGAGATTCGTCCGCGCGAATGCGCCTTTCTATCTCTTTGGTAATGCTCGTTGTATAAGTAATGGAAGCTCCTGCCGGACATTGAATCTGAACTGCGACCTGATTCTGGTCCTGTCCGGGAGCAAACCTGAACCCGAGTTTTGGGACGATCAAAAACAGGGCAACGATGAGCAGGAGATTGCCGGTTATAACAACGATCCATGGCCCCTGGGTTTTGGTCAGTATAGCCGTTAGAAAACGCTGGTATCCGTGTTCGAATGTTGTGTATTTTCGATCGAACCAGGCGAAAAATCCCTTGTGTCCTTCTCCATCGGAGTCCAGACTTTCGCCTTTAAGGAACCATCGAGAGGCGAGCATGGGAGTTAGTGTAAACGACACGAACAGGGAGCATAAAACGGCAATCGAGATTGCGGTTCCAAAGGATCGGAAGAACTCTCCAATGACGCCGCCCATGAAGGCGATGGGGACGAAGACGACGAGGTCGACCGCGGTAAGAGTAAGAGCGGCAAGGCCGATTTCCGTTCTGCCGTTGATCGCCGCGGTGACAGGGTCTTCTCCCATGCGCAGGTGACGTGTTATATTTTCCAAGACGACAATCGAGTCGTCGATAAGCACCCCAATCGCGAGTGAAAGTCCAAGCAGCGTCATCGTGTTCAGTGTAAAGCCCAAAGCGTCGATCGGCAGGAACGTGGCAATGACGCAGGTTGGAATGGCAATTGCGATAATAACCGTCGCGCGGAAATTGTGCAGGAACAGAAAGACGATAGAAACCGCCAGGAAGGCTCCGAGCAACAACGACACATTGACGTCGTTAAGGTTGTCATGAACGTTCTTGGACGTGTCGGTCGTAATCGTGAAGTGTATGCCTTTAGGGATCTGCTGAGCTACCACCGCTAACTGTGCTTTGACACCGTCGCAGGCGCTGAGCGTATTGCCGTCCGATGTCTTGAATACGGTGATTGTTACGGTGTCTTTCCCGTCGATGGTACTGGACTGTGTCCGCTCAACCACTGTATCGTTGACCGTCGCAATATCAGAGAGCTTAACCATGCGGCTTCCGGTTCCGGTTACGTTTGGGAAGCTCAAGCGCAGGTCGCTGATTTCACCGACAGTGACAAATTCCCCAAGGAACTGTATGTCCTGGTAGGAGCTCGATGTCTGGATGTATCCCGCTGAAACGTTGTTCGTTGCATTCTGGATGGCGACGGCAAGCTGAGATATGGTGATCTGGTAGGCATTCAGTCGGGCTGAACTTGTGGCGACGGTAATCTGGCGCACGTCTCCGCCGAATACAGTGATGGAGGCGACATCCGGGGCCTGTTCAAGAATGGGAGTGATGACGTTGTCCGCCAGCGTCCGCATTTGTTCCGAACTTTGGCCTCCGGACATGGAGATGTACATGACCGGTTGGGCGGACGTATCGAGCTTCGACACGGCGGGCGCGGTTGCGCCGATTGGCAGAAGCGTTTGTACCGCGTCCACTTTTTCGCGGACATCCGCTTCGGCTGTGTCCATATCGGTGCCGATGTAGAATTGGCAGGTGATGCTGGAAGTGCCGAGCTGTGAAATGGACGTAATTTGCTTGAGGCCGCTGACACCGGCAATGGAATCTTCCAGAGGCTTGGTGATCAGCGTTTCCATCTCCGCCGGGTTTGTGCCGGTGTAAGTTGTATTGATCGTAACCGTGCCAAAGTCTACCTGCGGGTTGAGCTCAGCGGGTAGCTTAGAGTAACTGATAGCTCCAAGGACAACCAGTGCCAGTACAAGCATCAGGATGGCGATCGGACGGTTAATTGCGAGTCGTGTAATACCCATCGTTGCGGTCTCCGATTCTAGCCAGCAGCCTGCGTCGGCGTGTTATTTAAACTGTCCTGTTGTTGAGAGCCATCGTTCTGAATGGAGATCTTGTCTCCTGTTTTCAGGGTTGTCTGGCCTACTTCAATAATGTGCTGGCCTGCGGATAAACCGCCTGTGATTTCGGCGAAGTTTGAGTTGACATATCCTATTTTGACGGGCTGAATAAGCGCGGTGTCGTCGGGTTTTGCGATGACCACATACTGCGGAGGAATGAGAGTGCCGGCGGTAATTGGCTGGTTGCTGCTTGTGTTGGGCGTGTAGCCGGCTTGCGTGGAATCGGCAACGAGAACGTCCACCGGCACTACTGGGACGTTGCGGTGGGTACCCGTGACGACATTTCCACGGGCAAACATTCCGGGCTTGAGGAGTCCATTTGGATTATCCAGGGCTACGCGCACGGTAAATCCACGGTCTGTGTCGTCGGCTGCGGGGTATATGGCCGTAACGTAACCCTTGAAAACCTGGCTGGGAAGGGCATCGGCGGTAGTGTCCACTTCGGTACCTTGCTTTATCTTCGCGATGTCCGTTTCGGAAATGGACGGTTGGAATGTCATGGTATGGAGGTTCACAATCCGCATGAGCGATGTTCCTGGGTTTGCGATTTGACCCGGCTCGGTGCTGCGTGTTGCGATGATTCCATTGATAGGAGAGACTATCGAAGCATTGTCGAGCTGAACTTTGCTGAAGGCCAGAGCGGCCTGATACTGTGCAATACTGGCCTGCGCGGCTGTAATGGCATCGCGCTTGACGGAGACCTGTTTGACGGCGGCTATGGCATTGATCAGGTTGGTCTTTTGCTGGTTCAAGGTAGCCAATGCGGAGGCGATGTCCTCCTGGCGGTTGCCGATGACCGTGAGATCGAAGGAGGCCTTTGTGTTCTGGTATTGCTGCACGGAGACGTCGTAGTTTGTCTGCGCGGTATCCAGATCGGCCTTTGCAATGGCGCCCTGAGCGTAGAGTTCTTTGTTACGGTTGAGGGTAATTAGATCGTTATCGCGCGTCGCCTGGGCGGACAGCAGGGAGCTTTTGCCTTCAAGAACTTCCTGAGGACGGGAGCCATTCACTTCCTTGTTGTAGGCCTGCTGAGCTCCCTCGACTTGCGCCTGGGCCATAAGGACACCCTGTTTGGCGTTTGTAACCTGGATTTGATAGTTGGTAACGGCTTGAGACAGACTCGACTGGGCCGACAAGACGTTTGCTTCGGCCTGGTTGACGTTAGCAATGAGATCGGTTGTGTCTTGCTGAACGATGAGCTGCCCGGCGTGAACGGTGTCGCCTTCACGTCCATAAACGGCGGAAATTCGGCCGACTTCCTTGGCGGACAGTTGGACGTCCTGAAGCGCGACCAGATTGCCCGTTACCGGAATAGTTTCGGAGATCGAAGCGATCTTAACTGTTGTGATGTTCACGGGGGTAACTATGATTGCAGCCGCCGGTTTAGGGGCCGGCTTGGAACACCCGCTTAGCAGGGCGGTTCCCATCAAAAGTATTGCAGCGAGCGATATGTACTTTTTTTGCACGGATGGTGTCACTTTCACTGTTGCTAACGTCCTCCTTCAGCACGAGTAAGCTGAGCAAGCGATGTTAGATAGTCTTGTTGCGCCGAAGTCTGGTTGGTGCGCGCGGTTGCGAGCTGGGCCTGGGCATTAATTACGTCGAGTTGCGTTCCCAGGCCATTCTTGTAGCGTATGTTTGCTATCCTTAGAGCCTCTTCGGCCTCTTTGGTTCCGTCTTGAGCGGATGAGGCTCGTGTCTGGTCGTTGAGTATGCTGACATAGGCTTGACGGACTTCGAGGGCAACATTTTGCTTGAGCTGGTCTTCAGTCACCTGCTGTGTCTGTACGGTAAGTCTGGCTGACTTTACTCTGGCTTTGGTCGCGCCTCCGTCGTAGAGTGGGATCGATAGATTGGCGATCACGCTGTAAGTGTCTTGTGAACTTCCTGGAATCTGTGTGCCTTGAAAGTTTGCTGAGCCTTCGAGGCTAAGCGCGGGATAGAGTGCGGCGGCGTTCAGTGCGACCAGTTTTTTTGCGATGATGACATTGCTGCGAGCCTGCTGCATTTCCGGCCGTTTTATGAAAGCAGTGCGGATCAAGTCGTCCAAATTAAACTTCAAGTCCAGAGCCGGAAGTGTGGGAGCCGTGACACCGACTGTATCTCGTTGATCTCTTCCCAGAGCATTGTTTAAGCTAGCCAGAGCCAGGTCTACCTGGTTTTGATCGGAGGCCAGGAGCTGTTGTGCATTGCTCAGGCTAGTTTGGGCGGTAAGGACGTCATATTGCGCGGCAGTTCCGGCTGTGAACTTTGCATTGGTAATGCGCAGGTTCTCCGTGGACGCATCTACTTGTTCCTGCTGAGTGGCCAGGGCATCCTGCGCTGTCAGCACCGCAATAAAATCCGTTTTAGCCGTCAGGGCGACTTCATTGCTTACTCGCCGCAGGTCAATCAGGTAGAAGTCTCGGGTCAGATTTGAGACGTCCAATGCGGCGGGAACAAGTCCGAAGATGTCTATTCCCTGGGACACCGTGATTGTGCCGCCGTAGTTGTTGTAGTTGCCGCCCTCAATGAAGTCGCCGTTTTGTATCTGTGTCTGATGCGGTGATGCGACGCTGGTGGACTGCTTCTGCAAGGCCTGGTTATAGGCCGCGAGAACTGCGGGCATATCGGCAGACGACTGAGATGATACAGCGGCACTCGGGGTGCTGGCTGTTGACGATGCCGTGGTTGCGACTGCAGCGGCTGGACTTGAGAGAGTAACGGTAGAGGATGTAGGGGGAGTATAGGTTCCTACGGTTGAGCCGCCCGACGAAGAGGAGCTGAACCCGGACGTTCCGGTGGACGCGCCTCCTTGATCTGTTATAACGGGAATGGAGCCGCCGTTGGGAAGGGTTGCTCCTGAAGAACCGCCTTCTCCTTCAGATGTGTATCCCCGTTCGCTAGAGAGCGTGTCCGAGATATCGGCAGTGATCTGAGGAAGCCCTTCCGACCGTGTAAGGTCGATTTGCGCGATTGCGTCTTCCAGTTTGAGTTTTGCAAGCTGAACCGACGGGTTGTTCGCGAGGGCCATATCCACGGCCTGGTCCATGGTCAACGTTGGAGGCGCTGGAACAGCGCTCGCGGCAGGCGATGCTGGAGCCGTGCTCGACGTTGAAGGTGCGCTTGCCGCAACTGCATCGTCCGCGAGGGCTCCCGCCCCCTGAAAGGCCAGTGACATGGAGAGGACCGCAGCAACGGCCAGCGCAGGCAGCTGCTTTACTCTAGAACGTTGACTCGTCATTGGGCCTCATTCTCCTCATCCGATTTAAGGCTCTCTTCTATGGCCTGGAAGCTGTCCAGAAAGAATTGCATGAACTGTCTGAAATCATCGATCTTGCAGAGCATGATTCCCTTGTCGTGGGGCGGGCTAAGCACGAGCAGCTTGTCCCCGGTTTCGATTTTGTAACGCTTACGCGCCTCGGCGGGTATAACCACCTGCCCACGTTCTCCGACCGTTACCGATCCAAAAAAGTGGTCTTCAAATTTAACGTCTTTTGGGTCTGGCTGTTTGGACATTATTTTCACCATGCTCAATGTTCAAGAAATCATGTAAATCATACAAGTGTGACTATTGTGACAGCGATACATACTTCTGTCAAGGCGCATTAGTGTGTTGCTGAGTAGGGGTGGAGGGCTGAAGTTGAGTTTTCTTGAGGGAATTGGGAAGGAAATAGAGTATGCTGTCACATACGGACAAGCCATTTTAGGTAAGTGATTTAAGACAGCGTTCCGTTCGTCTCTGATTGATGTCATAATAGTATATACCTTCGCGCGCCTCCTGTTCGATAGTATTTTTGTGGGAACTACGGTATCGTGTTGCGTGGTTAAGTGGTTAGGAGCGGTGTTTTGGCGAACTCATTTCTTGAAGACATTCGGACAATACGGGAACGGGATCCAGCAGCGGGGACATTTTTAGAGGTCCTGACTTATGCTGGGTTTTGGGCTCTGTTTAACCATCGCATTGCGCATAGTCTTTATAAGTCGCGACTGCGGTTTGCGGCTCGGGTTGTTTCGCAATGGAGCCGGTTTATAACCAATATCGAGATTCATCCTGGGGCTACCATTGGGCGTCGGTTCTTTATCGACCATGGAGCCGGGGTGGTTATTGGCGAGACTGCGATTATTGGCGATGATGTTACGATGTATCATCAGGTAACCCTGGGCGGTACGTCTCTTGAGAAAACGAAGCGCCATCCAACCATTGGGAACAACGTTCTGCTGGGTATGGGGGCGAAGATTCTTGGTAACATCGTGGTTGGTGAGGGCGCCAGGATAGGTGCAAACGCCGTGGTGACGCGGGATGTTCCCGCGAATACTATTGTCATTGGCGTTCCAGGCCGCATCCTCGTTCAGGATGGCACACACATTTCGGAACGATCGACGGCGCAGGTTATGGATCAGGCACTGGGATCGGCCGATCCCATGGGCGAGATCGTGCGCAGAGCTCTGCATGAGATTGAAGATCTAAAGTGCCGCCTTGAATCTGTTGAAGAAGAGCAGCATCCGGACAGACTGCACTTGCGCATAGCGCAGTCGGGCCAGACTCTCTCGATGCAGTTTGAAGCGAGCAGTTTGTACCATGAATCGGCGGAAGATGAGAATCTAGCAGGCAGCGGGATATAAAATCATAGTCTGCATGTCAAAATTAAGGCGGTCCGATCCAACAGAGATCGGACCGCCTTTTAAAGTTGCTGGACCCATGGATGGAGCTAAACCGATCTATGACGGATGAATTTGTTGCTGCATGGATACCTTCGGAAGAGGTTCTGGCGAACGCTAACGTAACCGAAGTCGGCCATGAACTGGGACTTGCGGACTATGACGCGCTTTATCGCTGGTCCATTGAAGACCGCGAGCGCTTCTGGGCGTATATGATGGAGCGGCTTTCGATAAAAGTTGGGACTCGTGGTGAGCGGTTGCTGGATGTAGGCTCTCCTACTCGTCCGGTTTGGCTTCCTGGTGCGCGTTTGAACATCGTGGAGTCCTGCCTGCAGGCCGACAGCAGCGCGGCTGCGATTGTCTATTCCGATGGAGTTGGTCCTTTGGCGACGACTACCTATGGAGAGCTTAAAGCGGAAGCCGCACGCATTGCGAATTCCCTGACGGCAAGAGGAATAAAG
>Ga0302315_10002936_pt1 | contig 15789 bp, 12 predicted proteins | sample III_Palsa_N3_1_FD_200532 | JGI IMG/M metagenome (GOLD analysis project Ga0302315, IMG submission 200532) | Peat permafrost microbial communities from Stordalen Mire near Abisko, Sweden - III_Palsa_N3_1 | ecosystem: Environmental > Terrestrial > Soil > Palsa > Peat permafrost | place: Sweden... | reverse complement strand
AGGGAATTCTTCAGTCCATCAAGGATTTCTTGGGGAAAGGGAAGTAATGTCATCAAAATCGTCATCAAATTCTACCGGCACTCCCGGTCCAGTGACCCATGTTCGTGACAGCGGTTATGTGTCGAGCGATCTTCCTGCGGATCTTGCGAAGTTCCGCGATCAGATCCGTAAATTTGCCGAAGAATACGGCCTAGATCCGTTTGAAACGATTTTTGAAATGGTCGATAGCGATCAGATCAATTCTCTTGCCGCGCTCGGTGGCTTTCCCGTTCGTTACCCTCATTGGCGCTTCGGAATGGAATACGACCAACTTCAGAAGGGCTATGAGTGGGGCCTTCAGAAGATTTATGAAATGGTGATCAACACCAATCCTTCTTATGCCTATTTGATGAAATCCAATAGCTTAGTGGATCAAAAGACCGTGATGGCTCACGTCTATGGTCACGTCGACTTTTTTAAGAACAATTATTGGTTCTCTAAAACCAACCGCAAGATGCTCGACTCGATGGCCAACCACGCAGTGAAGATCCGAGATTTCATGGATATTCACGGCCAAGACAAAGTCGAAGAGTTTATCGATCATTGCTTGTCGATCGAGAACTTGATTGATCCGCATCTGCCTTTTATAAATCAGAAGCGTCGTACAAAAGCTGAAGAAGACGGCGAAGAAGTGAAGCCAGGCGTTCCTGGAAAACTGAAATCCGACCGTCAGTACATGGATGCCTACATCAATCCTCCGGAATTCCTCGCTGATCAGAAGAAGAAAATGCAGGACTTGGCCAAGAAGGATAAAAAGAATCCGTCAGAACCACAAAAAGACATTCTCCTGTTTTTACTTCAAAACGCGCCAATGGAAGACTGGCAGCATGAAGTTCTCTCCATCGTTCGCGACGAGTCTTATTACTTCGCCCCTCAAGCTCAGACCAAGATCATGAACGAAGGCTGGGCTTCCTACTGGCACGCAAAGATTTTGACCGAGAAGGCTTTGAAGGATTCCGAGATCGTGGACTTCTGTGACCACAACGCCGGCGTTCTAGCGATGCAACCCGGCCGCATTAACCCTTATAAGGTCGGAGTTGAACTCTATCGCGACATCGAGGACCGCTGGAACCGTGGCAAGTTCGGTAAAGACTACGACGACTGCGATGATATGGTGAAGAAGCATCATTGGGACACGAAGCTCAATAAAGGCCGCGAGAAGATCTTCGAAGTTCGCCGTGTGTGTAACGACATCACTTTCATCGACGAATACCTCACCGAAGAATTTGCGGAGCGCCTGAAGCTTTATACGTACGCGTTCAATCGCAGAACCAATCAGTACGAAATTGCTGACCGCGACTATCGTAAAGTGAAAGAAAAGCTTCTGTTTCAGCTCACGAACCTTGGCCAACCGTTCATCTACGTGATGGATGGTAACTTCCAAAACAAAGGCGAGTTACTGCTCTGGCACAAACATCAGGGCTTAGATCTCGACGTGCGTTGGTCTCGTGAGACCATGCGCGCGCTCAACGAAATCTGGAAACGCCCAATCAACGTCGAGACCGAAGTTGACGGCCAGAAGAAACTCTTCACGTACCAAAACGGCGAGTTTGCTGAGAAGTTCCTCTGATAAAAAGGACTTAGTCCTTTTCTGAGTGGCGACGCGTCAGTCTAAGAGGTGAACCTCACCTTTTGGTTCAATTTCGCGTCATAAACAGTCTAAAAACTGGACTAAGTCACCGCCGATGCGGCGGTAAGCAAGTGCGTCATCCATGAAACTTCATTCTCTTGTTCTCATATTGGGCCTATTTCATCTATCTGCCGTCACTGCGGACATGAGCGTGACTATAAGTCATGGTTCTTCGCTTCGCCCTTTCGCGGTTGTTGGGGACACGCAGAGAACTCTGACTGTCGAAAGAGTATTTCTGCTTCGAGAGCAAAACGACGAAGCGAGACCCTTATTGATTCGTTCCATTGTCGAGGATCAACCCGCTTTTCTGGTTCACCTAGGAGACATGACTGATTGGGGCTCTGATGATGATGCTTGGAAGTACTTTGATAATTTGGTCGAGCCTCTAAAAAGCGCTCATATCGATATCTTTCCTGTGATGGGAAATCACGAGTACTTTGGATTATCCAAGGAGCACTCTCTTAAAAACGTGGAGGATCGATTTCCTCAAATCGGTCTCAGTCATTGGTACTTGAAAAAGTACGGGCCGATCGCTCTAATTTTTTTAGACTCCAATCAGAAACAACTCGGGGAAACCGCCTGGAGCAATCAAGTAACCTGGTTCGAAAATATCCTGAAGCAACTCGACTCAGATCCAGAGGTCCGCGGGGTTTTGGTTTTTGCTCATCACCCGGCCCTCTCAAACAGTAAAGTCAGTGGAGATGAAGAGTGCGTGAGAAGATATTTTCTCGGGCCGTTACTTCAATCAAAAAAGACTCTCGCCTACATAGACGGACATGCGCACGGATATGAACACTTTGTTCAAGACGGTAAGCACTTCATCGTTTCTGGGGGTGGCGGCGGGCCACGAGTCGAGTATCGGACCGGCAAGAAGGCTCTTCATGCTGATCTATTTCTGGGGCCCGTTCCTCGGCCATTTAACTACCTGATCGTTCAACCCTTGGAAGATCGAATTCAGATTACGGTAAAAGGCTTTCAGAAAACCGACACGCATGTTGGAACGATCGATCAGATCGCCATTCCGTTCGCTCCTTGACTGTGTCTGCGCAGGACACCCTTGTGAAAGCAAAGTGGCCCGACGTTTCTGCAACTAGTTGCAGCCACCGGTTTTTGGACAATTTGTAGTTCTTGCCGCGCCCGTTTAATTGCTACAAGTCCAATTGTTTGGACCGCCGGTGCAGGTATTTGCGCAACAGAACGGCGAACCGCCGTTGGTGCCACAGTAAGTTGGCGAATCACTCGTGCAACCTGGTCCAGCTGGATCCATGGTGTTGCAAGTCACGTTTTGGGCGGGATTTCCGTTGGAGCAAGTCCAGAAATACCCGCCATTTCCGTCGGTAGACACGACTCCTGCGGTTCCCGGGTTGCAAAGCCCTGAGGTCGGAGTAGTAGGACTGAAATTGCCCGCCGTTAGCACTTGCCTCTGATACCTCTTCAGTTCCGCCGAAGTTTCCTTGGTTGGAAGGACAAGGTTTTGCTTCTCAGCGACGATGCATTTCCCTTTTTCGTCGCGAAAAAAGTAGCCTTGCCTCTCAAGTAAATCCATCGCTTGGGAGGCCTCATCGCCGGAAATGCCCAGTTTTCTTGAAATCCACTGAGGTTTGGAGTCGAAACTTTTAAAAGACATTAAAACCAAGATGGCAGGATAATACCACTCAGAGATCAGGTTAAATCTCTCGATCGCCACCGAATTGATCAAGGGTTTAGAGCGGACGCCGACTACCGTGCGTTTGGCCTATTTCTGCAAAATATCTTCCAGATAAAGATCTGTTTCTTCGTAAGATAGTCCGAGCTTCGGTCCAAGGCGTCGAAGTGTTAACGGAGTAAACGAGCGTGAGCCGTTCATCAATTTAGACAAGAAGGAATAGTCGACACTTAATTCTCTCGCAAAGACCCGAAGTGAATAACGGGATCTCGTCTGCTGGCGATGATGCAGTTCTATTTCGAGATGTTTCCGAAATCTGTCCCCACCCGCCATATTCCCTCACACCGAAAGTTCGACGATCTTATTGTTCGCTAGGACACAGATAACTCAAAGTGCCACAAACCGAAAAGACTTAATTTTGCACCTAAGATGCAGTCGAGCTTCGTATGAGGATTGAGGAGTGCGGGGTCAGTAACGACGTTTGTCCATATTTTCTAGAGCTTGTTTGTAACGTGAGGCGTTATATCTAGGCTTTACAAACTAATCCAATAGCTCAGCGTTGACTGGAAGATGACCTGTCTTCAGCATGAGCTTCATGTCGTTTGCAATATCTAGAATATCTTCTTTAATGACTACGTTTTGGCCCTGCAGCGAACCTACGTATCGTTCTGCATCGTTTTTACCAACGAGCAATTGCCTTGATCCGCCGTAAACAAATCCACTTGCGCCGCCAGCTGCGGCTCCTAGTCCAATTACTCCTGCAATTGCCCAAGTAGGTGGTCCACCCATAATTATGATTGCTCCGCAAATAAGACCAATCGCAGCGCCTCCTGCTGCACCCACAACTCCGTTTTTACGTCCGGCTTTTAAAGCCTGATGAAGCTGTTGTTGAGCTTCCTCTCTCACCTCGGTGGAAACTTTCTCGACGTAAGCTTTGTCGTAAGTTCCGATGTCTAAGCTGCACGCACTAGGATTCTCTATTTCGCAAACTTTGTAAGAGATAAACTTGGCATCCGCGTAGGAGGTTGGAGTTCCTTTTTCATCCAATGGCACTACGTGAATATTCTGAGTGTCATTTGAATCGTTCCCGCCTTCTCCAGCATATCCGGACGTCACATCGGGAGAAGCCATCGCAGAGGTAGCGAGTAATAATAGAACTAAAACGGAGTTCGATTTAAATTTCATAAAAAGTTCGCTTTCTTTTATGACACTCTTAGGAGCGTCAGGTTTCAGAAGCAAACCCTACCATGAAATGACACGGTGCGTCAATAATTAGAGCGTTAGCGATATTGACAAATGTCCTCATTTTTTAAACTGGCTTAACCCGCATTGCGCAGGGTCTCGAGGTTCAAGAACTCTCCGATCCGTGTGGCGATTTCCTCGCCATGCGTTTCCAAAGCGAAGTGCCCAGTATCGAGGAGGTGAGTCTCCACCTTCGGGAGATCGCGCTTGTAGGGCGCGGCACCTTCCGGCGGAAAGATGAAGTCGTTCTTTCCCCAGACAATCAGCATCGGCGGCTGATATTTGCGAAAGAAGGCCTGAAACTGCGGATAGAGCGGAACATTGGTTCGATAATCGTAAAGCATATCGAGCTGAATGTCGCCGTTGCCGGGACGATCCATACCAAGTTGATCGAGAGTGTACGTTGTTGGATCGATCAACGTCGTGTCGCTCACACCGTTTTCATACTGCCACTTTGTGGCCTGAGCCGTCCCCAAGAACGCGAGAGCGCCTCGATTTTCGGCCGTGGCTTCGTTCCAGTATTTCTTAATCGGATCCCAGAACTTGAGCAGACCTTCGTCGTAGGCGTTGCCGTTTTGAACGATGATTCCTTCCACTTGTTCGGGGCGTTTGAGCGCCAAGCGATAACCGATTGGAGCGCCATAATCCATGACGTACATCGAGAATTTTGTGACATTCAGCTTCACTAGAAGCTGGTCAACGATGTTGGTCATGTTCTCAAAAGTGTAAGAAAAACTCTTGCGATCCGGCATGCCGCTTTGTCCATAACCTGGATAGTCTGGAGCGATTACATGGAAAGAAGTCGCGAGACGCGGGATTAAATTTCGAAACATATTGGATGATGTTGGAAAACCGTGAAGCAGAAGAATGACAGGGGCGTCCTTCGGTCCGGCTTCTCGATAGAAGACGTCAGTGTCATTGATACGGGCTGTGTTGTAATGAATCTGTGACATGATTAATTCCTTTTCTTGTCGTGGCTTGCAAGGAGGGCACCTCAACTGACGGAATGGAGCGACGAGCTATGCACTTTTCCGGACGTCTTCTTTCAATTCTCTCGGCGAGCTCCTTGAAATGCCGAGACGCTCAGCAAGCAACATGGCATCGAACGGGGCTTTGACCTTCTTGTCGTTATCGAAATAAATAAAGGTATCAAGACGCTTTTTTGGGCCCGTCCAGTTGGTTATTTTACGAGCCCACTGATTGATTGCGCGAGTTCCATAGCCACCCGAATAGACTTCACCTTCACCATGCAGGCGCGCGTAAACAAAGTCTGAAGTCAGTTCTTCGAAGTAAGGCCAAGCGTTCGTCGAGTGCGACATGACGAGAGAGACGCCGTGTTTTTTGAGAAGACGATAGAACTCGGGTGTTCGAAAACTTTCATTTCGGACTTCGATGGTATGACGAAGAATTCGATTTTTAGAGGGCTTCAGAAAGTTTCGCCCTTTCATCCATATACTTTGATTTTTTGAAGCGAAGTGAGCTGCCTCTGTCTGCGTATGGGGAAGAAGCTCGAGAAAATGTTCAAATCGATCTCGATCATATTTGAGGCTTGGCGGGAATTGCCAAAGGATAGGACCTAACTTTTCTTTTAGGGCAAGAACACCAGAACCCAGAAAATTTGCGAGAGGCTTTTCGACCTCTTGAAGTCTCAACGTGTGAGTGATGAATCGATTCGCTTTGACCGAAAAGACAAAGTCCTTCGGTGTCGCTTCATACCACTTCAAATAACTTTCAGGCTTTTGGAGGGCATAGAAGGACCCATTGATTTCAATCGTATTGAGTTGTCTGCTCGCATAATGCAGATCTTCGTGATGGGGGAGTTTCTTGGGATAGAAAACGCCCTGCCAAGGGGCATAAGTCCACCCGGAGATTCCGACTCTGATTTCGCTCATGCGTCAAGAAGGGTGCGATATCCGCGCCAGCATCCGTCTCTAAGGCCTTCGCTAACAGGCTTTAAAAATGCTAGAATCCGGGTATGTCGAACGAACGAGACCCGAAAAAAGAAGAAGCCTGGAAAGAAAAACTGAGCCGCGAGCAATACGATATCTGCCGCTTAGGGGGAACCGAGAGACCTTTCTCGGGTGATCTGCTCGATAAAAAAGAGCCAGGGTCCTATCTCTGTTCCTGCTGTCATGCGGAACTCTTTAGCTCGGATACGAAATTCAATTCGGGAACCGGCTGGCCTAGTTTTTACGATGTTCTTCAAAACGGAAACATCAAGTCGGTCACGGACAGATCCTTCGGAATGGCTAGAACTGAAGTAATGTGTGCGAAGTGTGATGCGCATCTCGGACATGTTTTTGAAGATGGGCCGAAGCCGACGGGAATGCGCTATTGTATTAATTCTGTGGCGTTGGAGTTCAAACCCCGGTAAATTTGAACGAAAAAAGGGGTAGACAAATGGAAGATCGTCGCGAGTTTTTGGTGAAGTCCATGGGTTTAGGTGTGGGTGCAATTGCTGCGAGCCAGATCGGCGCCTTGATTTCTTCCGCTAGCGCCGCAGAAAAAAGCACCTCCGCTGAAACTACCCCGACAAATGCGCCTTATGCGAAACTCGCTCAAGTAGCAGCGGATTGCCTACGTACGGGCTACTCTTGCATTAATCATTGTCAGAAAGAATTGGCCGCGGGAAAAACAAACATGGCTAAGTGTAATGCGACAACTCACGAGATGGTCGCAATCAGTCAAGCGATGCTGTCACTTGCCAGTTATGATTCGCCTCGCGCGATGAAACTTGTCCCGGTGTTCTTGGATGCATGTAAGGCTTGCGCCGACAGTTGTGAGGAGCACAAAGCCCATTGGTCGATGGGGATGCACCTCGAATGCAAAGCCTGCTACGAGGCTTGCGTCGCTGCTGAAAAAGTTTGCACGTCGATTAATGCTTAAATAGGTAACGCTTAAATAAGTAATTCTTAATCGACAAACGCTTCATCAGCTTTCGTTCTTCAACACACTTCAAACGTGTGCGCTAATGAACGGAATCAATACAGTCGCTAAAATAATTACGATCCATTGTAAGTACATAAGCAGGGTCTCCTTTTCCCCTAAGTTGCCATCTGGCAGGGTCACACTAGAGCAAGGCTTGGGCCCAGCGCGCCAACGTTCTAAAGCGTTTTAGAGGTGTTTCAGGCCCAAAATGTGGAAATCGGACTGGCACTAGGCTCCAATCGTCACTGGTTTGACTCATTTTGTCCCCGGCGCTACGCGCCATAATGGGCATCCACATTCCTATGGCCAGAGCCGCTCTTGCTGGCATTTTTCAATTGTTTTTAAAAAGTAGAAACATAAGTAAACAGTAGTTATTTCAATAGCTTAATAACTTATATCAGCATGAATTTTTAATGCCGTTTCAGGCAAAAAGCTGTCAAGCATCATTCCTTTTTCTGCAGGGCGGCGCGGGTTTGACGCGCGTCAGTCGAGTGCAGTGATAATCGCCCAGAATTGAAAAAAACCTAAGCGGCATCGGCACCTAACGCGGGCGCTTACACCTATCCCTGGTGTAGGTAGGTAGGGGACACCACAATTAGTAGTGGTCACCTTTGACAGTCTTATAATTTGGATGCACGCTTAAACACATAGAGAAGTACCGGGAGAAAAGGCTGCTGAAGACGGAAATTTCTCAATAAGTGGCGGATCCTCCCGGGGCCGATTACAACTGCCAGTTCAATTGAATGACGCAAAACATCAGTTCGGAGAACTGAGTCAAGGAAACGACGATGCAAAAAAGTGGGGAGACGTTGGAGATGAGAGGTTTGGGAATTGAGAATGTTGGCCAAGCGCAAACAAAGGGAACAACCAAGAGTGAGAAGTCGACCGGTAAGGTCCTGAAGACATCTACACCTAAAAAATCAAATCAAGGCGAAGTGGTCTTCGGACGTTACTTCACCGCAAATCTGGCAGAGGGAATGAACCCCCTGGATGCCGTCCAATACACCAAAGCAACGTCCAAGATCAAAGACACCGATGGCCAAACCGTTTTCGCCATGGCCGATGTTGAAGTTCCAGCAGCATGGAGCCAACTCGCGGTTGATATCTTGGTCTCTAAATATTTCCGCAAAGCCGGTGTTCCTGGTGCAGGCCACGAAACCTCAGTTCGCCAAGTCATCAAGCGCGTCGCCCACACGATCCGCACGGCTGGCGAAAACATGAATTACTTCTCCGCTGAAACAGCACAGATTTTTGAAGACGAACTTTCTTATCTTTTGATTCACCAAATGGGCGCGTTCAACTCGCCAGTTTGGTTCAATCTTGGACTCTACGCCGAATACGGCATCGGTGGCTCGGGCGGCAACTTCGCTTGGGACGCAACTGCGATGCGTGTCGTAGAAACCAAAGACGCTTACTCGAGCCCACAATGCTCTGCTTGTTTCATTCAATCTTGCGAAGATGACCTGATGGGAATCTTCCAGTTGATGAAGAACGAAGCGCGCCTCTTTAAATACGGCTCAGGCACAGGTTCAAACTTCTCGAAAATTCGCGGACGTCAGGAAAAGCTTTCGGGCGGCGGATATTCTTCAGGTCTCATGAGCTTCCTCGAAGTGTTCGATCGCGGCGCAGGAGCAACCAAGTCCGGCGGAACTACTCGCAGAGCTGCAAAGATGGTCTGCCTCGACATGGATCATCCTGAAATCGTCGATTTCATCACCTGGAAGAGCCGCGAAGAAAAGAAAGTCGCGGCTCTCATTGCAGCTGGATACTCTTCTGACTTTAACGGCGAAGCTTATAAAACGGTTGCTGGTCAAAACTCGAACAACTCTGTTCGCGTGACCGATGAGTTCATGCACGCGGTTGAAAACAACGGCAAATGGCAGACGAAAACCCGCCTCGACGGCACCGTTGTCGATACCTACGAAGCACGTACTCTTTGGAGAATGGTAGCGGAAGCCGCATGGGCTTGCGCTGATCCAGGTCTTCAATACGACACGACGATCAATAACTGGCACACGTCTTTGAACACGGATCGCATCAATGCGTCGAATCCTTGTTCTGAGTACATGTTCCTCGACAACACGGCTTGTAACTTGTCTTCCCTGAACTTAGTGAAGTTCATGAAGGAAGATAATTCCTTCGATATCGAAGGATATCGCAAGGCTTGTCGCGTATTCATCGTTGCGCAGGAAATCTTGGTTGATCAATCGAGCTACCCAACAGAACAAATTGCTAAGAACTCGCATGACTATCGTCCTTTGGGACTGGGTTACGCAAACTTGGGAACTTTGTTGATGTTGAAAGGTATCCCTTATGACAGCGACGAAGGCCGCGCATGGGCTGGAGCACTGACCGCGATTATGTGCGGACATGCTTACGCTGTGAGTGCGGAAGAAGCTGGGGCAGTTGGACCTTTCGCCGGTTTTGAAAAGAACCGCGAGCCGATGCTCAAGGTGATCGCAAAACACAGAGACGCAGCTTACAAGCTCGATGAAAGAAAACTTCCTAAAGATCTTGCGCAAGCAGCTCGTCAGGATTGGGATCTTGCGCTGAAGCTCGGCGAAAAATACGGTTACCGCAACGCTCAAGTCACAGTTCTTGCTCCTACGGGCACGATCGGTCTTCTGATGGATTGCGACACCACAGGGGTCGAGCCAGATTTTGCTCTCGTGAAGTTCAAGAAACTTGCCGGTGGCGGATACTTCAAAATCGTCAACCAGTCTGTCACACAAGCTTTGGATAACTTGGGTTATACGAGAACTCAGACGACCGATATTATTCGTTACCTTCTCGGAACGATGAATCTTCTCGATACACCTCATCTCAATCGTGACCTCCTGAAGTCCAAGGGCATGACTGATGCGGAGATCGCGAAGATCGAAAAGGCGTTGCCGGGCACGTTCGAAATTTCGAGTGCTTTCAATCGCTACAGTATCGGTGAAGAGACCTTAAAACGTCTTGGAATCACGGCTGCCGAGTATGAAAAGCCAACCTTCAACTTGCTCACTTGGGCGGGATTGACTCAGGCTCAGATTACCCAGGCGAACGAAATCATTTGCGGAACGATGACCGTCGAAGGTGCTCCTCATATTAAGGATGAGCACTTGGCAGTGTTCGATTGCGCAAATAAATGCGGATCCAAGGGCAAACGTTTCATTGCTCCAATGGGTCACGTACGCATGATGGCTGCAACTCAGCCATTCTTGTCGGGCGCGATTTCGAAGACGGTGAACGTTCCTAACGAAACGACTGTCGAAGAAATTCAAGACATCTACTATCAAGGCTGGAAATTGGGATTGAAAGCCGTCGCTCTTTACCGCGATGGATGTAAGCTTTCTCAGCCTCTTTCTACTAAGTCAGACCAAAAGACTGAAAAGAAGGAAGAAAAAGAAGTAGCGACACCGGTAGTAGCTAAAGCCGTGGGCAACGGCCAAATGGCTGCATGGTTTGCTCCAGTTCGTCGTAAGCTTCCTTCGAAGCGTGGTGGATTTACTCAAGAGGCAGGGGTTGCAGGCCACAAGGTCTACATCCGTACCGGCGAGTATGATGACGGAACACTCGGTGAAGTTTTCATCGATATGCACAAAGAGGGTGCAGCTTACCGTTCCATGATGAACTGTTTTGCGATCTCGATCTCACTCGGTCTCCAGTACGGAGTGCCGTTGAAAGAGTTCGTCGATAAGTTCACGTTCACTCGGTTTGAACCGGCAGGAATCGTGGATGGCCATCCGAACGTGAAGATGGCGACGTCGATCGTCGATTACATCTTCCGCGTGCTCGGAATGGAATACCTCGGTCGTACGGATTTCGTGCAAGTGAAACCCGCAGTAGATTTGACAGCTGAAAAAGGCGCGGCGAAAAACGTGTATCCGAAGAATCCGTCTCAGATCATCGCGAGTGATGCCCAGGCAGTTGCTCAGATCCCGTTGAATCTCGGAGCGGGCCATGATTCTTCAGGTGCTCACCTTGCCGAGATGATGGGGGATGCCCCTCCTTGCGATAGCTGTGGACATACGACTGTGCGGAACGGCGCTTGTTACAAGTGCTTGAACTGCGGCAATAGTTTGGGTTGTAGCTGAGCGATTTTGAATTTTAAAAATTCAAAATTTTAAAAATAGAAAAAGGCCCACTCCTGACGGAGTGGGCCTTTTGTATTTCCATGTTCGCGCCAGCTGGCGCGAAACCTTTAGTTCGCTTTTACAAACGTTTGGACAGGGCCACTCGTTGCGCTGCCGCTTGCAACGGTCGTGAGTGAGAGCGTTTTCTTATTACGATCCAATGTGATGGTGAAGGACTGAGTGTTGTTCTTCTTCGTCATTGAACTGTTATAAGTGAAAACCGCGTCTTCGCAGTCTGTACCGTCTTCAGCATCGCCGAGATAGCTGAGATCGGTCGAAACCATATTTGCGGTGATCGTGGCAACTTGGCCATTGTCTTGAATTGCAGATACCGTCACGGTTTCACCTTGGGATACTTGGCAAGAAGACTTCTGAGGAGAAGTCCACATCGCTTGTTCAACAAAGGTCGACAAATCGGCAGCGATTTGAAGTTCTTCGTTCGTATCGCAATCATCGCCTGAGCAAGTCCAGTTTCCGCCAATCAATGCGCCAGCTTGTTTTGCGTTCGCTGAAGCTTGAGCCTTTGCAGATAACTTTGCAGCACTTCCAGCGGCTGGTTTGGCAGGATTCGGAGACGAAGAGTTGTTTCCGCTACAGCCGAAGAGAGCGAAGCTCAGTGCGGCGATCGAAACTACGATCCTAGATTTGTTTCTAAAGTTCGACATAAATATCTCCTAATTCAATTTCGATTGAATGGTTACTGGCTCACCGAGACGCTCGGTAAAACTTGAGCAGGAAGGGATGGAAGAGGGTTTGGCATTCCCATGCTCGTGAGTGACGGATGAGTTACAACAATGTTTGGCATTGCTTCAGCCGGAAGTGAAGGCAATGGGTTCGGCATGCCGCTCATAGTTGGAATCGGCGCGCTTGGATCGAAGCTCGGGTCAACACGATTGTAAACGTTCGTGAGAGTCTTTTTGCCTTTTTTGGTTACTTTCACAATGAGTTCGTCGTTCTCGCCATTAGCTCCTTGAAGAGATAATTCGATGTCAACTACATCACCGGTTTGTGCCTTGACGTGATCGTGCTTGTGATGTTTCTTGGACTTCTCTGCGTCTGCAGCTTGAGCAGCAGCTTGCGCTCTTTCATCTGCAAAAGCGGCTTGGCAAGGGGCGAGATCTGCAGAACCATTGACGTCTGAAAGGGTATGATCTCCGTGAACCAAGGCGGCGGAGAAATCAGTTGAGGAATTAGAAACCGTCAACTTAAGTTCGCTGACTCGACTGAAGTAACAATCTGCTTCGGTACCGGATTCGTTGGTAGAAGAAGTTGGTGCTCCATCGCTTTGTTCGTCAATCTCCATAACTTGGGTCAAGGTAGTGAGATCTGGAGAAATAATCATGAGCTCTTTGTTGAAACAAGAGTCACTGTAAAGTTTTTCAGACTGCGCCTGGTTACAATTCCAGGAACCTGCGAGTCCAGCTGTAGTAGCGGTATCCACTGCTTGTTTTGCAACAAGGGCTGCCTTTGCATTGGCGACGTCGTTGGTTGCAGTCTTGCCGTAGTCTCCACCGTTACAGTTCACTAAGCAGAGGGAAGCGAGGGCGGTCAGGGTGGCAGTTTTAAAAGCGCGATTGTGGGTGATATTCAATTTCATAATTCCTCCTCAGGACGTTCAACAAAACTTGGTGGCTTCTTTCGCCGACCACCCTTTATCAAGTTGCGTGCCCAATTCTCGGTGCAGCGAGATCCATTGATATCCCGATCAACTCGCGTTTACAGCAAGAAGAGCGCGTAATGATTGAAAGATCGTGGATGAGGTTTCGAATGAAGAAGAAGAATCTATACAGGTGTCTAAAGCTTAGCCAGTTGAAGGAGTGCTGAAGCTACTTCGAAGTTTACCTGGAAGGCCAATCAGAAGGGAGACCGGCTTGAATGGACAGGGTAGTGCCGGAGCGAAGGGGAAGTTCCAATCGTTCGTGATGGAGAAGGAGCCTTGGAACTGCAATGGCATTCGGACCATATAATGGATCGCCTAGGATCGGCAGTCCAATGGACGCGAGATGAACTCGGATCTGATGCATGACTCCTGTTTCGATCTCGATACGGAGATCCAAGAGAGGGATGGAATTCTGTGCAAGCTGTCTCGCGCTCAAAATATGCGTGATCGCGGCGAGAGATTTTCCTCGAATATTTTTCAAATCCCTGGGGTTTTGGATTGTCTGCATTCGCTTTGCACTTTTTGGATCGTGGCCGATGGGAGTTGTGATCTGAAACGGAAGTTGATCGAGTTTACCAGCAATGGTGATAGCGCGATAAAACTTCCGAATCTGGGATGTCTTCCAGATCGCACGGATTCGATCGAACTCCATTTTATTTTTTGCGAAGGCGAGCACACCACTTGTTCCCGTGTCCAATCGGTGAAGAAGGCCAGCATCGAGCGGATGGCCAGAAGCTTTTCCTATTTCAAGAAATCTCTGAAGCGAGGCATCTTGCTGAGTGATTTCCAAATACCGGATTGCAGACGAGACTGCGGTCTTTGTTTCATGAGGTTTGAGGGGAATACTCGGTGTTCCTGAACTCTTGTGAAGGATCAACAGGTCTTCGTTCTCAAAAAGAACAGGAAGCTGTTCGGTGTCCGTTCCGTGAGAGGGCTCGGGCGAAAGATCGGCTTCGGGATTCCAGTTGATGATCTTGATGAGATGCGTGCCTGGAAAAAGATCATCCGAAGCACTGAGGGCTCGTCCAGTATCGCCAAACTCTTTGGAAGACTCTTTGACGACGCGTACACGCTTCTCACGAAAAAGAATTTTGAGCGCAGCTCGAGAGAGTTCCGGATGCTTTTGTTTGAGTTCCGAAAGAATCGCTAGATCAGCTCGAGTAAGTGAAGATAAAGCAATTTGAACTAATACGTTGGGATCGCGCACGTAACGTCAGGCTCCAAGTGAGCGTCCAAGGCACCGGTAACACCAGTTCCTGTTTTCATGAAAACAACGCTGCCGCAACAACCACCCGAAGGGGTAGTTTTTCCAGTTTTCGGCCCGCTGTTATCGTAGGTGACCGTGCAATTGTAAGACGGGTCAGCTCTCATCGCAGCTTCGACGTCGTCGGACGGCGCAAGAAGTGGGAACTTCGTCCAATCGAGAGAGGATGTTTCCACCGTGCGATCGGCGGTTTCCGGTGCACAGAGATTGGTTGTGACGGTAGTCGTCCCATTGAAAGTATTGCTGTGAGCAACCACAAGATCAGAAGGATGTCGTGCAAGGCCGGTCCCGGTCGTGAGCGTCGCCAGCGGCGTTGTTGCAGGATAAGCAGGACACGGAGAAGCATCCGCTGCTGGATAACCTGGCGAAGCCAAAGGACCTGGCAATGAAGGAATCGTTGCAGCGACTTGCGCGCTCGCGGAGTTCTTCACGACGTGCGAGGTAAAGTTCTGAACATGTCCCACATAAGTGGCGGTATTTGGAGGCAAGAAATCCAATGCTCCGTTGGAGATCGTGACGTTTGGATTTTGAGTTGGATAAACTTCTGCGCACCAGCTGATGTTTCCGGAAGGATCTTTTGCAAAGTGAAGAGGAGGATCCTGGAAGGTGCTCGACTCTGGAGCACAGGCTTGAAAATCCGTGTCTTCTTCATAGTGAGGAGCCCAAGGAGTCACTGGTCGCACGTAGAGCTGTTTGAAAGCTGGGTTCGAGTTATTGATCGTGGCAATCGACATGTTGGCGCCACTTGAACCGATCACCGTAATTGCTGCGGAACAAGAAAGGGCGTTATCAATGTTCGGGAATGCAATTCCATCAATGTTCGTCATGTTCCACGCCGCATTGTTGGTCGCACGGTATCCTGGTAGATAAAAGCGGGTGCCGCCGCTATCAATAACTGTTCTCGAGTTTGAATAAAGATCGTCTTCAGGGCCTGCAACACCTTTATTGTCGTAGTAAGAAAATGGGCAGGGCTTAGGTCCCTTCATCGTATAAGGCTGCGTTGGACTCTGAGGTGAAGAGACTGGGCGATCCAAGACGTACACGGTATCCGTTGCTTGAGTTTGTGCAAGGCGGCTTCCGTCCGTATCAAAAATTGGCGGATACATCATCACATAGCGACGCAAGCGATAGGTGAATTGAATTTGATTGGAGGCGTTTTTGAAGGACGGGCAAGTGCCGTTGGTCGCCGGGGGCAGTGCGTATCCCAGACAGCCCTTCACTAAAGAAGCGTTGTCAGTAGTTCCACTGGACCCACTTGTCGTA
>Ga0302315_10002931_pt1 | contig 15806 bp, 15 predicted proteins | sample III_Palsa_N3_1_FD_200532 | JGI IMG/M metagenome (GOLD analysis project Ga0302315, IMG submission 200532) | Peat permafrost microbial communities from Stordalen Mire near Abisko, Sweden - III_Palsa_N3_1 | ecosystem: Environmental > Terrestrial > Soil > Palsa > Peat permafrost | place: Sweden... | reverse complement strand
ATGAAAGAACGATGTAAAATGCAGCGCCTGGCGGAGAACTTTGTTTTTCACTGCCAGTATTAAAGTATGCTGCACATTAAGACCCGATCCAGCCCGTATACTGTAAATCTCAACAAGGAAATTTTTATTGATGACATTGGTTGTTTTAACCTCATTTACATCTTTTATAAAAAGCGTATCCTTTAAACAGGCTATAGTTAAGGTTTCACCATTGAGTATAACATGAATTTGTTGGTTACCACCATCAATGGCCTGAAAATTAAATGCCTGTCCCTGCGCTATATTTGTTGCACCTGCAAATAATAGGATAATTACAAATAAGCGTTTTATGATAATGCTCATGCCAGTTTAAGGTCGCAAAATGTTTTTATTTTAAAAGCTTTTCACAATTATCATTATACCTAATATAATGCCAATAATACCCGTAATTAATAACCTAACTATGGCATCGCCGTTCGTGTGCTTCCCGGCGTTTATGGCTTTTGCCTGAACAATAACCATTGGAATACCAATGGCTATCATAACTACTCCTAAAATAATGTCTGGTATATTCATTGTAATATTGTTTCGGTTGCTGATAACGTGATTGGGCTTTTCACCTTAATATCAATCTAATATAAACATTATCCCCAATAAAAAAGCCTCCCCAAACCGGAGAGGCTTCAAAGCTTTCGCCTTTTACCTTTCAGCTTTAACCTCCTTTAAGAAGCCATTTGCCTCCTGATGATATTCAAAGCGCCACCGGCTTTAAACCATTCTATCTGCTGTGCATTATAGGTATGGTTTACGGCAAACTGCTCGCTGCTGCCATCTTTATGGTGCAATACAACAGTTAATTGCTTGCCCGGTGCAAAGGTGGTTAGGCCCAGGATATCAAAGGTATCGTCTTCCTGTATTTTATCGTAATCGGCGCTATCGGCAAAGGTGATGCCCAGCATGCCTTGTTTTTTAAGGTTGGTTTCGTGTATACGGGCAAATGATTTTACCAATATGGCACGTACGCCCAGGTGGCGCGGTTCCATAGCCGCGTGCTCGCGCGATGAGCCTTCGCCATAGTTCTCGTCGCCAACAACAATACTACCAATGCCATGTGCTTTGTAATCGCGTTGGGTGGCAGGTACGGGGCCATATTCGCCGGTCAGTTCGTTCTTAACGCTGTCGGCAGTAAGGTTAAAATAGTTAATAGCTCCTATCAGCATATTGTTACTGATATTATCCAAATGCCCGCGGAACTTTAACCATGGGCCGGCCATAGAAATATGATCGGTAGTACATTTGCCTTTGGCCTTTATCAGCAGCTTTAAGCCGGTAAGGTCGGTACCTTCCCAGGCGCTAAACGGCTCCAGCAATTGCAAACGTGCCGATTTCAGGTCGACGATCACTTCCACTTTGCTGCCATCCTCGGCAGGGGCCTGGTAACCGGCATCCTGTACTGCATAACCTTTCAGCGGCATTTCAATGCCCTGCGGTTCGTCAAATTTTACCAGTTGACCGTCTTCATTAAGCAGACTATCCGTAAGCGGGTTAAAAGTAAGGTCGCCTGCAATGGCGAAAGCGGTTACAATTTCCGGCGATGCCACAAACGCGTGGGTATTGGGGTTACCATCCTGCCTTTTGGCAAAGTTGCGGTTAAAGGAGGTGATGATAGAGTTTTTGCGGGTAGGGTCATTAGTATGCCTTGCCCATTGGCCAATACAAGGGCCGCAGGCGTTAGCCAAAACTACACCGCCCATTTCGGCAAAAGTACCCAGGTAACCATCACGGTCAACCGTGTAACGCACCAGTTCCGAACCCGGTGTAATGGTAAACTCGGCCTTGGTTTTTAAATGTTTATCAGTAGCCTGTTTGGCAATGGATGCCGAACGGGTAATATCTTCGTATGATGAGTTGGTACATGAGCCTATCAAACCAACTTCCAAAACTGTAGGCCAGCCGTTTTCTTTTACCGCTGCCGCGAATTTTGATATTGGCCATGCCAAATCCGGCGTAAACGGCCCGTTCACATGCGGCTCCAGCTCGCTCAGGTTTATCTCTATCACCTGGTCAAAGTATAATTCAGGGTTAGCATAAACTTCCACGTCGCCGGTTAAGTGTTCTTTAACCGCATCGGCTAAATCGGCAATCTCTTCGCGTTTGGTACCGCGCAGGTAAATGGCCGCTTTTTCGTCGTAACCAAATACAGATGTGGTAGCGCCAATCTCGGCACCCATGTTACAAATGGTGCCTTTGCCGGTGGCAGATAGCGAGCGGGCACCATCGCCAAAATATTCAACTATAGCGCCGGTACCGCCTTTTACGGTTAATATGCCGGCAACCTTTAAAATCACATCTTTCGCAGACGACCAGCCCGATAATTTACCGGTTAGTTTTACACCAATCAGTTTAGGGAATTTTAGCTCCCAGGGTAAACCCGCCATTACATCGCAGGCATCGGCACCGCCAACACCAATGGCAACCATACCCAAACCACCCGCGTTAGGCGTGTGGCTATCGGTACCTATCATCATACCGCCGGGGAACGCGTAGTTTTCCAGCACAACCTGGTGAATAATACCCGCGCCCGGTTTCCAGAAACCAATGCCGTATTTATCAGATACCGATGCCAGGAAATCATAAACTTCCAGGTTAACATCCTTGGCAGTTTGTAAATCCACATCAGCGCCAATTTTTGCCTGTATCAGGTGGTCGCAATGCACGGTAGAAGGCACAGCAACCTGCGGCCTCCCTGCCTGCATAAACTGCAACAGCGCCATTTGCGCGGTAGCATCCTGCATCGCCACGCGGTCGGGTGCAAAATCAACGTAGTCAACCCCGCGGGCAAATGCTGTTTTGGCATCACCTTCGCTTAAGTGGGCGTATAATATTTTTTCGGTTAAAGTAAGGTGTTTACCGGTTGCTTTACGGGCAGCAGCCACGCGGGTGCTGTAGCGGTCGTAAACCTTTTTGATCATATCTAAATCAAAAGCCATGATGTTTGATTTTATTAGGTAAAGTAAATATTCTGTACAACACCGGCCAAGCGGCTGATGCAGAGCGGCGAATTTACAAAAAATGCAGTGAAAATGATATCAGCTATATATACAATTATTATTTGGAGATGTTCTAAATAGTTGGGGGATGAGTTGAATGGGTTGATTAGGTTAGATTTAATTGAATGGTTGGATTGGGTTGGATGGGTTATTCAAGTTTGTTAAGATATTAAAGCATGCACAGGTAATCAAGGCAATCCTTTAATCTTAAAAATCATGGTTCAAACAATTTGGACGTTGCCCCGATATGCATCGGGGCCCGTGCTGTACGCTCATACTGCACAGGCCTTAGCCACAAGGCCGGTATCCGCTGCCATCACTAACGCAAATCCGCGCAACTCAATCCAACCCATTCAACCTAATCAACTCAATCTAACTTAATCAACCCAAAATCAAAACTTCGGCAACGGCACCAGCTTCAAATTTTGCCTTTGGTGCCAGTATGGGTATATCGGGTCCACTTCGCTGGCGGCATCCAGTTTCTTAACCTGGTCGGTGGTTAAGTTCCAGCCTATGGCGCCCAGGTTTTGTTTTAGTTGTTCCTCGTCGCGCGCCCCTATAATTAAATTAACTACGGTTGGGCGCTGCAGCAGCCAGTTTAATGATACCTGTGCTATGCTCTTGCCGGTTTCGGCAGCTACTTCATCAAGGGCGTCCACAATGGTATACAAGCGCTCAAAGTTTGTGGCCGGGCCGTGGCTACCGCCCTGCTGGTTCCTCGAATTTTCGGGTATGGGCTGCCCCCTGCGGTACTTACCCCCAAGCCTGCCCGATGAAAGCGGACTCCAAACAATAGTGCCCACACCCTGGTCGGTACCCAGCGGCATCAGTTCCCATTCAAACTCGCGGTCGAGCAGTGAGTAATAAGCCTGGTGGGCAACATACTTGTTCCAGCCATATTTCTCCGATGCGGATAACGACTTCATTAAATGCCAGCCCGAAAAATTGGAGCAGGCTATGTAGCGTATCTTGCCGCTGGTTATCAAATCGTCCAGCGCGCGCAGCGTTTCTTCAACGGGCGTGGTGGCATCAAAGCCGTGCATATGGTAAACATCAATATGGTCGGTTTGCAGGCGCTTCAGGCTATCCTCGCAGGACTTGATGATATGCTCGCGCGATGAGCCGTAATCATTAGGGCCGTCGCCCATTGTAAAGGTAGCTTTGGTAGATATGAGTACCTGGCCTCGCAAACCTTCCAGCGCTTTGCCCAGTATCTCCTCGGCCATGCCGCGCGAGTACACGTTTGCGGTATCAAACCAGTTAACCCCCGCATCAAGGCAAAGGTTAACCATGCGTTTGGCCTCATCGAGCTGGGTGTTGCCCCAGGCCTTAAAAAACTCGTTACCGCCGCCAAAAGTGGCTGTGCCAAAGCTTAGTACCGGCACCTTTAAACCCGATGCCCCTAATTGTCTGTATTCCATTGGTAGTGATTTATGTTATTCCCAAATTAAGCGCATAAGGTTTGCAAAATTGTCAGGGTAGTTTCAGGTTTTGGTTGGATTTAGGTTGATTGGGTTGAATAAGTTTATTGGGTTTATTGAGTTAGCCTTTATCACTCAAAACAACAGAAACGGTAACGACAATCAAAACACCAATATCAATTAAAACGAAATAAACACTTTAAACACTTTAAACACGCTCGTCTGCGACGAGCGTGAATATTGTTTCCCCGTCAGCAGATAAGCTTCGGCCGAAAACAGGCAAAACAATGCAGGGCAGTGCGGCTGCAGGGCATAGTATGTTTTGCTGAAGCGGTGGCAATGTGCGAAAAGGGCAAATAAATACAGCCCAGGTTTTGCCTGATTTGCAGCCAAGGCCCCGTGCGGCAAAGAAGCCTCTCTGCTGACTTGAATTTTGGTTACTTTGTTTCAAGACAAAGTAACTAGGCCCCCGCGGCCATGAGCGGCATAAGCTATTCGATTATGAATAAATTTTTCTGATACAAGAAAAGGATATGTCCCCAAACGCCTAACCCCTAAACGGATGATTTATTAATAATTGTTCGTGCTCTTTTATCTTCTTTGCTTTCCAATTCTCATTTAATATGCCGAGTAACAACTCCTGTTTAACAAACCATATTCTTCTCGGGTCTTTGGTATCAATTACCGGTGTTGATTTATCTTTAACAGCCATAGTCTGAGTTATTCTATTAAATACATAGTATAATAAATCATCCTTATCTCTTAAAAGGTACCTTTCTCTGCTTCTTTCATCAGAAAAAAAACAAATCTGGCCATTATCATCAATTTCTATATCTGTACGTCCCTGGTCAATAGGGTATCCATATGTCGGAAGCAAGTTTTGGGGCGCGTTAATTTTTTCAGCTAATTGTTCAATTGCATTTTTGACTTCTAATAGGGTCAGTTTCATATTTTAAATGTAAACAGATTAATTTGACAATTATAAATCTAAAAATAACCGATATTTAGCCAAACGCAATACTGTTAACAATTGGCTGATACCACCCCCTCACAACGCGCCTGGAAAATATTTAAACGCAATAAATTTGCGATGGCGGGTTTGGCATACATCGGCCTCACGCTGCTGGTGGCCATTCTGGGTTATTTAATCATCCCCGACAGCACCCCCGACGCCAATAACATGACCATCCAGCTCAGCATCAAAAAGCCAGGCTCAAGCTACCTCATGCTCCGCATCAAAAAACCCGACCCGGTAGATACTGTAAACATCTTCACCAAAATGCTTTTCGGCCAGCCCGATTTCTACCGCAATATACCCATCACCGCTTATTACCTCTCCAAAGATTCACTGTACGCCGATGAATATATAGGCGATGAAGACAAGCCCGAAAGAAAAGCATTCAATATTTTTGAAGTAATGACCGGGCAAAAACCCATTTACAAAAATGGCAGCGTTACGCTCAACTATTGCAATAACACCCACCAAACTTTTGCCGCCAGTCCGGCGGTTTACAAAACCTTTTACACGGGTATCATCAAAAACAACATCACCCGCAAACACTATTGGTTCGGCACCGATTTATATGGCCGCGATTTATTGAGCCGCCTCATGCTGGGCACCCGCATATCGCTGGCGGTTGGTTTAATGTCGGTTATCATCAGTATGCTGCTAGGCGTAAGCATTGGCGCAGCCGCCGGTTACTTTGGCGGATGGATTGATGCCGCCCTCAGCTGGCTCATGAATATTTTATGGGCATTGCCGGCGTTGCTGCTGGTAATAGCCATATCCTTTGCGCTGGGCAAGGGCCTGTGGCAAATTTTTATAGCCGTAGGTTTATCTATGTGGGTTGAGGTGGGAAGATTAGTCCGCGGACAAGTACTGGCACTAAAACAGGTAGAATATGTAGAGGCTGCCCGCTCTTTGGGCTTTGGTGATATCCGTATCATCATACGCCATATACTGCCCAACATTACCGGGCCCATTTTGGTAATGGCATCCTCAAACTTCGCGGCGGCTATATTGCTGGAGGCCGGACTTAGCTTTTTGGGCTTTGGCGCGCAGCCGCCTATGCCTACCTGGGGCAATATTATTAAAGAACATTACGGTTATATTATTATGGATTCGGCCTACCTTGCTATACTGCCGGGCGTAGCCATCATGCTGTTGGTGTACGCTTTTAACCTGGTAACTATAGGCTTAAGAGATGCCTTTGATATAAAATCACAAAGTACACGCATTTAAAAAAAATTGTATTAATTTTAAGCACCCAATACATGTAATGCAACATATACAAGACAGTTCCGGCGAAGATGAACTGATACGGTTGCTGTTAAAAAGGCAATCAGAGCTAAATTCCTTATTAGAAGTAACCCGGGCCATCAACAAAAACACCTCCACGCCGGTGTTGGTGCAAATGCTCGAAGTTATTTTGCAAAACTACCTGCAGGTTGGCAAATTCAGGTTTCTGATTGCCGAAGACGAAAACTTTATTTGCATATCAAAATACGGTGGCCAGGTTGAGCATGTAGGCTTGTTGCACCGCGCCTGTACCAGCCTCAGCAAACACAAAACCGCGACTGCCTTAGCCGGCAATACCAATCCCGTATTGCAGCAATACGAATACTTTATCCCTATATACCAAAAAAGCAAAGCTATAGCCTACGCGCTCATCGGCGATTTTAAAACATCGCCCGAGATGATTAATAACGACCTCAACTTTATCCAAACCCTCATCAACGTAATACTGGTGGCGCTGGAAAATAAAAAGTTGTTTAAAGAGCGCCTCGAATCGGAACGCTTTCAGCGCGAAATGGAACTGGCCGCCGAAGTGCAAAACATGCTGGTGCCGGTACGTATACATAAAGATGCTGCCGTGGAAATGGATGCCAAATACCTGCCCCACCAAAACATTGGCGGCGATTATTTCGATTTCATCCGCCTAAACCCCGATGAGTTTTTGTGGTGCATTGCCGATGTATCAGGCAAAGGGATATCCGCGGCGCTGTTAATGGCCAGCTTCCAGGCCAGCCTGCATGCCTGGGCTACGGTAGAAGACGACCTCACCAATATCATCGAACGCCTTAACAAAGTGATACTCAACATCACCAAAGGCGAACGTTTTATCACGCTCTTTCTGGCCAAGTACAACCAGCAAACCCGCATGCTCAATTACATAAATGCTGGCCACAACCCTGCCATATTGTATGCCAACGGCGAGGCAATCCCGCTCAAATTAGGAACCACCATGATTGGCGTTTTTGAAGAGCTTCCCTTTTTAAACCAGGGCGAAATTGACATAGAACCCGGCAGCCTTATTTTTAATTATACCGATGGCCTGATGGATTACGAGGTACAAAACACCAAAACCTGGAACGAAGATAAGCTACTCGACTTTTTACTGCAGCACGGCGAGTTAACACCCGATAAACTCAACAAAAGCCTGCTGGACCATCTGAATTTGGTGATAAAGGGTAAAGCTATTGATGATATTACGTTGTTAACGCTGAGGATATTTTAAAAGGTTATCACCTATGAAGAATTTTTTTTTCAGCAATAAATTCCTTCAATATTACTTGCCGGTATCGTTGATACTTTTTAACATAATAACAATCAAAAGAGTCGTAGTTACCGATGGTAGCTATGATAGATTGTTTGGATTGCCGCTTGCCTATATTTCAAATAACGATGGATGCACCGGTTGTTACCAGGTTTATGTTTTGCCTTTATTGTTTGATGTGCTGACATACTTAGCTGTAGTTTTTTTAATATTTAAACTGATTGAGAAAATTGGAGTAAGGCTGAAAACACATTGGGTGCTTTCGTTAATTGGAACATTGCTGATTATTATCTCGATAGCAGCTTCGGGTATATTAATAAATCCAGATAGCCACTTTAACCTTAGCAATAGCAATCAATATTCAATTACCAGTAGTTCTTTCAGTATTGGTAATATCTACTAAAAATCTTAAGCTGTCGCGAGTTTAGCGCAAGCGTAACTCGTGACTACCATTGCCAAAGCTTCCAGCTTTGGCCAAAAAATGTCTTACGCTACTTTTAGCAGTTTTAGTTGACTGAATAACTTTAATATTTTATCAAAGCCATAAATAATGGTATTAATATTCAAATAAATAATAGGCTTTTCAGAATCATCTTGATGTACAATTAATCTATCGTAACAATATTGAGGAAAGACAAAAATGCCGCCTCGTGTTTTACTTGACAGTATATCATAAAAACCCTTTTCATAGTCTACGCTTTTTATGTTTTCAATTTTAATATTTATAACTCTATTCCACGGAGCAATATATTTTATAACTAAATTTTTTTCAGTAATAATTACGATACAGCAATATCTACAAAAATGCACGTAATAAATTGCACAAATCGGCAATGTATAAACAAGCCAAACTTTATTAGAAAAGGATTCTATTATTAATAAAATAATTAATAGACACAATAAAATCGAATTTATCGGCGGTGCAGTTTTTATTAAATATTTTGAAGTTTTCATTTACTTAAGCTTAGGATTTCACTACACGCTAACACAAATAAGTTTAAAGATATGAAATTGTGATTAATAATTTTACCCTCTTTCCGCCCTAGGCGAAGAGAGGGTCGACCAGCGCAGCGTAGTCGGGGTGAGTAAACGGAGCGCGCCAGTTACCACCTAACTAAACAAACCAATCATTGCCGTTGACTTCAGTCAACGGATAAAGCAAAAGAACAATCCGGCTTTAGCCGAACCTAATAAACTGTTGAAAAATTACCATCCAAAAACCTATAAAACCATCCTATCTTTGAAAGATGTTATTAGCGAGATACCAGCGTGAACTTATTGAAGCAGGATGTGACGAAGCCGGGCGCGGTTGCCTTGCCGGGCCGGTTTTTGCCGCCGCGGTAATTTTGCCGCCCAGGTTTAAACATAAGCTGCTTAACGATTCCAAACAGTTAAGCGAAGATGTACGCTACGAACTACGCATCGAAATCGAAAAAAAAGCCATCGCCCACGCCGTGGCCTGGTGCGATAATTTGGAGATTGACAATATCAACATCCTCAACGCTTCTTTTTTAGCCATGCACCGCGCTATTGAAAAACTGCACCTTAAACCGCAGTTTTTAATTATCGACGGTAACCGCTTTAATAAATACCAGGATACGCCGCACCATTGCATTGTGGAGGGCGATGCCAAATATCTCAGCATCGCGGCGGCATCCATCCTTGCCAAAACCTACCGCGACGACTACATGAAAAAAATCGCGACAGAGCATCCTGAGTACGACTGGCACAGCAATAAAGGTTACCCGACTATCAAACACCGCCAAACGGTTTTAAAAATCGGCTACACGCCATACCACCGCCGCACCTTCCGCGTTACCGACCCGCAGCTAAGTATTTTTTAAAGATGCTTTGATATAGGCTTTGCGGATGGTATTTTTGTTTCGAACCAAAATACCTCTTTTGAAAATACTTGTTTTATCTGCCCGTGTCCCATTTCCGCAAAATGGCGGTTACCCCATAGTGGTTTATAACACCATTAAGGGCTTGGTTGACCTTGGTCACGAGGTTTCACTGGTAGCTTTAAACACAAAACGGCATTTCGAAACTGCAGAACCAAAAGACCCCCTGCTCCAAAAAATAAATTACCGGGCTTATAATATCGATATCAATGTTTCGGTATGGGATGTGGCTATTAACCTGGTCAGCAAAACATCATTCAATATTGATAAATATTACGACCCCGAATTTGAAAAACTGCTGATACGCGAAGTGCGCAACACCGAGTATGATATTATACAGTTTGAAGGCTTAATGGTATCGCTGTATTTATCAGCAGTACGCAAAAACTCAAAGGCTAAGCTGGTGTATCGCGCACACAACATCGAAAACCAGATATGGGGCCGCTTAGCACAGCAAAAAAACGACCCGTTTAAAAAATCGTACCTGAAAATGCACGCCAAGCGCATTAAAAACTACGAGCTGCAGCAGCTGAATAAATTTGATGCCATTGCCGTGTTTACCGAGCAGGATAAAAAAACCTTGCTTGATTATGGCACCAACATCCCCATTGATATTTTGCCCGTGGGTATCAACCTGGATAACTATAAGCCCGATTACAGCAAAACCGAAGTGCCCAGCCTGTTTTTTTTAGGCTCGCTGGATTGGCTGCCTAACCGCGAAGGCATTGAATGGTTTTTAGATAATTTTTATAAAGACCTTACCGAAGGCGAGTTAAATGTAAAGTTTTACGTAGCCGGCAACGATATCCCCGAGCGTTTTGACGATTACGAGGTAATGGGCAAAATATTTATACCCGGCGAGGTGGACGATGCGCTGGAATTTGTGAACAGCAAATCCATTATGATTGTGCCTTTGCTATCCAGCGGGGGTATGCGGGTAAAAATTGTGGAGGGCATGGCGATGGAAAAATGTATCATAGCTACCTCGTTGGGCGCCGAAGGTATTAAGTACGAAAACGGCGTAAATATTTTAATAGCCAACTCGCGCGATGAATTTTATGATGCCATACAACGATGCATCACCGATGAAGAATTTTGCCGAAACATTGGCCTTAACGCGCGAAAGCTGGTAGAGAAGCGTCACGATATACATCCCGCTACCAATAAGCTGGTGGCTTTATACCAATCCTTGTATCCTGCGCAGGTTTTAAGCTAATTTTATTACTTTTGACGCCTCTATAATACTGACCATGAAAAATACGGCATTAACCGATATCCATATAAAAGCAGGCGCCAAAATGGTGCCTTTTGCGGGCTATAACATGCCGGTACAATACGCGGGCATAAATGCCGAACACGAAACCGTGCGCAAGGCCGTGGGCGTGTTTGATGTAAGCCACATGGGTGAGTTTATATTAAAAGGTGACCACGCGCTCGACCTGATACAACGTGTAAGCAGTAACGACGCGGCTAAACTATACGATGGCAAAGTGCAATACTCCTGTCTGCCTAATGAAAAGGGCGGTATTGTTGATGATTTACTGGTTTACCGTATCGACGAAAAAACCTATATGCTGGTGGTTAACGCCTCCAATATTGATAAGGATTGGGACTGGATATCAAAATACAATACCATGGGCGTTGATATGAAAAACATATCCGACCGTACCTCGCTTTTAGCTGTACAAGGCCCTAGAGCAGCCGAAGCATTGCAAAGCCTTACGGATATCGACCTGCCATCAATGGAGTATTACACCTTTAAAAAAGGCAAATTTGCAGGCATTGATAATGTGCTGGTATCGGCAACAGGCTATACCGGCGCGGGTGGTTTCGAAATATATTTTGATAACCAGAATGCCGAGCATATCTGGAACGCCATATTTAAAGCCGGCGAACCTTTCGGCATAAAACCTATCGGCCTTGGTGCGCGTGATACCCTGCGTTTGGAAATGGGTTTTTGCCTGTACGGTAATGATATTGACGATACTACCTCGCCTTTAGAAGCAGGCCTGGGCTGGGTAACCAAATTCAGTAAGGATTTTGTTAATTCCGAGGCTTTGCAGCAGCAAAAACAGGCCGGCATTACCAGTAAGCTGGTAGGCTTTGAAATGATTGACCGCGGCATAGCCCGCCACGATTACCCTATTGTTGATGCGGATGGCAATACCATTGGCAGGGTAACATCAGGTACACAATCGCCATCGCTTCAAAAAGCTATTGGCATGGGCTACGTAAAAACCGAATTTGCCAAAGAAGGCACCGAAATATACATCAGCATACGCGATAATAAAATTAAGGCACAGGTGGTTAAGCCGCCGTTTTATAAGGCCCCCTAACCCCCTGAAGGGGGAATAAGAAGAATATCGAATATCGAACACTGAATATTGAATGTCGAAGTTCAATTCATTATTCAGAATTCGATATTCAGTGTTCGATATTAAAATAAACAACTATCATAATCCCCAATATGCCCGATACTAATTCCGCCACTCATCTTACTCCCCCTTCAGGGGGCCGGGGGGTTCACGCATGCCTGTCCCCTGCCTTATTGCCGCTGTACAAAGTGGAAGATTATGTGGTGGTAATTATCGATATTTTCAGGGCTACCACCTCTATTTGCTACGGCATTGAAAATGGTGCGGAGGCAATTATACCCGTATCGCAAATTGAAGAGTGTATTGCCTACCAGGAAGTAAACCCCGGTTATTTATTAGCCGCCGAGCGCGATGGCAAAGTGGTTGATGGTTTTAACTTTGGCAACTCGCCATTTTCCTACACTCAGGAAAAAGTTGCCGGTAAAACGATAGTGCTAACTACCACTAACGGTACACACGCGCTACATTTGTCGCGCAGCGCCAAAAAGGTAGTTATCGGTTCCTTTTTAAACCTTACCGCGTTATGTAACTGGATAAAAAGCCAACCCGAAGATATTTTACTGGTATGCGCCGGCTGGAAAAACAACTTTAACCTGGAAGATACCCTGTTTGCAGGCGCCGTAGTGGAGCAATTAAAAGGCGGCAACTTTATATCCGATGATGCCGCCATCGCCGCCAACGACCTCTACAACCTCGCCAAAAACAACCTCGACCAATACCTCAAAAAAACATCCCACAGCGAACGCCTCAAGCAATTAGGCATCGAAGCAGATATCGCTTTTTGTCTGCAGGTGGATGTAGCTACCGCCATACCCGTTTTGGATGGGGAGCGGTTGGTGAAGTTGCAGTAAGTAGTAGCACTCAAGAATAATTACTGCTACTGCTACTGTTTTATGCCGTTTTCCGCGCTTTTCTCCGTTTGAGCCAGGTTTTAAATACCCAGTAAATTATCAGGATAAATACTATTACCGGCCAAAGTCCAATTAAATCAAAAAACAGGGTTTGTAGTAAATTCCACCCATCGGCAAACGCGGTTTTAAACTTATACCCTATACCATCGCCGGTATCAACCTGTGCAGGTGCGTTGGTATAAAAAGTGATTTCGAGCGAACTGTATGCAACTTGTTTAGTTAAATAATTCAGCTGCCCCTGGGTAGATTCTATATCGCTGCGTATTTCGGTCAGCTTATTTTCAATTTCCAGCAAATCTGATATTTTGGTCGACTTATTTAGCAATTGCAGGTAGCTTTTTTCCAGTAGCTTTTTATTTTCCAAGCGGGTTTTGATATCAATATACTGTGTGGTAGCGTCTGTAATGCTTATGTTTTTTGTATCTATTTTATCGGCTGCTGAAGAAACAGCATCTAATAAAGGATCGAAATTTTTGGCAGGGATGCGTATTTTTAAATCATATTCTTTACGGCCTTCAACATCATTAGTGGATTGATTATCCTCAGCAACATAACCATCGTATTTTTTTAATGCATATAATATTTTTTTTCGTGCGCTTACTAAATCATTGGTTTCAAATTCAATGCTCCCGTCTTTAATGATTTTTTTCGAAGTGTCTGTTACTTTCGAAGTCTGATTGTCACTTGTTTCAACGGATTTATCATCCGAATTGCCAACAGGGGCATCAATATTTATATCTGCATTAGGATCGTCACCTGTATTTTTTTCTACCACTTCATTATCAGCCTTAACAACCGGTGGTAGGAATTTAACTGTATCAGCATCTTTATTTTTGCACGCGGTTAATGCAACAAATAACCCCACGATAAAAATTAGCCTTTTCATATTTTTAGGGTTTAAGTTTCTCATTATTCCTATGCCTGTCGGCATCCCTGATGCTCTTCTTCTCTAAATTCTTTTGCAGGGCTTCAGTTAAATCAATGCCGGTTTGGTTGGCCAGGCATATCAGCACAAAAAGCACATCGGCCATTTCATCGGCCAGGTTTACCTCTGTATCCGATTTTTTGTACGATTGCTCGCCATATTGCCTTGCCATAATACGGGCAACTTCGCCAACTTCCTCCATTAAAATAGCTGTGTTGGTTAGCTCGTTAAAATAACGGATACCGGTTGTCTTAATCCAATCGTCAACTAATTTTTGTGCTTCTTTAATGGTCATAGTTTTAATGGTTTATACTGGCAATGGCATTAATAATTAAATATAAGTGATACTAATAAAAGAATGTGAAATTTTAACTTATCTTAACAAAACTGTGCAACTACCAGTTTTACTGCTACTTAATGGTTGTCTTTATCTTTTGTGTCCATTACAACAGTTACCGGGCCATCATTGGTGAGACTTATCTTCATATCCGCGCCAAATATTCCTGTTGCAATTTTTTTACCGGTTATATTTTCAAGCGTTTTTATCATTTGCTCGTACATCGGCACTGCCTTCTCCGGCTTTGCCGCGCGGATAAACGACGGCCGGTTGCCCTTTTTGGTTTGGGCAAACAGCGTAAATTGCGATACCAGCAAAATATTACCATCAATATCTGCCAGCGCTTTATTCATTAAACCGTTTTCATCGCCAAAAACCCGCAGACCGCAAATTTTTTGTGCCAGCCATTGCAGGTCGTCATCTGTATCGGCATCTTCAATGCCCAACAGCACTAAAAAACCGGTATTAATTTGCCCGGTAATACTGCCGTTAACCGTGCAGCTTGCCTGCGAAACACGTTGTATTACTGCTCTCATAATGGCCACTAATTACATTAATTATTCTCAATTTCACTAATATAAAAATGTTCTTCCACACATAGTTTCTTCCCGTTTGTGTAATTAATACACATTTCATTCGTGTATTTTGCAATATTTTGTGAAATTCGTGCATGACTACTAAAAGAGGCTTTACTACCACGCTGCTACATTCCGACCGTTTAACCAAGCCCGAACATGGCGCTTTACACAAACCTATCCATACTTCGGTGACTTTTGGTTATGATGATGTGCAGGATTTGGTTGATGTTTTTCAGAATAAAACCAAAGGCTATGCCTACTCGCGCCAGGGCAACCCAACCGTTACCGCTTTGGAACATAAAGTTACCCAAATGGAAAAAGGCGCCTCGTCAATCGCTTTTGCAACCGGTATGGCTGCCATTGCCGCTACTTTTACAGCCTTAATCCGCAAAACTGATCACGTAATTGCCAGCTCATACCTATTCGGCAATTCGCGCAGCATATTCCAGACTTTTATTGATATGGGTTTGGATTTTACGTTTGTCGACCCCACTTCAGTCGATAATGTGCGTGCCGCGATAAAAGAAAACACCCGCATGGTTTTTTTAGAAACCATTGCCAACCCCGCCACTCAAATTGCCGATTTGGCTAAAATTGGTGATCTGTGCGAAGAAAAGGGATTTTTATATGTGGTAGATAACACCATGACCTCGCCTTACCTGTTTACCCCGGTAGATGTTAAGGCCACGCACAGTATCAACTCGCTAACCAAATACATCGGCGGGCATGGCAACGCGCTGGGCGGCAGTGTTACTGATACGGGCATATTTAA
>Ga0302315_10002930_pt1 | contig 15817 bp, 13 predicted proteins | sample III_Palsa_N3_1_FD_200532 | JGI IMG/M metagenome (GOLD analysis project Ga0302315, IMG submission 200532) | Peat permafrost microbial communities from Stordalen Mire near Abisko, Sweden - III_Palsa_N3_1 | ecosystem: Environmental > Terrestrial > Soil > Palsa > Peat permafrost | place: Sweden... | reverse complement strand
CACTCCTACTTCGTAATCGCGGTCCGTTTCGCAGCAATATTGAATAAAACCATCCGCTCCTGCCTCGACGTCGTAGGTGGTTTTGGATGTCTCAAAGACCATCAGCAAATCCCCCTTGACGACTTTTGACCCATTGGCAAAAGACAGCTCTACTACGGTGAGTGTGGTATCATTCACCGCCAGCAGGGGAACATCTATTTCCAGAAGTAATGCCATTGTTAAAAGCCTGACTTTATTTCCTGCAGGATCCTTTCCTTATCCGGCAGGACGTTGTTCTCCAAAGATCTTACGGAGGGTATCGGTACCGGGTATGCTGTGATCCGCCTGGCCCTGAAGGGATGCGGGTTATGTTCTACCACCGCGGCGATCAGCTCGCTTCCTATGCCGGCGAATCCCGAGCCTTCTTCTATAACCAGCAGCCGGCCGCTACGTTCGACGGAGGAACTGATGAGGTCGACTGGCGGGTGTGAGATCAGGGAGGGAACGATCAGTTCCGGTTTATAATCGGTTTCGGCGAAAATTTCGTTCAACAATCCTGCCACCAGATCGGCCATGCCGCCATAGGCCACGATGGTGAGGGTGGGTATAGAGACGGCGGGTCTGATACGGACGACAGGCATTGCATCGCTATTGTATTCGTAGACAAAATTTGTCAACGGCTGCTGAGCGATCCGCTTTCCATAATCCGTTTTATTTTCGATCACGATGACGGGGTGTTTCTCTGCATAGACCGAAGCGTATACTATAGCGGGGTCCAGGAAAGTGTTCAGCGCAACCGTTTTTACGTTGTCGATGCCCACGAGAAACTTGTCAAGGGTCTGGGAGTGCGTGGGGCCATAGCCCCGGCGTCCGCCCATGGGCGTGCGGATCACCACCGGGCAGGTGACCTTTTTGTTGAACATATGGTGGAACTTCGACGCGTGGTTGACGATCTGGTCAAAGGCCAGGGTCATAAAATCTCCGAACATGATCTCCGTAAAGGGTTTAAACCCATTGAGGGCCAGGCCATTTGATATACCGGTGATGGCCGATTCGGAAATGGGGGTAGAAAATACCCGATTGGGGCGCAGGAAAGAAAGTTCCCTGGTGACCTTGAAAGCACCGCCGTAGGGCGAAAGAATGTCTTCTCCCAGGAATACCACTTTTTCGTCTGCTTGTATCTTCTCCTGGAAAAAGGCGTTCAACAGCTCCACCTGTCTTTTGTTGACGGACGACAGGGGTTTCCACTCCCTTGAGGAGACAGTTTCTTCCGCCGTATAGTAATTCTCAAGCGGCAGGTCATGCTCTTGTAGGATCTCTTCCACCAGTTCGTCGATCTCCTGGTCCGTGGCCTCTTTATACTTTTGATAGTAGGCAGGAGATTCCTGACGGAAGATATTCAGAAAGTCTTTCGCGCTGTAGCGGGCCACGTCTTCGGGGTCCCGGTCGTCATCGCCCTTGGAGTGAGCGTTGAGCCGATAGGTATCGACCAGGAAGAACATGGGCCTGGACTCTGTGCGTACGTAGTCGATAGCTTCCCGCGCCTTTTGCAGCAGGCTCTCCGGATCCCAGGTATTGCCATAACCCGTAGTGATCCCGAATGCCTCTGCCCTGGCCCTGATATCGCCTGCAAGGTTGATGTGCTGGGGGGTGGATTGCGCGTAAAAATTGTTCTCGCAAACGATGAGCAGCGGGATCGACCATTTCGAAGCGATATTCATCGTCTCATAAAGGGTTCCTTCCCCAAGTGTGCCGTCGCCGATAAAGACGATGCCGACGGCGCCGTTCTGCTTTAGTTTATTGCCCAGGGCGTAACCGGCCGCTACGGGCACTATGCCGCCCTGAATGCCATTGGAGAAAAAGTTGTTATGGCAGAGGTGCTGGCTGCTGCCGATGCCCCCGCAGGTTCCGGAGGCCTTGCCAAGCAATTCGGCCAGCAGGCCGCGGGTGTCCCCGGTAAAGGCCAGGTAATGACCATGACAGCGGTGGTTGGAGAAAATGAAATCTTTTTTCTTTAGCTGGCCGGCGAAGGCAACGGCGGAAAATTCCTGTCCAACGCAGGTGTGAACGGTGCCATTGAGCTTTCCAAGAGAAAACAGCTCCAGGAATTTCTCCTCCACCTTCCGGATGCGGAGGGCTTCCTTTATTATCCGATGATTGACTTCTGACTTACTAAGCATATCTTTCTTTTGACCCGCCGTGCAAAGCTACATGATAGACCGGGAATAGCGGGGCGAACTTCATTTAGCTCAGCAAACGTCTGAGTACGGGGATGGCCGGATTGCCTTTGTAAATGGTAAAGGGTTCCATATCTTTTTCGGCGACTGAGTTCAATCCAAGTATGCTGTGCGATCCGCAGGTAACGCCTCCTGACACCACGGCTTTGGCGCCGACCCATACTCCATCTTCCAGGGTGATCGGATTGGATAGAAAATCGAAGCTCGTACGCGTATGGTCATGGCTGCCGGTCAGTAAGAGGCAGCCCTGAGAAAGCGTGACGTTCTTTCCTATCACCACGTCCGAGAGATTATCGATCCAAACTTCTTCTCCGATCCACGAATGGTCGCCAACCTGGAGTTTCCAGGGATATTTGATATTGACGGCCGGCTTTATTACCACGCCCACACCCAGTTTTGCCCCGAAGCATTTCAACAGGGAAACCTTTAGCGATGACAGGATGTTAAACGGATTTTTGAAGAAGACAATATTCGTGCAATACCAGGCAAGTTGTTTGAAGCGGGAAGCTCCTATGTCGATGGTGGTCCGGTAAGCGGAATTATCTACCTGTTTAAGCGTTCTGGCGCTCATGCGAACAAGTTAAGGTATTGCAGTTGGAGTTCGGGATTATTTATAAATTGTCCGGCGTATTCCCATGCGGCCAGGGCCCATCGGTCAAACTGAGTCTGGTCCCAATCTGCCGCTTGTTCTATGATGCGGGTGAAAGCGGCCTTGTCGGCTAAAGGCAGGTCCCAACCGGACTGCCGGGCGGTCAGGCCAAGCCAGGGCGTCTGATCGCTGATCAATACCGGCCGCCCGGCCAGCAGGGCTTCGAAGATCGAGTGTCCGAAGTTCTCGCCGGTTGTCGGCAAAATAAACAGGTGATGTTGCTGCAGGATAGGCAACAGTTCGTGATTTTTTTTGGGCCCTTCGTAGCGGACCCGGATGTTTCCGGGTAGCTGGTCCATGCCCCCCCTGCAGGCGTCCCAATATGCTGTGTCCTCTACGGGGCCGATAATAGTCAGGTCGACTTCGGCCCGAACGGATTGCAGGGCCTGTAGCAGAAATAAAAGATTTTTGATCGGTACGATGCGGGCAATGAAGATCGTCTTCAGTTTACCTGCCTGTTTGGGCAAGCCCATGAAATCGGGCTGGTTGGCATTAGGCAGGTTATCGGCGATCATAATCGTGCTCCCGGGAAAAAAACGCAGGATGGCTTCTTTTTCCCGCTGGTTGGTAGCGTGAAAGAGGATCTTCTTGTGCAGCCGCATCCACCTGAAGAGCTTCAAAAAGGGCGTTTTCTTCCAGGGTTTCACGGACAGGGCGCTGTCATAAAGCGCACCGCGGGGGCATAGGACGATCCTGCTTTTCAGCGCGCCCCGATATTTGAGCCATAGCGGATAGATGACGAACAGCGGTGAGAACATATGATTCAGGTAGACAAAATCCGCATCGAGGGTGAGCAGTTCCTTTTTCAGCACCCGGGCGTTTAACGTCGATTTCCTAAGATAGTTTACTTTGAAACCCGGATGCAGGTTGGAAATCCAGCGGCCGGACGGGATCTCCGGATATGGGGTTGTTTCCCCGTGATCCGTATCCGTCGTCAATACGTTGACGTCGAATTTGTCCTTCATGGCGAAGGCAAAATTCACACAGGACTGAATAGGACCGCCGGCTTTATAGCCCGGAGCAAACCAATCTACCAGTACGGCTATTTTTTTTTTGCTCACGCGATGCCGTTTTTTTCCAGCCAATGTTCCAGTACGACAAATGGCCAGATCTCCGCCCACCGTACATGCTTATCTCCGGCGAGAAATCGCTGCCAAAATTGTAGCAAGGCTTCTCCTTTTATAAAATTGCGCTGCGCCATGTTCCGGATATTCCGGTCGCAGAAGGAACGCAGTTCGGTTCGAAGCCAGATCTCCCAGGGAAAAAGAAACCCCTGTTTTTTTCGAAAGACCACTTCTTCGGGTAATAATGGTTGCACGGATTCGACCAGCAGGCTTTTGGGGTAAGTGGGTCGCTTCAACGCATCGGGAACCGACAACACGAATTCCACCAGGTCCTGGTCGAAAAAAGGCTCCCGTACTTCCAACGACGCCGCCATGCTCATCTGGTCGGTGTCTTTCAGGAGCGTATGCTGCGTATAGCCCAGGTATTCGGCGGCCGAGACCTGACTCAGGAAGGGCAGGTGTTTCAGGTCTTCCTGTCTGTTCAGCAGCGCTATGCCTATTTCGGTGGCCTGTGGTCCCATCGTGAGCGTGGTCAATTTCTCCATCAGAAATGGCGAAAGTATCTGTCGGAATACCGGATAAGAATATGCGATCGCGGGGGACGGCAACCCGAGGAGTTGTTTCATCCGGCCTTTTTTGCCCTGCGTCTGTCCGCGCGACCAGGTTTCTGCCAGCAGGCGCCGTGCTGCGGACGGCAGTAGCCACCAGCTCCGGATGCGCTGCAGCCGGAGGTATTGTTCAAAAAACGGGTAGCCGGCAAACAATTCATCGCCGCCTACTCCGGACAAGGCCACCGTCATGCCGTTCTTGCGGATGGCTTTGGATACCACGTAACTGTTGATACCGTCCCCACTGGGAATGTCCATGGCGTTCAGGGCATTTTCCAGCTCGTCGAGGAATACGGTCGGCTTCAGCAGCAGCTTTGTATGCCGGGTGTTGAATTTTTTGGCGATCAATTCGGCGTAATAAGATTCGTCATATTCCTTTTCTTCAAAGGCGACATTAAAGGTGTTCGGTCTGGAGCTGCCTGCCTCGGCCATGAGTCCCACGACGACGCTGGAGTCTATGCCGCCCGAGAGAAAGGCGCCGACCGGTACATCGCTTACCAGGCGCCGTTCCACCGACTGAAGGGTCAGTTCGCGGATCCTGTTCTTAACCTTTTGAGGATCAGAGAAATCGAAATTGACTTTTGTGCTGGTGGGGTCCCAGTAGGTCTTTTTTTCCACCCGGCCGGATTTGATCCGCATCCAGGTGCCGGCCTCCAATTGACGAATACCTTCGACCGGTGAGGACGGGGCGGTGACCGATTGGAAACTGAAGTAGTCGATCAGTGCGGCGGGATCGAGCCGTCTCCGCACCGAGCCCGTCGCGAGTATACCGCGCAGTTCCGAAGCAAAGAGAAATTGTTCCTGGTCCTTAAAAAAATAGAGCGGCTTGACGCCCATCCGGTCCCGGGCCACAAACAATTCCTTTTCCTGCCTGTCCCAAATGGCAAAAGTGAACATGCCCCGGAAGTGCCGGATGCTATCGGCCCCCCATTTGGCAAAGGCTGCGATCAGTACTTCCGTATCGCTGGTGGTATGAAAGGGATAGTCCGGGAGCATAGCTTTTACGTCCCGGTAATTGTAAATTTCCCCGTTGAAGACCATTCTATACCGGTCGGAGACGTCGGCAAAAGGCTGGTTGGCAGCCGAAGAAAGATCGATGATCGATAGTCTGCGATGGCCCAAGGCCATGGCGCCTTCGGCCCAAAGTCCGTCGGCATCAGGTCCCCGGTGCGACATCGCGTCCGTCATCTTCCGGACGAGGTCCTTGTCGGCGACTCCTGCACCAAAATTTAGTATGCCTGCGATCCCACACATTTCTTATTGATTTGCCAGTTTTTTATAACACGTGAGGTATTGGGCCGCGATGGTCTCTGCGGAAAATCGCTCTACATTTCGCAGTCCGTCTTTGATGAGTTGTTCGCGGTATGCGGCATCGCTCATGACCTTTAGCACGGCCGTGCGGATCGAGCCCGGGTCGTAGGGGTCGACAAGACAGGCTGCTTCGCCGGCGACTTCCTTCATGGGGCTGAGGTCGCTGGTGATAACAGGGCGGCCGGCCTTTTGACCCTCCACGATGGGTAGTCCAAAGCCTTCAAAAGTAGAGGGAAACAGGACCATGTCTGCCTCGGCATAACAGGCTGCCACTTGTTCGTCCGAGAGACCGGCGTGTTGTCTGTAGAGGATATGCTGGTCGGCCAACGCCCTCTCCTGCACCGCGTTTAGCTTTCCGACGATCTCCAGCCGGCAGGCCAGGCCGTTCAATGCCTGTGCCACCCGGAAAAGATTCTTGTTGTCCGTTGTTCCCATAAAAAGGATCACCGGTTCCTCGGTTCTGAATGTCGCGAGACTATAGTAGATCGTATCGGCCACCGGGTTGGGTATCACCACGACTTTCCCCGGCTGGCAGCCTGTAAAGCTCAGGATATCCTTTCGCGTTGCCTCGGAGATCGTCGTGATGAGTGTGCAGCGGCGGACGGGCATATCCAGAAACAACCATTTGAGCACCCGTCCTTTGATACCGGTGGCGGAATAGAGGAACACGCAGTCATGTATTGTGAGTAAGGTGCGTCTCCGGGGCAAGCCCAGGACCACATAGTGGATGTCGCCGGTGACGTGGTAAATATCGGCTTTGCATTTTTGCGCGCTCCGGATATTGGCCAGCACTCCGTGCGGGCTCATCCGGGAATATGCCGCCTCCGTCGTATTCACCCGGAGGGAATGCTCGAGGATAGGACGCAGTTGTTGAAAAATGCGCTCGATGCTAAAAAAACGACCGGGCTGGCGGAACAATAAACAAACGGATCTTAACGGCGTTGCCATGATTTTGGTTCGCTGGCTTTGTACAACCAGTTTTGGAGCCGGCTCAGGACGAATTTCGAGATGAACCAATAGACAAGGAACATTAGCATCAGCCGTCCGAACAAAAAGAGCCCATCCGATTCAAAGGCGTTAAAGTCGTACATGGTGACATTGATGACCGCATAGCGCAGCAAGAGGTTGATCTTCGAAAACCCGTAGAGCGTCCGGTAGATAAATACTATGAAAAGAGCAATCAGGATCAGCGGAAGGAACATCCCGAAAAAGCCAAAATCGATATAGGAGTCGGCAAAATATCCCAGGCTGAAGGAGCTGCCCTGAGTAAAGCCGGCATAGTTGTAGCCGGTATATTTGTTGGTCTTAACGGTAGCTTCGTATCTCGGTTTATCCGGAAAGAAAAGCCGGGGCTCCAACACGAAAGTGATATTGTCCCACCAAATTTGTCCATTCGTATGTGGTATTACGGCCGGGACACGGTCCATGGTCTTCGACAGATGTAGAATGTATTGGGCGCGATAAAGAAAGAGGTCCAATACCTGTTGGTATTGCGCCCAGTTAAGGGAACTGACCTTTTCCCCAAGCTTGGAAAAAGCCTCTTCCCGTGACACTTCCACCACCTGTTGCTTGGTACCCTTATTGAGAAATTTTCGGTAATCCGATTTGACCGCCGTCCAGGTCAGCAAGAGAAAGAATAAGGACGACACGATCAGAAGGCCGTAGAACACCTGTTTGAAGTTCACTCGCCGGATAAAGCCCAGGGCCAGCATGATCGTATAGAAGATCACTTCCTTAAAGTTGGAAAAGTAGGAATAAAGGGCAGTGGTGAATTCCAGGATAATAATGACGACCAGCAGGGTCCGGTTCTTCTTATTGATCCAGGCCACATAACCAAATACCATGAAAAAAACCCATTTCAGTGTTCCGAGGGTGGTAAGGATCTGAAAAAAGCCGGGATTCGATCCAAAAGCATATCCCAGACCGCCAAGGAAGACCGAAGAGACGACGTATAGGATCAGGATCTTTTTTTCATTGATCAGTTTAGACTGGTGAAAAAATTGTTCCCGGGAAGGCATTTTCAGGGACTTCAATCCCAGCGTGATAGTCGCTGCCATTACAATCAGTCCGAGGCAGGCCATAGTGACCGCTATGTCCCCATGGTTGCTTAACCAATTGATATCCTCACCGGCATTGTTCATCCAGATCACAAACGCAACTACCTGCACCCATTGCATCAGCATTCCGAATACCAGTACGGCCGGTTGTGAGTGCCGCCACAACAGGAAAATGATCGCGTAAAACGCAACGAGACAGACGACGAGGTAGGTGGTATTAGCGCTGAGGGCGGTTAATATAAAACTACCCAGCACCATCATCATGACCTGCGGGGATATGTTTACCTTATTAGATGTCGCCGTCAATTCCACAATTCTGTATAGGCTTTAATATAATTATCGGTCATGCAAATATCGGTATATTTCTCCCTTGCTACGATTCCTGCCTGCTTTCCCATAGCGGCCGTCAATTCCGGATTGACCAGGAACTGCCGGATGCATGCGGCGAGTGCGTTGGCATCCGTGGCCGGGAATACCAGGCCAGTACGGTTATCTTCCACTAACTCGGGATTGCCGCCCCGGTTTGAAACGATGAGGCCTTTGCCCATCATCATCGATTCCAGAATGGTGAGCGAACAGGGCTCCTGGGAAAGACTGGGTACCGCGACTATATCGACCTGACTATAAATGGCCGATTGCTCCAGTACGAAGCCCTTCCAGATGAAATATCGTTCCAGACCTTTTTGGGCGATCTTGTCTTGCAGCTCTTTGGCATAGGCATTTTTGTCATTGCCAAAGATGGCGACGGTAAAATCAGTAGCCCCAGCAGAGGAAGCCAGAATAGCCACCGCGTCTATGAGTGTCTCATGTCCTTTCCATGATGCCACTTGCCCGATAATGGCCAGGACGGGGGGGCGCTGCGGCATGGGCTGTTGCGGCGTGGCCGTCAAAACGGGTACGCCGTTATAAATGAGCCGGATCTTTTCCGCAGGAATGCCGAGATCCTTCAGCACTTTGACGATATGGCCGGAAACGGCGGTATGTATGTTGATCCGGCGGTTCAGTTTTTTATAGATCCATAAGTTCTTTGCCGATGGTTCATGTGTCTCATGGAGTGTGTAGACGGTTTTCCTCCCCTTCAAAAGTGGATAAAGCATCAACACGTTTGCGTAAGTTTCGAAATGACAAATGTCCGGCTCAAAATTCCGGAGTATTCGCCCACATTGTTTATAGGCACCAGGCCAATGCGCCAGCGTGTCGAGTGTCCACCAGGGTTTGGTGACATAGAGCCAGCCAAGCTTAACCTCGTACCAGGGAATTTCGGCCTCATTCAATTTTTGCTTGAATACCCCATCGTTCCAACCGTTAACCACGCACCTCACGTCATGTCCTCTTTCCTTTAACTGGCGGATCAGGTGAAGCGTCACGACTTCGAGGCCTGCAACATAGGATGCACTAATGAAGATCAGGATCTTCTTCTTACTCATCGCCTCCCTTTTTTTTGAGGACGTTCATTCTGTCTATGGTTTCCAACCACTCATAGCGGTTATCCAACCGGATGACATCATTATAAAAACGGACGGAGTCCTGGATGTGTCCTCCATCTGCATCGATGGTAGATGTGTCGTGTAAGGCCAGTATGCCGCCGGTCCTCACCTTGTCAGCATACAGCCGCCAGTCCTTGCTGATGCCCTCGTAGGAATGGTCGCCGTCGATAAACATGAAATCTACTTTTTCAGGAACATCTCCCACGGCATCGAAGCTGAATTTTTCTATCAATACCACGTTCTTACTGACGCGGTTCTTTTTCAAATGCAGCTTCGCGATGACTTTGTGGTAGCAGATGCCCATCGAGCCCTTAAAGAACGGGTCGATCCCGAAGGTCTTGCCATTCGCCTCCAGCGCCTTGGAAATGACAACTGTATTTATTCCTTCAAAGACCCCGATCTCGATCGCCGTGCCGGCGCCCGACGCATATTTTTCCAAGGCCTTCCTCTCCGCTGCCGTAGTCTGTGTATCAGGCTGATCCAGCCCGAATATGACCTTGACAAGGTGCATAATAGCGTTTCCTTTCATTTTCTGGGATATGACGTTGATAAATGAATGAGGGCTGTTAGCGGGATTCAGGCTTGTACCCGCAAAATGTGTAGTGACGGCCAAAAGGTTTGAAGAGCTTTTTCAGGAAAGGGTTTTTGAAATCGGAAGTGCAGAGTTTTGCGGGATCGAAACCCGGTAAGGCCAACCATTGAAAATGATTGCTTTCCGTGTGCGATAACTTCAACCCACCGCGCCGGATCCTATTAGCGACTCCGAAGAAAAGAAAATAATTCTCAAGCGGCTGGACCCCTGAGCCCGAATCAAAGGGCGTTTTCAGGATCCATGTCTTGAGCCAAAGCATGGTCATTCCATTAAAATAATTCTCGGTCGTTATAATGAACCTGCCGCCCGGTTTCAATACCCGGAAGATCTCCTTTGGCAGCTTTTCGGGATGGGGAAGGTGTTCCATTGTTTCGCATGAAAAGACATAATCGAATGAGTTGTCGGGAAAGCTAAGGTTTTCCGCATCATCGACACTAAATGCTATTGAGCCAGGGGTTTTTTTGGCATGTTCTATAGCGACCTCGGAAATATCCACCGCCGTCAATTTTACCCCGGGAAATCTTTTTGCTACAAGGTGGGAAAAAGCTCCTCTTCCGCAGCCGATCTCCAGGACATCCAGCTTATTCAGATCCGGCAATAGTTTTGCTACGGTTTGGTACCATTGAAAATTCATCGGGTTGTCAAAAAAGGTCTCCGTCGCAGTATGCCAGTCATTGTATTGGTTCTGTATATCCATAAGTTGAAAAATTTATTTTCGAATTTTGTCCGCAATTGTATCGAGTGCGTCGGCAATCTTCCGAAAGGAATAATCCCGAATGATCCGTTTCGAGTGCACACCCATGGCCTCCAGTCGGCTACGGTCCGCCAGCAATTCCTTCAGAAATCTTACGCAGGTGGCTCTGTCGTCCGCTCCGAATAAAAGACCGTTCCAGTTGGTTACGACCAGATCCGCCGCGCATCCGGCCTTATCGGAGACCATGACCGGGCGCTCGCAGGCCATCGCCTCGTTCACCGCGAGGCCCCAGGTTTCTCCGGGTCCATTCGATGGGAGCATGAATAGCGAGCACAGGCGGTAGACTACGGGCATTTGCCGCTGATTTTGAAAGTCAAGGAACAATATCCTGGGATCGTCACTCGCCTCTTTTCGGACACGATCCTCGAGAATACCATTACCAACAATCAGGAACCGCAATGATGGATCGTCTATCTCCCGGGCCAGATCGAGCAAAAATAAAGGATTCTTTTTGGGTTCCAATTTCCCGGCAAAAAGAACGACCATGTCCCCTTCTCCGATCCCTAATTTTTCCTTCAAGGCTTTGGCCCGAAGGAGATATTCCTGGTCGGGGCCCTCGAACCGGTTATTGTCAATGGCATGTGGCGCGAAAATGAGTTGATCCTCGCTGAGGCCGTGTTTGATGAAATAGCGTTTATTCTGGACCCCAACATAGAGGGCATAGTCAATATGTTTGTACACCCAACGGAGGAAAGGCCGGCGGAGCCATTTTCTCAATCCGGAGGGCTCGTCAATAAGCGTCGAATCTCCCCGGAAGAGGACGAGTATTTTGCCGTGAAAATGCCGGAGGCAGGCAAGATGACTTCGGAAGTTCCAACCGAAGACCAAAATGGCATCCGGCTTCCATTGTTCGATCTCTTCGATCAGCGTGGGGTTGATGATCCCGTTAAAATGATGCGTGCCGGGTGATTTGGCTGTGTTCTTCACGAAGCGGTAGGCATAGCCCTCCAGCAGCGGGATGTCCCATTCGATCTTCCGGCCGAAATCGGGATCATATTTGTCGCCTGACCCACCGGATCCCCAACTATAAAAAACCAAGGGTTCGACTTTTTTTTCCGCTGCCAGCAGCTGAAATAAAGGAGCATTGTATTGAATGGGATGGGTGGAAAGGATCGCCAGTTTCATTTGAAAGCAGTAGGAGTGTTCAGGAAATCAACCAATCGCAAGGCTAAAGCCAGCAAGGTCAGGGTCGGGTTCGAATGAGAGCCCGTAGGATAAAGGGAGCTGCTGCACACGAAAAGATTTTCGTGCCCCCAGACCTGCAGGTTTTTATTCACGACGCCGTTTTCGGGTGTATCGCTCATCCTGGTCCCGCCCATGTGATGATTCACATCGGTTAAACAAGATTCCCAGTCTTCGTTGTCGGGAGTGACATGCGGATGAGGCGTCAGTTCTCCAAATGATAAACGCCGGAATTCGTCCCTTAAGACGGCGCTAAAGGACAGGACCGTATTCCAGGTCATCTTACTTATTTTCCAGTTGATCTTTGCAAGGTTCATCCCAAACCTGTCTTTTTGTTCACCGAGTGCGATAAAACTATCTGTTAGCGGCTCCTGTTCCAGCATCATAACGAATCTGGCCCGGGCACCATGTTTATAGAAAAATTTGTCGGTTAGGAGCGCCTTGGCGCTCAAGCGATATGCTGCGGCATTCGACAACAAACCCTTAAATCCGGAGAGCTGTTTTGTCTTAAGAAAGTTCTTGACCTCAAGGTAAGGATCAAAAGCTTCGTTGGAATAATCGAACATGATACTGGCAGAGCCGTTGAGGAGGGAAAACTCCCGCTGGAATTTTTCCGGCGTACTGAGCCGGATCGAATAACGCCGTTTTTTCGCAATATGTGTATTAAAAAACGACTGCAGCTTATAGGGTTGATCGGTCTTTATGATTCCAACATCAATACAAGGATGTTCCATGAAACATTTTCCCAGCCAACCGTGATCGGATCCGATACCTGCGGGTATCTGGTGGTTATTGCCCAACAATATCCTGTTGGTCTCGATGCCGCCCGCGGCGATGATCAGCGTTTGCACGGGAATGTCGACGCTCTTGTCCCTGAAGTTGCTGATCGTGATGGTATCGACCCTTTTCCGCCCGTCGAGATTGATCTTCGTTAGAACGGCATTGTAGACCACAGTGACCTTTTCGGCCAATTCGCTGCCATGCAGTTTTCGAAAATTCGGCTCGGGCGCCCATTTGGCAAAATGATACCAGGCTTTCCCCTTGTCGAACGCAGGCCGTTCCAAATGCAGCAGCCGGAGGATGTCATCTTCGTAGTCCAGGGCATCAATATTCATGAACTGGTTGGCGGCAGGGTAGTAAGGTTCCAGGTCTTCGTATTGAAGGGGCCAGCCGCTATTGGCAACCCAGGCTCTTTTACTAAAATCGACCGGCGCAAAAGGCATTGACTGGCCTCCCCAGGCGATAGTCGTCCCGCCCACAGCCCTTTTCCTGCCCCATATGGCCGTTCCAAGAAGTTTGCCGGTTTGTTCAATAGTATTGAGCGATTGCCTGTCTTCATCTTCTTCGAAATGGCCCGATTCGATCACCAATACCTTTTTACCCCTTTGGGATAATTTAATAGACAGCAAGATGCCGGCGGCGCCGGCACCAATGATCGTAAAATCAAATGATTCGCGACCAATGTCGATACTGTGATGCTGATTAAGGTCAATAAAAGGCACGGAGGGTTATTTGGAGGCTGATCCTTCTTTGTAAAATTGATCAAAGCCACGGAGGTTTTGTTGCAGCACCTGCGGCCGCCGGGTGAAAAACAGCACCTTACCAGCTGCATTTTTCCGCGCCTCTTCGGCCAATATGAACCCGGCTTTTTCGGTTTCGGGTACGGCCGGATTGTCGAACTTTTTGATATCCTTGATACAGCTGTGTAAAAAATGAAGCTTTTCCGGGAACAGTGTTTTGATATCGGCGCTTTGGGCTTGCGGCCCCGATTCGTATTGCAGCACGTCCCAAACGGCCAGCGCCGCTGGTTGAAGTTTTCTGATATTCATGCTTCCTGTTGCTATGCCCAAAGACCTGATGACCCCCTTTTTCTTCTGATCCACAAGGAATTCCCTGGCATCGTCCGCAAGAAAAGACGGAATGGCCTCGTGCGCAAAATAATAATCGAGGTAGTCCGTATTCAGGCTTCTGAGGCTGTTTTCGAGGCTGGCTTTGACCGCTGCCAATGCGATATGCCTATATTCTACCGGGGATTCGTCTCCGCCAGGTACAAATGTCGTTCCGCTCCACTTTTTTTTGTAATAGTTCAGCGGCAGCGCCAGGCGAACCGGGATCTTCATATGGGGAAGCTGGCCCAGGCCGAACTTTGTTGCAATGGTGATCTTCTCTCTTTTTCCTTTGGCGAAGGCCCCGACAATTTTTTCTGAATACCCCTGCCCGTACAAAGGCGCCGTGTCGAAATGCCTGATTCCCCAGTCATAGGCAAGATCCAGCAATCTCCTCGCCTGTCCATAACTGCGCAAACTGGTAAGACCGGCGGAGCCAAAACCCAAAGGGGTGGTGTTCAGGATCATTTTGTAACGCTTGATGTTTTTGTCTTCGCGGCCAGCACCTGTTCAAAGAACCGCACTTGTTCAGCCGTCCTTGCCTTGGCCGTATAGGGCTCAAACGACCGGCTATCGAAAGGACCATCGGCCGGCCGTGCATCCAAAACGGATCGAAAAGCATCGAGGCACCTGTCTACATAAGCGTCTGCCGGGTCCGCGGTATGGTCGAACGCGATCACCCTGGTATAACCCATCGCTTTCAGCACTTCGAGGACGCTGCTGCCTTTGTAGAACAATGCCAACAGCGGCTTTTGGGCCAAGATATAGGGATAGATCTTGGACGCCGTGTAGCTGGTATCGGTCGACCCGGGAACGAATAAGGCGTCCGCCTGCTTTAAAAGGGATAAGGTGTCGAAATAGCCTATGCGGTCCGTTATTTCCGTCACGTATTCGCCGACTCCCAGTTTCTGCGCCAGGGGCAGGATGGTTGGACGCCCTGAGCCCGGCGGCGCATAGCTGGTGCCGATGAACCAGATGTGAAGCCGGGAAAAAAATGCCGGATACTTTTCGAGCCCTTTTACCATAGCCTTGAAAAAGATCTCCAGTGCAAAGGTCATGTCATACCCACCCCTGCCCACATAGACCAGGTTGATCTTGCCGGGTTTTAGCCCCACCCGATCTGACTGACCCAGGTGCTCGTTCATGACCTCGAAATCGCGCGTAGAGGCCCCGAAAGGAATGACCCTGCACTGCTCCTTTTTCATTCCGGGGTAACGGCTCATAAACGTATCAATATAGCCCTGGGAAACACTGATGATCCCATCTGCCCGGGGCACCGTAACCGCTTCCAGGTATTTGTCGATCGTATAAGAAATGAAGAATTTCGGCGGGCGTTCGTGCTTTGGTTTATCCAAATAAAAATCACTTCGCCAGGGGTCCTGGATATCGAGGATGAAAGGTACACCGAACTTCCGTTTCCAACGGGGGCCCAATGCCATCACATGGAAAGCCGTAGTTGAAAAATAGACAAGATCGAATTTTCGCTGCCTCAGCAATTCGTCGCCCTTTTGTTGAAAATAAAAATAAGCGCGCATCGAAAGGCTTCCCAATCCGAACTTCCTGGTTTTTTTGGCGTCCCAGGCTTTCACCTTATGCACTTCGATATCGTCCGGGATCGTATGCAGGAGCAAAGGGTCCTTGCTATAGATCTCTATAAACGCTTCTTCGACCGTGATGACCACCGGCTCCCAGCCGAACTCCCTGAAATACGGCAGGCTTTGCCGAACCCTGTGCATATCGGCCGAGTTGATGGGGGGAAAATGCGGAGATATGATCAGGACCCTTTTCATCGCAAAACTTCGGTCCATTTTTTTTCCAGCAAGATAGATTCGCGCTCCCAGCCCTCTTTTGATGCAGCGCTCTGCCGCTCTTTCCGGCCGGCGCAGACCGACTCTTTCTGCGCCAGCAACGCTGCTATAGTCGCTGCAAACAATTCACCGGATAAGGAGGTGCAGATTCCGTGGCGGGGGCGGTCCTGCAGGAACAGTCGCTGTGCCTCCGTTTCGGTAGC
>Ga0302315_10002929_pt1 | contig 15820 bp, 13 predicted proteins | sample III_Palsa_N3_1_FD_200532 | JGI IMG/M metagenome (GOLD analysis project Ga0302315, IMG submission 200532) | Peat permafrost microbial communities from Stordalen Mire near Abisko, Sweden - III_Palsa_N3_1 | ecosystem: Environmental > Terrestrial > Soil > Palsa > Peat permafrost | place: Sweden... | reverse complement strand
AACAGAAAGGACTGACGGCGAGATAAACGCGATAAAAGTCACGATCGCGCCGAGAAGCCCGCCGCGCAAGTTGCCGACGTAGATCGCCATTTGGGTCGAGAAAGGTCCCGGAAAAAGTTTCAGCACAGTGTAGACCTGTGTGAACTGCGACATCGTGAGCCAGTTCCGTTTACGGACGACCTCTTCTTCGATCAGGCCCATAGCTGCGACCGGTCCCCCGAAACCTAGGCAACCGAGTTTGAAGAAGACTTTGAAGAGCTCGATCATGATGAGGTTCGCTTGTAGTTTGGTTTACGGCTTTTACCGTTTCATGGTTTTTGCGCAATCAAACTCGCGCGCGCATCCTTGCCGTCATCGGTCTCGCGATACACAAGAACTTTGAAATCCTTGAAGAGCTTTTGAAGCTCGCCCGCTTCGAGTAGGAAGTTTCGAGGGATTTGCTTCCCGCCGGTGTTCTCAAGCTGCTTGACGGTGTAGTTTTCATAAACCACGACGCCGCCGTGCTTCAGGCCCTTTTTGATCTCGGGGATTAAACTTCTCTGAAGGTAGTCGATGTTCAGGATGACATCGTACGTTTCGGGCTTGATTTGGTAGGTGTTCAGATCCGCGTCGATGGTGTTAATCATCACGTGGTTGTCCCGGGCGAGACGTCTCGTTTTCTTCAGCCCCTCCTCAGAAATATCCACCCCATCGACCGTAAAGCCCTTCTTGGCCAGGTAAACGGCGTTTCGCCCCTCACCCGTCGCAATGTCCAGGGCATGCCCCACGGGGAGGCGATTAATGTGATCTTTGAGGAAAGCGGCGGGTTCGGTGCCGAAAACGTAGGTTCGGCTACTGTAAATCGAGTCCCATTGGCGGCGATCATCCTCGGAGTCATCCCCCGTGATCAGTTGCCAGGTCGTGGTCCCGCTGGGTTGGGTCTCGTCGGTTCGGCTGGTTCCGGGGATCGGAACGCGCTTACAGCCGACTGCTCCGAAAAGTGCCATACCTACAGTCAGAGTCATGACAATTGACACGAATCTTCGCCCCCGGTATACCCAGAGTATGTTTGGAATTTCTGGCGAGCATCTTCTCATTTTGGGTATCGTACTCCTGATTTTCGGACCCCGACGTTTACCTGAACTAGGTAATACATTAGGGAAAGCCATCAGGAACTTCAAGGACGCCATTTCAGGTGTTGAAGAAGCACAGTTCCGTCGCATCGATAAGGAAGCGAAGGATGGGGCTACTCCCCTCAAAACGGCTGCCACTCCGGCTGCAGAGCCCGCTGCAACCACTGAAAAGGTCGCTGAGACCGTAGACAGTGGAACTGGGCCTTCTTCCAAGAGCTCATGAGACTGAAATGAGCTTAGAAGACAAAAACTTTACCAAGTATCTCAACCGTCATGAACTCGACGCCGCAGTGCAGTCGATCGCCAATCGCCTCAACACCGATTATGCCGGCAAGGAAGTAGTCCTCGTTGGCGTTCTCAAGGGCGCGATCATCTTCATGGCAGATTTAGTCAGACATCTGAAGCTCGACTGCGAAGTCGAGTTTGTACGCCTCTCGAGCTATGGCAGATCGCGGACCTCGAGCGGAACCGTCACTGTCATCAAGGACATCCAAGCCGATGTCCGCGGCAAGCATGTCTTGATCATCGAAGAGATCATCGACAGCGGTCGCACTCTGAAGTTTCTCTACGATCGCCTCAAAAGCGCGGGCCCTGAGTCCGTCGAAATCGTCACCCTTCTCGACAAGGCTGCAAAGCGTATTGTCGATGTTCCCGTGAAGTACGTTGGCCGACCAATCGAAGATCAGTTCCTCATCGGTTACGGTTTAGACTTGGAAGAGCGCTGCCGTAATCTTCCCGACGTCTACTATCTTAAGTACCCAAACTAAAACGTCGGGGCCACCTTTTGGTGATGGGGATGCGTCACAATTAAGGACAAATCATGCTTCGCGGTTACGTGATCCGCTATCCAGAATGCATCATGCTCGAGGTCGAGCCTGCTATTGCGCTCCTCAAAGATAAGACTCAGCTTCAAGTCATCGATCTCAAAGATCTCCCGCCTGGCAATACTCCTGACTTTCTCTTGATCCCGGGAGGCTCGTGTGATCACGCGATCATCGACACGAATCTTCACGCCCTGATTCAAGAAGTGAATCATCGCAGGGGTTTACTCGGCGGCATCTGCAATGGCGCCGTGGTTCTCGCAAGCGCCGGCGTTTTGAAGGGACATCACTGCACTCACACGGCAGTGCCCAAGTATGCGCCAGTACCCGAGTTTGAAGAACTCTTACGAGTCGCGACTCCGCTGTTTGTGGGATCGATCTATGTCGACGAGAATGTTGTTCAATCCAAAAACATCATCACCGCTAAGCCCAGCGCCGCTGACGCATTTGCAAAATCGGTCGAAAAAGCCCTGTTTGATTGCAAATTTTGAGAGACTGATTAAAGCAAATTAATATCGCATTTCTTTCAATTCAGAAAATTCGGACATAAGATCAGCTCGAATGAAACTCGTCGGGATCATCACTCTTTCACTGTTTTGGAGCATTTTCGCTCAGGCATCAGTCTCGCTTACTTTAAGCGATGCGATTCAGACGGCGCTTCAGAACTCGCCGACTTACGACACCGCTGAGAAAACCGAAACCATCAATCACCTGAAGTATCGAAGTGCGATCGCAAAGCTTCTTCCGTCGCTGGACTTCAGCACGACCGATGGACTTCAAAACAATATCCCGATCGCGAGCAACGCGGCTTTTCTTTTAACGCCCAATCCAACGGCACCTTGGTACAGCAGTCTTAACGTTGGATTTACCGAGAACCTTTACGACAACGGAGTTTCCTTAACGGGTCTCGCGGTAGCGGATCTAGGGCAAACCTTGTCGCAAATCAGTAGCCTGAAAGTCAGAGACAGCCTCGTTCTCAGCGTTGCATCGGAGTTTTATACTTACTCGCTTTCTTCCGTGCTGGTGGATGTTCGGAAGCAACAGCAGGCTCTCATCGAAAAACAGTTCGATCTGCTTTCGAGTCAGTACCAGCAAGGATTTAAAACCCGGGCCGACTTCTTGCGCCTCAAGACTCAAGTCCAGCAAGCCGAGATCGATCGGATCAATGCGGAAGATCAACTCACCCAATCGACAACAAAGCTTAGGCAGATTCTTGGAATCAATTTAAAGGAAGATACCTCCTATAGTTTCACCCCTGTCACCGTGGCTTGGGAGGAGACGTTTGATCAGTTGAAAGAGATCCGAGAGCCGTCCCTTGATCAGTTTTATGATGCTCGGATCGCGAAGCTTCAAAATGAGATCAACGACAAAAGCGTCGATCTGGTCCGAAGAAATTATTATCCGCAGGTCAATGTCACGGTCGGGGGACTCTACAATAATCAAAGTTATTTAAATTCGGACGAGCCGTTCTCAGCGGGCCATCAACTTTCATGGGATGCTCTCGTCACCGTCCAATACAATCTTTGGGACTGGGGTATTCGCAAACGAGATGTGCAGATCGCTGAGGGCAATCGAGATATTCAATCCGATTCTATCACTCAAGGTTTGCAAACCGTCCGACAAGACCTCGAAGGGATGATGGGAAGCTTCACCAAGATCAAAAGAAACTACAAACTGAGTCGGGAACTTCTCGGGATGCAGGAAGAGAGCAATCGCCTTCTCGAACAACAGTATCGGGAAGGAAAAGTTTCCTACTTAGATTTGATTACCAGTTTAGACGGGCTTTTGAATTCAAAAGTTCAATTCTGCAGTTCGTATTTCGAAGTGCTTCAGAACCTTGCAAAATATGATTACTATAAGGGTCAAATTTATGAGTCGCTGCTTCAGAAGTAAAACCTTCTGGTTCATCATCCTCTGCGTTCTTTCAGTGATCGCGATGGGGTTTTCAAAACACTCCAGTGTTCCAAGCGGAGTCGTCATCGGAAAAGTCTCGCGAGGCGATCTAGTCCAAAAGGTTACGATTGCAGGATCAGTTTCCCCTATTCACAAAACAATTATTTCTGCGCCGTATAGCGGGTATCTGAAGAAGCTTTATGTTCAAGTCGGTGATCACGTCAAAGCAGGTGATCCGATCGTCACCTTAACTCAGTCCCTCGACAGTCGGCATGAAGAAGTTTATCCGATGAGAGCGCCTTTTGATGGGACGGTGGTGCAAGTTCTTCGTGTTGAAGGCGAGTATATTGATCAAACCAATAGTAACGGATTGGGAATTGGGATTGTTCGTATCGACGACCTCACGCATCTCCGCGTTGATGCGGGCTCTCCCGAATTGGATGTCGAAAAACTAAAAGTTGGTCAAGACGCCGTGATCAAAGCCTCCTCTGTTTTGGGACGCTCGTATCACGGAAAAATTCGAACGATCTCTCTCGCTGCAAAAGAACAGAAAGACTGGGACAAATCTCGCGTGGAGTTCAGCGTTCAACTCGATGTCGTGGATCCAGATCCTCAGCTTGAACCCGGAATGTCGGTCATCTGTGACATCACGGCCAATAAACTCTCAAATGTATTGACCCTTCAACATGAGTTCATTCAGAAAACCGGCGATCAATACTTCGTCACCGCTGCCGATGGCGCGAAAAAGCAGATTGAAGTCGGACTTCAGAATGAAGAATCTTTTCAGATCAAGTCCGGAGTCTCTGAAGGCGACCAAGTTCAGCAGACCGACTTTCTCGCGCTTCTGAAGAGTCACTGATGGACCAAGAGACGAGTAAAGACACGAGCAAAACGGCGGGTAAACCCCTCTTTGAGATTCAGGACCTCGTCTTTTCTTACGAGGTCGATGGCAAACCAGTTGAAGTCTTGAAACATCTCAACTTTAAAGTCGAGCCTGGCGAGTTCGTGGGGATTCAAGGTCCTTCAGGCTCTGGAAAAAGTACACTTTTCTACATCTTAGGCTTCCTGCTGAAGCCGACTTCAGGTGTTGTGCGCTTTGATGGAGCAGAGATTACCCGACTTTCGACTGACGAACTCACTGTCACCAGAAATCAAAAAATTGGATTTGTGTTTCAGCAGTTTCATCTTCTTTCAAAAGCAAATGTTCTCGAAAACATCCTGCTCCCCACGCGGTATCCCAGCGAGCTCTCGCTAAGAGACCCGAAGTATCACGACAGGGCACTTGCGATGGCCGAAAAGCTCGGCCTGGGAAATCACCTTCATCACTCCCCCAATCAGCTCTCAGGGGGCCAGCAACAGCGCGTCGCGATCGCCCGAGCATTAATGAACGACGTCGAACTGATTTTGGCCGACGAACCGACTGGAAATCTCGACAGTAAAACTGCGGGTCAGATTCTCGATCTTTTGAGCGAGCTCAATCGCGCTGGCAAAACGATCATCCTGATCACCCACGATTCGGAAGTCGCCAAAAGATGTTCCAAGGTCTACCACCTACGCGACGGCGCGTTTACTGCGATCGAAGAGAACTTTACTCCATCTGAGGAAACTTCCCGTCTCTCCGCGGGGCGTTCGCGTGCAGTCCCGGCCCTGCCTCAAAAATATTCGCCAGCGCTTTATCAGAAGGTCGCAAAATCCGTCTTTCCATTGGTGCTCGAGAATCTTTTCAGAAATAAGGCAAAGTCCATTCTCACCATGCTGGGAGTTGTGATCGGCATCGCTGCAGTTCTCGCTATGGTGACCTTAGGCCAATTCACGAAGCATCGAATCTTGGAAACCTACGAAGCCTTGGGCGTAAATAAGTTGATGATTCGTGGCTACCCCAACTGGAATTTGAAAGCATCCGATCGCGTCGATGTGGCCTTTCGGGCCTTCGATTGGGAAAAAGACATTCTTTCGCTCAAGAAAGTCTTTCCAGAGATCAACTACATGTCTCCGGTCATGAATCGTAACAATGCGGGTGCGACAGCGGGTGGTCTTCAGATTGACGACAAAATCGCAATCATGGGAGTTACTCCCGAGTATATTGGCATCACCAATCGCATGATCGACTCGGGACGAGACATCAGTCCCTTTCATGTCGAGAGTCGAAGCCCTGTCTGCGTCATTGGTTCCGATATTGCCCAACGACTTTTTAGAGACATTAATCCTTTGGGTCAGATTCTGACCCTGACAGACAATCAGCGTCTGACTTTTCCTTGTCAGGTCATCGGCGTCCTCGCCACAGCCTCGAGCAATAAAGAGTGGGCGCCGCCCAACCTCAATGTCCTGGTTCCGTACACCTATTTTCAAACGGTGACGGATAGTTGGTGGACTGGACAGATTCACGACGTTGCCATTCAAGTCAACGCTTCCGCCGACATCGAAACGACTGGGAAAAAGATCAAAGTTCTTCTCGAACAAAAGTACGGAAAATCAGGGCAGTTCTCGGTGGATTCGGACAGCACCCTAGTTGCGCAGATGAAAAAGTTTTTGAATATTTTTGGCGTCTTATTGACCGCCATTGCATTGCTGTCGTTAATCGTGGGCGGAATCGGAATCAACAATATGATGCTCGTTTCGGTAACGGAGCGTTTGAAGGAGTTCGGAATTCGAAAGGCTCTCGGTGCAACGCATCGAAGTATCCGAATTCAAGTTCTGCTGGAGTCGATGGCTCTTTGTGTGGCCGCTGGGGTGATCGGCGTGATGCTCGGGTTTGGATCGTACGAACTTTTGATTTTTGCCGCAACTCAGTTCGTTCCCACTTTGAAATTTCAGTGGGTCTTTGAACCGCTCGCGGCAGTCCTCTCATTCGTTTCAATCATCGCTGTCGGAATGGCAAGCGGATTTGTTCCAGCGCTTCGCGCAGAAAAACTTGAAGTGATTGAAGCGCTCAGGTCCGAGTAAAAAAACGTCGGGGCCACCTTTTGGTGATGGGGATGTGTCAAAATGACGCGGCACTAAACCAAAAGGTAAGCCTTACCTTTTGGTCACTCGACCAGGGGGCGGGTCATCAGCTTGTGCAGAACTTCGCGTGCCGTTAAATCCTGATGGATCAGATGATAGACGCCTTCAGTGATCGGCATGAGAATGCCCTTAGCTTGGGCGAACTTGTGAACTGTTTCGGCAGTGCCCACACCTTCTGCGGTCGAGCCTAGATTTTTAAGAATGTCCTCGAGCTTGTGGCCTTCGGCGATTCCGTAACCGACACGGTAGTTACGACTATCGGGAGAACTACAGGTCGCAAGCAAATCGCCAACCCCTGCGAGACCAAGAAAGGTCCCTTCTTCAGCTCCCATCGCTTTTCCAAAACGAACCATCTCAGCAAGACCTCGTGTGATCAACGTCGCACGCGTGTTCCATCCGAGTTTCAATCCGTCCAAAGCGCCCGAGGCGATCGCAAGAATGTTCTTCAGAGTCCCGGCCCACTCCACACCGATGACATCTTCATCGCCGTAAACGCGGAAGCGATCGTTGGTTAGAATTTCCTGTCCCGCTTCGATCACTTCTTTGTAATGGGACGCGACCACGGTTGCAGCGGGCTCGCCCCTTGCGATTTCTTTCGCCAAGTTCGGTCCACTAATCACGCCGACGCGAGGACAAGGAATTTCTTCCCGAAGAATCTGGGAGATTCGCTTCAAAGTTCCGGCTTCGATTCCCTTAGTCGCGTGAAGAAGAATTTCTTGGCCATGAAAATATTTGGCGAACTCTTTTGCCTGGATACGAGCCGCAATCGACGGGAGTGCCCAGATGACGACATCGACTCCGCCCTCAAAAGCACGCTCGGGTTCACTGATCGCGCGAATTCGTTCATGCAAGCGCATTTCTGGCCAATTCTGAGCGTTAAAGCGAGTAGCATTGATTGCGCGAGCCTGCTCTTCGGAACGAGTCCAGAGCCTTACTTCTCGGCAGTTCGGCGCTGCGAGATTGGCAAGCACACTGCCCCAACTTCCAGCACCGATGACAGCCACTTTCGAGTTTCGCCAAAAGGGTTTGTGGCTCACTTTTTAACCTCGTCGCCGAACCCGTAGCCCGTGAGGCGATTGCGATAATAATAGAGCAAGCTCATGTCTTCCGTGTAAACGGACTGGTCGTGAATCTTAATCACTCCGGCTTCATGAAAAATTCCGAGTTGAGCAATTCCATCACGCACCCATTTTTCGGTGGGCGCGAAACGCAATTCGTCTTCCATATAAAGATTTCCGCGATCAGCAGCCTGCATCACCGTTTGATGGTACCTCTCCGCAGACTCCAAAAACTCTTTGAATGGGAAAGAGCGCTGTGGAAGCGTTAGTCGCATGAAGCGATAAAGATCAAGATCGGGATAACGAGCTTTCAGCGTTTCAAAAAATGCGAATGCGACGAGATGAGAACTTAAAACAGTGTTTTCTTTGTGAAAGCGATCGACGATCCGACTGCCCAACTCACGCGTAAATTCTTGATCACGCTGAGCTTCGGGTCTGAGTTCTCCGCGAGTCGTGAGCCAGCGCTTCGCGTCGATTGTCGTTCCGTTCGGTCCGATCGACATTCCATTTTCGTCGACAAAGTTACCGAAGATATCCATCGCCTTACCGATACGAACGGTCACACCGCTCTGAGAAGAAAACAGCTTCCAGAGAAAGTTTACAAGCTTCGCCTGGGGAAGTGAGTCTTCATCGATCGCGATAAAGCGGTGCTTTCCGGCTTCGACAAGATAGTCTTCGATCAAGGAACTCGCTTCGAGCACGAAGTTATAACTCATCACCATCGGAACGATGTAGATGTTCGGGTTTGGCTTTCCTTCTCGGAGATTTTCAATCTGGGCTTCCAGTCCTGTTCCGAGAAGGCCTAACTTCAGACGACTTTCGATCGCGCCACTTCGAGATCTACCGCCACCTGGAAAGAAGATCGAGTGCACGCCTTCGCGAAGAATTCGGGTGCTGTAATTTTTGAGCGTGTGTTTGTAGATCGTATTCGATTTTTGGCGATCGACTGTGTAAGCACCCAGATTGCTCATGAAAAAACTGAAAAACGGATTCGAAAAGAGATTCAGTCCCGCTCCATAAGCAAATGGAGGAAGTCCCATAAGATGAATGATCCAACCAATCAAAAGACTATCGATATTGCTTTGATGAGTCGGAACGAGAAGGATCGTTCCCTTCTGAGAAAGTTTTCGGATTTCATCGACATTCCCGACGATCCGCAGGCGCTCCCGAAGTGATTGAGTCATCCCCCACGGAAGAAAACGCTGAACGCTCGCCGCATTGAGGAGCCAACTAAAACCATAAGGAAGCGCAGCAGTCGCAAAACTGTAAATCTTCGGATTAAAATGGCCGCCGATTTCGTCAGCTAAGTGACCAACGACTCCTTCGAGCATTCGCTTGCGATCAACTTCGGCAGCCGATCTCACAATACCCGATTGAACTCTTCCCCAAAGTTTCTGATCTCTTCTCTTTCGAGGCATTGTGAAAAGATTGGCGCGAAGTCGCTTCATCCTCATGCGCTCTAAAAAGAGAGCTTCGCTCAGAAGACTTTCACTCGGGATCTGAGAAAGATCCTGCATGGTTCGTTGAACCACATCGGTCAAAATTTTCGGTCTTACTTGATTAAACGTCGTGAGTGGTCCGTTCACCATCGGATGGGGATCAAAACGGACGATAGGGCTTGTCACTGACTGCTCCTACGGCTGGGTACAATCACGAGCAAAAGTCCGCGCCGCACAGAGATGCGAGCATTCGAGCCCTTTGAAGTAGTAAGAACGCGATTACTGAGTCCTCGCGAGGAGGCTTCAAGCTTTGCGTTTCTTAATTTGTATTCCATGCCTTCCAAATTCACTCCCTCGGCTTTGCCATTCCACGCAAAAACAGAGACGTCACTCGGCTGATCAATTATTAAAGGGGTACTGGGACTAACCCAATAGTAACCGGCATCAGGACCAATTGAAGTAATTTTTTCCATCAACGGTTGGGCTGCCATATTTCCAAACTCAATTAAATTGGCAAGGTGATGATCCGGGCGTCCGCCGGTGAAACCGATGCAAAGAATCTGCTTAATCCCCGTGTCTTGAATCACTCGCAGCGTATAGTGGAGGTCACTTCGGTCTTTTTTCTTCGGAAGCGTCAAAACCTGCGCACTTTTCAAAAACTCGAGGTACGGAACCGAAAAATTAGTGGATGACTTAATACTACGCACCGCGCCGGGAATCTCAGCAAGACTATCCCAATCTCCGATCGCCACCTCTGGAGGAATGTTCAACTCTTTCCAAAAGTGAACGCCAGCATCGACTCCGATACGGAGGTCCCGACTGCAGTGACCGTGAGTGCGAAGCTCGCGCTCGAGCCACTCGACGCCTACTTCACGTTTCGAGGTCGTACGTGAAAGCGGCGGTGTATCCCCCAGAGGAGGAATGCAGGGTCCGAGCACAATGGCCCGACGATATCGACTCATTTGAAGAGGATAACGCTTCTACTTACGCCCGGCAATACGCTTCAACGCTGCTTCGAGTTCGGTTCGTTTCGCGATCGCTTCCGCTTCGCGCTTCTTTTCTTTCTCGATCAACGCCGGCGGAGCCTTTGCGATGAAACTTTCTTGCGTGAGTTTGCGCTGCACGTGATCGATGTCGTCTTGTGCCTTTGCGATTTCCTTTTCCAGGCGCTTGGCTTCTTCTTCGAAGTTCACAAGACCCGTCATATCAATCCAGAGCTCAAGCCCGAGAGTCGAAAGAACCATCACTGCTTCGTTGTCCGAAGCCTTCGCTCCAGCTGCTACGGGCTCAATCTGAGAAATACGTCCGAGAGCACGAATCTCGACCGCGTACTCTTCAATCACCTGAGCGCCACTCGCCCCCGCGGTCGCCGTACCCATTTGGCGGTAACGAATCTTCAACTCAGTCTTTGGCGAAAGACTGTTCTCACCACGGAAGTTACGAATCGTTTCAATGACAGTCTTCTGCCCAGAAATCCCTACTTCTGCTGCTTCATCACGGAGTGCTGACACTGGACTTGGAAAGGCCTGGAACATCAAAGTCATGATTTCAGGTTTACCGTCGCGTTTGCGCGTCGGCGTGTTCGCAGCCGACTTCCAAGGAAGCGATTGCCACAACTCTTCTGTCACAAATGGCGTGATCGGATGCATCGTTCGGAACAACGTCTCCAAAACATAATGAAGCGTGTAAAGCGTGCTGAGACGAGCCTTGCCGCCTTCGCGAAGCGGAAGCTTCGAAAATTCGATGTACCAATCGCAAAGCTCAAGCCACGCAAATTCGTAGATCGCTTGCGCGCTTTCATTCATTTCAAATTTAGTAAAACCACTCTCGACCTTTTCGATCATCGTCTGAAGGCGCGAGAGGATCCAACGGTCCGCAATCGAAAGATCGCCATTTTTATTTTGGCGCTGCTTAGTGATCCAAGCTGCTGTTCCGCCTTCAGGTTCCGCAACCGGACCGCCTTGAGCTTCTTCGAGCTGAAGATGAAAGAACTTAGTCGCGTTCCAAATCTTGTTACAAAATCCGCGGTATCCCTCAACACGATCAACGGACAATTTGATATCGCGGCCCTGGCCCGCCATCGCAGTCAGCGTGAAGCGCAGTGGATCCGCTCCGTGCTGATCAATCAAGGTCAACGGATCAATCACGTTGCCCTTGGACTTGGACATCTTCTCGCCCTTCTCGTCGCGAACCATCGCGTGGAGATAGACTTTCTCAAACGGCACTTCGCCCATGAAGTGGATGCCCATCATGATCATTCGGGCGACCCAGAAGAAGATGATGTCAAAGCCGGTTTCAAGAATCGAAGTCGGATAAAAAGTTTTTAAAGTGTCAGTCTTTTCAGGCCAACCCAAAGTCGAGAACGGCCAGAGCCCGGAGCTGAACCAGGTATCAAGAACGTCTTCGTCTTGCTTCAACTCTGATGTAGGCGCGCTACAATGCTTGCACTTCTCAGGAGTCGTACGCGCTACGGTGATCTCTTGGCAACGTCCACAGTACCAAGCCGGGATCTGATGTCCCCACCAGAGTTGGCGTGAGATCGTCCAGTCGCGGATGTTGTACATCCACTCAAAGTAGGTTTTTTCCCAAGATTTTGGCGAAAACTGAATCTTGCCGGATTCAACGGCTTCGATCGCAGGTTTTGCAAGAGGCGCGATCTTCACGAACCACTGCTTCGACATGATTGGTTCAGCAACAGTATCGCAGCGCTGACAGAGACCCACTTTGTTCGTGTGGTCTTCCGTCTTCACGAGCAAGCCCGCTTCTTTCAAAGCGGCCAAGACGCGATCGCGAGCTTCAGCGAATTTCAGTCCCGCAAAAGGACCGCCAGCAGCAGTGATCTTGCCGTCTTTGCCCATGACAGAAATAAACGGAAGATCATGGCGCACGCCGAGATCATAATCGTTGAAATCGTGAGCAGGAGTGACTTTCAATCCGCCACTACCAAACTCTTTGTCGACGTACGTATCAGTGATCACGGGAATCAAACGTCCGAGCAAAGGAAGAACTGCTTTCTTGCCATGCAAGTGCTTGTAACGTTCGTCGTCTGGGTGAACGGCTACCGCTGTATCCCCTAACAGAGTTTCAGGACGAGTCGTTGCGATGATCAACTGAGCATCTTCTCCAGCTTTTAGGCCGGCCTCGAGACCTTCAACGCCCTTCGGATTTTTGACCGGAGTGCCGTCATCGTTCACGATTTTGTAGACGATGTGCCAGAGAGAACCTTTGCGTTCCGTCGGATTGACTTCAAGATCCGAAAGCGCGGTCATGCAGCGCGGGCACCAATTGATAATGCGTTCACCGCGATAAATCAGACCTTCTTCGTGCAAACGGACAAATACTTCACGTACAGCGGACGACAAGCCTTCATCCATCGTGAAGCGCTCGCGCTTCCAATCGAGTGAAGAACCGAGGCGCTTCAATTGATTGGTGATCTGAGTGCCGTGTTCTTCTTTCCACTTCCAAGTGCGCTCGAGAAACTTTTCGCGTCCTAAGTCATGGCGAGTGAGAGGTCGACCCGTGGGTCCCTTACCTTCTTTTGCGATCTGTTTTTCAACTTGAGTCTGAGTTGCAATCCCTGCGTGATCAGTACCTGGAAGCCAAAGCGTGTTGTCGCCTTTCATCCGATGCCAACGAACGAGCGTATCTTGAATCGTGTTCGTCAACGCATGACCCATGTGTAAAACACCGGTCACGTTGGGTGGCGGAATCACGATACAAAAAGACTCTTGTCCTGGAGCGTTCGTATCGGATGCCTCGAAACATCCGTTTTCGTTCCAAAAACTATAGAGCGAGGCTTCAAATTGAGCCGGCTCAAAGCTCTTACCCAGTGGGCGTGCTTCGGGCCTGACCGATTTGTCAGGGCTGACAGATTTGGACACTGATTTTCTCCGAGTGTACTGCGCTTATTTGCGGACCGAGAACGAGTTAGTGACTATGGCCGTGGTGGCCGTCGTCGTCTCCATGATCGTGACCACAATCGTCACCATGCTCGTGATCGCCGTGATCATGTCCATGGCCTTCAGGACCGTGTGCGTGACCGTGTTGTTTTTCTTCATCCGTTGCATCGCGAATTTCAAGAACTTCGACATCGAAGTGAAGCGTTTCGCCCGCAAGAGGATGGTTGCCGTCGATCTTTACTGAATCGCCGGTCACACCCATGATGGTGAAAATCATTCCGGTGCCGTCTGGGCCGCGAGTTTCAAATTGCATCCCAGGTTGCATGTCCACGTCAGCAGGAAACTGAGTGCGCTTCACAGTGAGTTGCAAGTCGGCATCGACTTCGCCGTAGCCTTCAGCAGCTTCAACTTTTACTTTTTTAGTGTCGCCAGTTTTCAAACCAACCAACGCGCCTTCCAAGCCTGGAACAATCTGACTTGCGCCGTGGAGATAAGTGAAAGGCTCATTGCGATCAGCGCGATCGAGCAGCTCACCTTTCGTGTTGGTGAGGGAGTAACTTAGCTGAACGACTTTACCTTCGGAAATTGTCTGCGCCATTGAGATGCCTTTCTGCTCAATAAGAATTCAAAGAAGATTTGAGCTTAAACCAATACCCTAAATGAAGCCAAAACGGGTCCAAAAAAGCCAAAACATACTGTTCTTGTCAAATTTTGATCCAAAATCTTAACTGAGATGTCATAATTATCTCATGCATAAGCGACGACTCCGTTTCACTATCGCGACTTTTATATTGGCAGCCGTCACCCTAGCGTTTGCTGCAACAACGCTGGTAGGCGCACCAACCCTCCTCATCTGGACGATATCGATTGCCGCGACCGAGTACGGACACCTTTTCGCACTAGCCGCCGGATTCCTGGGATTAGTCGTCCTTTTCGTTGCACCGCTTCCACTCAGAAACGTCCCGCGGATCCTCGCCAGCTGGATATTCTTTATATCGGCAGGCCTTTTAATCTCGCCTGCAATCGAGAGCGGATCCGCCGCCAAACAGCTTTCCCGCTGGGTCGAAACCCCCCATTTCTCGTTTCGAGAGGCCTTCTTTCCAACCCGCGAGGAGCCCGTCCCTTTCAAACGGATCGAGTTTCAACGCCCCGATCAAAGCCCAGGTTTAATCTATTTTTATCCGGCGCAAGTTCCTGCGGGGACAGCAGCACCAGTTGTGATCGTCGTTCATGGTGGCAGCTGGAAAAGTGGCGATCCCCTTCAACTTCCAGAACTCAATAGCGTCCTTGCTCGTCGCGGATATGCAGTAGCATCGGTGGACTACCGCCTATTGCCTGAAGCAAAATGGCCTACGCAGAAAAACGACGTCCTCGCAGCGATTCAATATTTGCGGGATCACGCTACCGATTATGCGATCGATCCCTCACGCCTCGTCTTGCTCGGCCGTTCTGCCGGAGGACAAATCGCGGAGACCGTAGCGCTTGATCCCCCTGAAGAATTAAAGTTAGCGATTGTAGGTTGTATCGCTTTTTATTCGCCTGCTGACATGAGCTTTGCTTATCAGTTTGGTCGTGAAGACGACCTCGCCTCCACACGCCCACTGCTTCGCGAGTATCTCGGTGGCACTCCCGAGAGCAGCCCTAAAACTTATCGCGAGGCATCCGGCTATGACTTTGTCGATCCGACAAGTCCGCCTGTACTTCTCATGCATGGTCGTCACGACAACCTTGTTTGGTTTAAACAAAGCCTGCGCCTCACCGAAGAGATTCAAAAAATCCGCGGCACCGTTTACTTCTTGGATCTCCCTTGGGCCACACATGGATTTGATTACAACATCCACGGTCCCAGTGGTCAGCTCAGCACTCAGGCCGTCTTAGGATTTTTGAAGAAAGTTTTCTAACGAAGTTCGAGGCGAGTCACTCTTAGGATCAGGTTTCTGAATGCAGAGCCTGACACCATCCACGACGCCACAAAGAAGCGACGGATTTATCGGTAAAAGAAGCTGTGAAACCATTCCGTAGGTGGATTCACTAAAGACATAAATCGTGCGAGGATCCCAGATTCCCCGCTGAATCTCTAAGACTTCCATTTCACACACCGCCTTAAGACGATCGACGCGTGCGTGAGCAGCGAACCCATGATCCATCACAAGGCCTTGTTGAACCGCCATAAGAGCGAGTTTGGCGAAATCGTCAGGCGGCCCCCAACCCGGATTACACACAAAGCTTTGATCGAAAGAAGTGAAACTGATTTTGTGAAAACGCTGACCCACTCCAGCCCAAATCACTTCAGTGACTCGCTCCTTCTCGGGAAGTCCTTCTGACTTTTCGCGGGCATGAACGTAAGCGGGTCCAAGATCAATGAGCTGAATCAAAAGGGCGACCGAAAGAAGAATCAGCGACTTCTTTTCCCGAGACACTTTGTAAATCGTCACGATGACAATCAGATAATAGAGCGGCCAAACAAATCGCCCGCAAGATCGAAACGCCGACGTGATGGCTCCGAAAGGAGCGTAGAGAAATGAAATCTGTAAAAACGTATGGCCCGCGATCGAAAGGTGCGAGGACAGAGAGTAAAAGGCCATCAAACTCGCG
>Ga0302315_10002928_pt1 | contig 15820 bp, 10 predicted proteins | sample III_Palsa_N3_1_FD_200532 | JGI IMG/M metagenome (GOLD analysis project Ga0302315, IMG submission 200532) | Peat permafrost microbial communities from Stordalen Mire near Abisko, Sweden - III_Palsa_N3_1 | ecosystem: Environmental > Terrestrial > Soil > Palsa > Peat permafrost | place: Sweden... | reverse complement strand
GATCAGGGTGATCAGCAAAAATGCTATCGAAATACCAATAATTTGCTTATCTTTGTGTTGGACGTTTTCTCAAGGTTTCATAAAACCGCGCCCTGCGGAGGTTGCCAGTATTGGCACGGTGCCTTGAAGAAGCGTTATTTTTTTGCCCCTACTACAAAAGGAGAAGCCTTTTCCAATTCAAATTGATCTTTCCGGGTATACAGCCTTCCAGTACATCGTTCTCATAGATATCTAAGATCTGCTCGTAGTGGTGCTCCATGGCGGCAAAATACCGCTTCTCGCCTTGTAGAATATACCGTTGGAGGGCCCATAAGAGATAATCTACCAAGGTGTAACAATTGAAAAGGCTGGTTCGTAGTATGGTTAAACAATACATAATGAAACAATTAGTAACCATTCTGGCTGCAAGCATGCTGGTTTTTACAACCTTTGCCACCCATGCCCAAACGGGTGCTGTCGGTCATTTTCATAAAATCATGGTAAGCCCATATATCCAGGTAACTTTTGTCCAGGGAGATGCGGAAAGCGTAACCATAAACAGTTCTATCGTAGACACCGGCAAATTCCATGTGGAAGTGCACGGTGGCATGTTGCGGTTGTACCTGGATGGGGCCAAAGATATCACACATAACGAGCGGCATTACAGGGATGACGACAACGGACAAAACCATCACCTCTATCCTGACCATGCAGTAGTAGTCACGGTTGTCTACAGGAAATTGGATGCTCTTTCCCTACGCGGAGAGGAGACCTATCTTTGCCAGAGCCCGTTGTCGGCTGCTGCATTTACGCTACATGTGTACGGCGAGTCAAAAGTCATTTTCACGGAAGTGCATATCTCGAAAATGTATACCACGATCTATGGTGAAAGTTCACTGGATATCAAATCGGGTGAGGTGAATAAGCAGAAGTACACCTGCTACGGGGAGGGGAAGATCAACACTACAACTATTACCGGGAAGACGGCTAAGGTCACCGCTTTCGGCGAAGCTGAATTCAGGGTGAATGTTTCTGACCGGATTAAGATCACTGCTTTTGGCGAGGCCAAACTGCGTTATATGGGTAACCCCGCTATTGTGAAGGGTATTCATATCGGTGAAATGGACCTGGCGAAACTTGACTGATATTACCACTTTTTATATCCATAACAGACTAACTTTCCAATTCAAACGTTAGATTTGACTTGAAAGGACAATCCTATTGATATAACGCCAAAACCCACGTTTTCTCCTGACCTATGATCGCACATTTCGGCCGGACCTTGAAACTTCTTATTCTCCTGTTGTTGTCCCTATCCTGTAAAAGTTTTGCAACCATCTACTATGTCAATATAAATAACAGCACGCCCGGGTCGGGACTTACCTGGGCCACGGCTTTTAATGACCTGAATCAGGCGCTCGCTATTTATTCCTCCGGCGATCAGATCTGGGTGGCGAAAGGAACTTACTATCCTACCACCACCACCGACCGGACTGCCACCTTTACTATAACAAATTATCTCAGCCTCTATGGGGGCTTCAATGGTACGGAGACTGCCGCCACTATGGCGAATCCTACTGCAAACCCTACGATCCTCAGCGGGGATATTGGTATACCCGGGAATGCGGCCGACAATTCTTATCACGTGGTTACGTTCACTTACCCCCCTACCGGCTCCGGTCTTACCATGGACGGATTTACCATCACTGGGGGCAATGCAAATCAAGGCTATCCGGCCAGTACGACTCCCGCGGCCGCTAATACCGGAGGCGGATTTTTGGAACTGTCGGTAAATAACCAAATGCAGAGCGCTACGATTAGTCACTGTACTTTTACCGCCAATTTTGCCGTTTACGGCGGGGGCTTCGGGGCATACGGAGACGGAAATTCGAGTGGTACGGCCTATGGAATCGTCTACTGTACCTTTACGAATAATACGGCATTTGCCGGTGGGGGTGTGGCTTCTCTGGGGTATAATAATGACTATAGCGTGAGTGGTATCGACATGTGCGTCTTTATCGCCAACAATAGCGCTAACAACCAGGGTTCGGCCATCGCTACAACGTTCACCAATGGCCCCACTGGTGTTATGCTGACGACAGTAACCAACTGTGTCTTCTATAACGATCCCCAGCCACAGCTTTATAATCAGGCTACAAATGGCAGCGGCAGCCTTCAGTTGTATACCAGTATCATCTGGACCTCCGGGGCTCCGTATACGGGTCCGCTCTCCGCAGGCAATAGTCTGGTGATCGACATGTGCGATGTCGATCTTGCTACCCCGGACGGATCCAACCTGGACGTTGACCCGCAATTTACCAACCCGGCCGCCGGCGACTTTCACACGCCACATTGCGGGCCGCTGGTGGATCAGGGTTTCACTACTGCTGCCTTTAATATCGGTACGACTGATCCCGATGGCAATCCCCGGCTGCTCGGACCCAAAACTGATATCGGCCTTTACGAATCGCAAATCCCGCCTGCTCCGACTGGCCCCAACGTCACGTATTGCCTGAATGCAGTGGCCTTGCCGCTGACGGCCACGGGGACAAATCTGCTGTGGTATACGACAATCGGGGGTACGGGTAACGCCGTGGCGCCGACGCCTGTCACTTCAGGCACGGGCTCTACCGACTATTATGTTACGCAGACCCCGGCGGGCAGTTGTGAGAGTACGCCAACAACCGTTACTGTTACGATAAATCCCGGCGCCACGGCGCCCACGGCTACCTCGCCGATGTATTGCCAGAATGCGGTGGCTGTGCCGCTGACGGCTACGGGGGCGAATCTGCTGTGGTATACCACAATCGGGGGTACGGGGAGTGCTACGGCGCCCACGCCTGTCACTTCGGGTACGGGCTCTACCGACTATTATGTTACGCAGACCCCTGCGGGCAGTTGTGAGAGTACGCCAACAACCGTTACTGTTACGATAAATCCCGGCGCCACGGCGCCCACGGCTACCTCGCCGATGTATTGCCAGAATGCGGTGGCTGTGCCGCTGACGGCTACGGGGGCGAACCTGCTGTGGTATACGACTATCGGGGGTACGGGTAACGCCGTGGCGCCCACGCCGGTTACGTCGGGCATAGGATCTACCGACTATTACGTTACGCAAACCCCGGCGGGCAGTTGTGAGAGTACTCCAACAACCATTACCGTTGTCGTCAATCCAGCGCCTTCGGCGGAATTTACCTGGTCGACACCTTGCGAAGAGAAAGCCACGACAATAAACGCGGTCTCAACGACAGCGGATCAATATACCTGGGATTTCGGGAACGATGCTTCCGTCACCGGGTCTGGCGCCGGCCCCTATGAAGTGACCTGGGCAACGAGCAACACCTATACAGTTGCACTGACCACAACCGCCGGCGGCTGTCAGGGGCAAACGCAACATCTGATAACCGTGAACCCCAATCCGAACGTAGGCATCGCCGCCATCACGGTCCCATTGTGCCAGGGTAATAATATATCCCTGGAGGCTTCCGGCGCCTCTTCCTACCAATGGAGCCCGGCAACCGGTCTGTCCAATGCCGATATTTTCAATCCCGTTGCCTTATTACAAAGCGATATCCAATATACTGTCACAGGAACGGACGACAATGGCTGTTCGGCGACTGCACAGGTTACCCTTGAGATCGGTCCGGATTGTTCAGCTTACTACATACCGAATGCTTTTACCCCCAACGGGGATGGAAAGAATGATGAGTTTCACGTAATGACCGCTGATATTCCAAGATCGTTCACCCTGATTGTCTTTAACAGATTCGGAGGGAAGGTCTTTGAAAGCGCTAACGTCGGCGACGGCTGGAACGGTAGCATCGGCGGCAATCCCGCATCCACTGGGACATACGTATATATCATGCAAGCCACGACATCCGCGGGGGCCATAGTGAAAAAACAAGGAACGATCATGCTGATCCGCTAAGCGCCGGGGCATGCTCTCGTTCGCGTTGCTGAATATTTTTTTTGCAGATGGAACATATTGTTCCCACTGCGGCGCAGGGAGGCGGCTTAACATCAAAGATTTCCTTTTTTCAATTCATTTACGGCATGATCCGCTGCCCTGGCTGTCATGGCCATATAGGTCAGGGACGGATTAACGCAATTGGCGGAAGTCATGAAGGAACCATCAGTGACGAATACGTTGGGGGCATCCCAGATCTGGTTCCACGAGTTAAGAACGGATGTCCTGGGATCGCGCCCCATGCGAGCTGTGCCCATTTCATGAATGCTACGACCGGGAAAGGGTGCATTGTTGAAGCTCTGAATATTTTTTACCCCAACGGTTTCGAGTATTTCTTTTGCATCCTGCTCCATGTCTTTGCGCATTTTCAGCTCATTGGCCTTCAATTCGGCGTCAATAGCCAGGATGTTCAATCCCCATTTATCCTTCCTGGTTTTGTCGAGCGTTACTTTATTATCGTGATACGGCAGCATTTCCCCAAAACCGACAATGCTCATGCTCCAGGGGCCGGGTTCGCTTAATGCCTCTTTGTATTCTTTTCCGATGCTGAATTCTGCCACCTGGTGATTATAGCCTTCTCTGCCTGCTCCACCCTGGTAGCCAAAACCGCGAAGGTAATCACGCTTGTCATCAAACAGGTTGCGGAAGCGGGGAATATAGATGCCGTTTGCACGACGACCATAGTAGTATTTGTCTTCATAGCCCTCAACTGTACCATCGGCGCCTGCCTCCTGGTGATGGTCCATGAGATTATGCCCTAATTCACCGCTGCTGCTGCCGAGGCCGTCCGGCCAGACATCGGTGGCGGAATTCATGAGCACCCAGGCGCTGTTCAAGGTCGAGGCGTTGAGAAAGATAATTTTTGCCCTGTATTCGTAGGTAAGGTTTGTTTCTGCATCGAGCACTTCTACGCCCGTAGCCTTTTTAGTATCCTTATCATAGAGAATTTTTGTCACGATAGACCAGGGACGGAGGGTAAGGTTGCCGGTCCGGACTGCGGCGGGGAGGGTAGCGGATTGGGTGCTGAAGTAGCCGCCGAAAGGGCAGCCCAGCCAGCATTTGTTGCGGAACTGGCAACCCGGCCGCCCGCCGTGAGGAACAGTGAGGTTCGCTACGCGGCCGATGATGATATGGCGTAGGCCGTTGTAATGAGCCTTCAGGCGGGCAGCAACATCCTTTTCGACACAAGTCATATCGTAAGGCGGCAGAAAGTCGCCATCAGGAAGATGGGGAAGATGCTCGAGAGAGCCGCTGATACCCGCAAATTTTTCTACATAAGAATACCACGGGTCGATGTCTTTGTATCTTATTGGCCAGTCGACGGCAATGCCTTCTTTCGCATTGGCCTCGAAGTCATAATCGCTCCATCGGTAGCATTGACGGCCCCAGGTGAGGGACCTGCCGCCGACCTGGTAGCCACGGCTCCAATCGAAACGTTTGATCTCGGTGTACGGGCATTCGCTTTCCTTTACCCAAAAATCGAGATTAGTCTCATTGAGCGTGTATTTTCTTTTCAGGACGGGATATTCTTTTTCCAATTCGATTGTGCGGGTGCCGCGGTGTGGATAATCCCATGCCTCTTTATTGGCATTCACATAATCTTTGATGTGCTCGATATTGCGCCCTCTTTCGAGCATGATGACTTTGAGCCCTTTCTCCGTGAGTTCTTTGGCGGCCCAGCCACCGCTGATTCCAGATCCGATCACGATTGCGTCGTATGTATTTTTCATGCTATATAAGTGACAATAAATACTGTACTAAGGTAGGTCCAAAACAAGTTAAATAAAAAGCCCCGCATTTCTGCGGGGCCTGTGGGAACATTTATCGTTGACAGATCAGATTTTTGTTGATTTGAGGTATGTTTCCCAATCGCCGCCAGTCGATCTCAGCGTGACTTTGCTATCCGCATTTTCGATGGTCAGAAAATAGCTGGTGTTACCGTCGGCGTCGCACTCGAAAAGGTCGGAGACCCAGTAGTTCGCATAGTTGCGACGAAGGTTCATCTGCAACTGAAGGGGAAGCTGCGTGGAGACGATGTTATGGGTAACGGCCAGCAACTTTCCGTCGCCGGAATAGAAAGCGAAGAGGACCATGCCATTCATCTTAAAGGTCAGCTTAGTGTAATTCTCGGTGACATTAGTCGCCAGGAGTTCGGCCTTGCGGAAATCCTTGTGGAAAGAGGCATTGATGTTGTCGAGGTCCCCTGCGGGAGTAGCGAAACTGCTGCTGATGCCTACCGTGAGGACCAGGGCTGCAGTGAGAGCGAATTGATAAATTGAGCGTTTCATATTTTTCAGTTTTATTGTTCGTGATGCATGGGAGAATGCCAGCGCGGTGCCACAAAATTGCACTGCTGAGGATCAACGAGTTAGATTTCTTTAACAAATAAAACTGTCCGGTTTTGAATGATCTACTGTCCGGTTTTGGATGGTATACCTAATCCTTCCTGCAAACTATCTTTCAATTGCGCCATATATTCTTTTACTGAAGTGGCTGTTCCCGACTGAGGATCACTGACGGAGCAATTGCTTTTAACATAATTTTTGACGTCTGCCATTTGCCATATGGCGCCGCCGCTCATGCCGGGGTCAGTTGTTTTGAACCTGATCATTTCTGCCTTGATCTCGGCGGGGCTCTTGCTGTTATGATTAGTCGCGCAGGTGCTGAAGGACCCGCGGCAGAGGAATATCGGGTATAACGGGATATCGAGGCCCAGACTGTCTACCCATCTACCGGGTGTGTTGCGGGCGCCGCCATCATAACACTGGAGGTATATCGCATCTATCAGCCCTTTTTCCGATCCTTTGATCAGCGTCTTCCAATAGGGTATATGGCTGAAGGGGCATAGGGACATATGCAAATCCAGACGATGGAGCATTGATCCCAAGCGGAGGACAGAAACGCTGTCATACACGGATTCATCGTCGATGGAGACAGCATCGACCCCCAGATCGTCTTTGAAGAGTTTGGCTATTGTATAGAGGGTACTGTTATTGCCGGTGCCGGTGACAATACCTGGTATCTGCCGGGTGGAATCCGACCAATCCCGGATAAAGTCATAGGTATTGGGAGGTTGGTTGTACCATCTGCCTTCCAGCAGGATCTCGATGCGGGTGACGGACCCGGGCTTGTGCCTGAGTGAAGCGATCCGGCGAAGCCATTCTTTATCACCGATGTATTTTCCATCGTGAATGATCGGGTTTCTGCTGTCACCGGAGTAGACGTCACCATTTTCATGGATATAGAAACTGGAAAGCACTATAGTGTTAAAACCGGATAGCCGCAGATCGTTATAAGTGGTATCGTCGCCGGGATAAAGGCCGCGGCCATACATGGTCAGGTTAGGAGATGCGGGTGAGCCCGGCGATGCCGATGTTTGAGTTTGAGCATTAACGTGATTAAGGAAGGCCAAGCTCAGCAAAAGTGTGAAGGCGATGTTGATTTTCATTTTTGAGTGTTCTTATATTTACTGATGCGTTTTGTTGAGGCTAGGGTTCCTATGGTTCGTAGTGAAAAGATTTGTCGGGATGCGGGGGCACCGGGGGAACGGTCACGGGTTCGGCGGCGATCTTTTTCTTGAGATAATCGATAGCGGCCTCCAGTTGGGCATCCTTTCCTTTGAAGGTTTCGAAGGGGAGATTATCGACGATGATGTCCGGGTCGACGCCATGACCTTCGATCAGCCATTTCCCTTCGGGCCCATAGACGCCGAGTTCGGCCGCGCTGGCGACGCCGTTATCCACGAGGCGGTTGTCCATTGACAGCCATATCTCACCGCCCCAGGACCGCATGCCGATTACTTTCCCGAGACCAAGGCGCCGGAAACCTTCCGTGATGGCCTCTCCATCGGAGGCGGTGACCTGGTCGCAGAGGATCACCATGTGACCGCGGAAGGCAAAGGGCATATTCCAGAACGGGCCGCCGCTACGTGCCTGCCAGTACATCCAGGCTTTACGGATCAGTTTCTCCAGCACCCAGCTGTCGATATTGCCGCCGAAGTTGTGCCGCACATCGAGGATCAGCCCCTTGCGGGTGAAGATGGGGTAGAATTGTTTTACAAAATCATCCATATCCTCGCTGCCCATCGCCCGCAGATGTACATAGCCGATGTCGTTGTTGCTCATGCTGTCTGTCTTCTCGCGCCGCGTCAGTTCCCACTCCGCATAGCGCAGATTGTCGTCCGTACCGGCGTCGCAGGGCCGAATGACCTCTTCATAAGACTTGCCGTCCTTGTCGAACAGGCTTAATTTTACCGGGATATCCACTTTGTTGGCCAGCAGCACGGAGATGTCCGCCACCTGGTTCAACGGGACATTGTTTACGGCAGTGATGACATCGCCCTCACGGATATGCCCTTCGGGATGATGCAAGGGACTGGTGAAATCGGGATAGTCGGGATCGGTGTGGTAGATATGCGTGATCAGCAGGCCCCGGTCTTCTTTTTTAAACGTGCCGCCGAGAAAGCCCGCCGGGATCTGGTCGGGCGACACTCGTTTGTCGCCTCCCCCTACAAATGTATGGAGGGCCGACAACTCACCCACCATCTGCGCCAGCAGGTCGTCCAACTCATAACGATCCGTCAACCGGTCTACTAATGGCTCATATCGTTTCCGCGTCTCTGCCCAATCCACTTTATGCAAGTCCCGGTCATAAAAATAATCCCGCATCATGCGCCAGGCATCGGCAAACATCTCCTTCCAGTCATCGACGGGGTTCACCTCGAAACTCCAGTCGTCCAGCGAGAGTTTGCTTTTATCTGCGTCGATCTTCTGGCCGTTGGCGTCATCGACGGTAATGGTCCGGTTACGGAAACTGATGAGGATCTTTTTCTTATTGGCGGAGAGTTCGAAATCTGCCACGCCGGTAGCGATTTCCACGGGTTCATATTTCTTACTTTCTTTTATTTTTAACGCCAGCAGGCGTGGTCCGGCATCCCGGCTGCCTGCGGGACCATAATCCAGCCAATAGAGCCAGCCCTCCGCGGCCTGGAGCTGGCCTAGATTTCCGCTTTTCACCGGCAATTGGTAAAGCATCGTTTGCAGCTTCTCCCAGTCATACGTTTTTGCCGTCGGCGTCGATTTCTTGTGGCCGGCAATCGCCGGGTTGAACAGGGAATCCGTCAGCCAGCTATCCGTGGTCAGAAAGGGAAATTTTGCTGCGGGGTCCAGCGGCATCGCATAGAAGTTGCTGGTCTCCGTATAGTAGGGCTCGGGTTCACGCGAGCCCCAGGGTGAGCCCACGCGGGTATGCAGGTTGCGATCGGAGACAAAGAACAGCCAATTGCTGTCTGTGGACCAGGCCGGGCTGCCGCTGTTGAGCCTTGTCGTCGTGACCGGCTGCATCTTCATGGTCCGGGAGTCTACCAGGCAGATCTGTTGATTGCGGTTCTCGATGCCACGGGTAAAATGCAGAAACCGGCTGTCAGGGGACCAGCCCGCATCGCCAACGCCGGCATAGGCTTCGTCGTAGGTATACTTCAGAGTGCCTGTAGCAGTCTCGATAATCCGCAATACATCATTCTTATCATCATAGGCGATATACTTCCCATCGGGAGAAGGGATAAAGCTGCGGATCATCGTCTTGGTGCCTTTGGTCAGTTGTTTTGCCGGTTCACTGCCGTCGGCAATCACGCTGTAGATCTCATATTCGCCGCTCTCATCGGATAGAAGCGCGAGGCTTTTGTCGCTGATAAAATGTGCCTCCTTATACCGGATGCCGCTGTGGCGGTTTACTTCTACCCAGCGATCGCTTTTGGCGGGGGAGACGAAGACACGGCCGCGGCTGATCAGCGCCACATAATTACCGTTGGGAGAAATAGCGTTGTCCGTGATGGAGGTGACCGGGCTTTTGATCCATCGGGGTTTCCGTTGGTCAAAGTCCGACTGCAGGCGGATGTCCAGTATCTTGTCCGTATTGGCCGCGGCATCATATATCCAGAGATCGGCGCCTTTCTGGTAGACGATCGTGGCGGCATCTATCGAAGGTGATTGGATGTCCCAGCCTTTTGAGAAGGTGTTTTGTTTGACGTTCCTGCCGTCCTTGTCCATGGACCAGAGGTTCATGGTGCCGTCGCGGTCGGATACGAAATAGATGCGATTATTATACAACATCGGCCGGGTGCTGGTACCGTCAAAGTCGCAGGTCAGGCAGGTCGCTTCGTGCTGGCCGTCGAATTTCCAGATCTGCTCTATTGTTCCGCCTTTATAACGCTTGGTCCTGCTGCCCTGAAAGGGCCAGCGGGTAAAATACAGGATGCCGGTCTCGTCGTAGCAGCCGTCCGAGCCCGTCGCCAGCGGCAATGGCTCGCGGGTCATTGTGGCCGGGTCCAGCCGGATCAACTGAGGAGAAGGGAGTCCGTCGTAACGCCCGGTACGATAAATGATCTTTCCGTCGCCGGTAAAGCACGTGGCGCGTGTAGACCCGTCAAAGTCATAGGTTAGCCGTTTGGGCACTCCGCCGTCGATGCCGATGGAATAGAGCTCTGTCGAGCCTTCATACTGGCCCGAGAAAACGATGGTCTTGCCATCGGGGGAAATGCGGGGATACTGCTCAAGGCCCTGGTGGGTTGTCAGGCGGGAGGTAGTGCCGTTCGACAGGTCGTATTTCCAGAGATCGCCTTCGGCGGTGAAGACGACGGTATTTTTGTGGATGGCGGGGGTGCGATAATAGCCTTTTTGTTGAGCGGAGACTATCAGACAGAGAGTGAGACACAGGAGTGTCAGGAATGGCCGTGGAAACATGGTTAGGAGTTTTTTAGAAGCCTGAATATAAGGAATTTTGGGTCTTGGCGGGTGAGATTGGCGAGGAGCGGTCGGAAGGGCGGCGAGGTGGGTGAGGAAGGTGGCCGGAGGCATGGGAGTAGGTATCAGGCGGACGGATCAGGCAGTGTAGCGAGCGGTGAGCTCCAGCAGTTTCGGCATATAGAAATGTTTGCGCAGAAAGTCATCGGCGCCTGCTGCTGCTGCGAGTTCGGCGACATTATCCTGGCCGGAAAAATAGATGACGGGGATGGATTTCGACAGCGGATTGGATTTTAGCTCCCTGGTGGCGTCCAGGCCACTGACTCCGGGCATATCGTGATCCATAAAGATAATCCCCGGGCGGAATTCACGGACGACCTCGATGAGTTCGTCCATATTTTTACAGCCCAATAAAATACGTACTGCGTAGTTTTTTCTTCGGAGAATGAGGCTGCAGATGGATAGATGATCGACATCGTCGTCAACGAGCAGAATGTTTTCCAGGGTATTCGATAACATAACCAAACCGTAATTAATTACTCTTAGAGATTCCATATTTATGCCAAATTCCATTATAACAGAGAATCATCCGGTTATGGCGGTCGCGGCATCGGGACTGAGCAATTTTTTCTACACGGGGAATGGCGGGGTCGGGGGGCCGGCAGGGGCCGGAGGGCGGGGCGGCGACGGCAAGGTGGCCTGGGGGAGTATTCATTTTGAATACTTTTTGCGCGGAGGTCGGCGGCCCCCGGAAATGCGAATGGCGCGGCTGTTGGGCCGCGCCATTCGATGTATAGTGTATCGTTATTTTCTACCGGCGTCCGTGGCCATATCCGCCACCGCCATGGTTACCGAAACCGCCGCGTGGAGCGCCACCATGACCGCTGAATCCTCCGCGACCGGCATAAGCGTGTCCGCCATTGAAGTTGCCTCGGTTGAAGTTGCCGCGACCGGCGTATCCGTGATTGGCGAAGCCGGGGTTGGAATATCCATGGTTGACGTATCCACCACGATTGGCATATCCACGATTGACATATCCACGATTGACATATCCACGATTGACATATCCGCCGCCATAAGCATACCCGCGTCCGTAGTTTTCGCGTTGAAAACGCCCCCGATCAAAGCGACCGCCATTGAAATATCCGGCATACCTTCTTTCGAAAAACGGCCGATAGTGGGTATAGTAGGCATAATCCCTATAGTGACCGTTCCAGACCGGATAGTCGTAGTACGCATACCCGGGGAACTGAGCTGCAAAGGCTACACCGTCGCCGTAGGCATACCCGTCGTCGGGGTAGGGGTAGGCGCCCTGATCTGCAGGATAGGGTTGCTGATATACAGGAGCGGGAGCCTGGTAAACGCCGGGTGGGGGTGGTATCTGCGCATCGCTCCGGGTGGCGATGAGTATGCTGGCGGCTGCCAGGGCGGTGAGTGTAAAGATCTTTTTCATTTTGTTTGTGATTTTAAGTTAGCGGGTGAGCTTTTGTTCCGTTTTGCTCATCCTGGATATAAGAAGGCAAACGGCGCAGCAGATTTAACGAGAGTATGTTAAGATTAAGGTAAAGCGCTGAGAGTAGAAGAATTACCGCTGCTATGGGCCTATTGAAAATATTGTTCTAACAGGTGGACTGCTTTTTCCAGGCCGTCTTCGGCCTTGATGGTTGCAGCTGCAGCCTTACAATTTTCTATTATCACCGGGTCTTTCGTTGAATCGATGGCATCGAGCAGCCTTTCGGGTGAAAGGTCTTTGAAAGGGATATGGCGACCTAGTTTTTTCTGCTCGATCATCTTACCGTTTATAGGCTGGTCTGCGAGAATCGAGACGACGATCAGCGGCGTACCGCTACGCAAAGCCGCTCCAACGGTACCAATGCCGCCATGTATAACGGTGACGCTGCAGCGGGGAAGGAGCCACGCGTGATCCACATATTTGACTACAAAAAGATCAGGATGGACCGGTAAGCCGTCCAATATCGACCAGCCGGCGCCCAGCACTACTCTTTTTTTGACCAGTACACCTTCCAACGCGCGTAAAAACTTTGTTTGGTCGGGAATGGGGATACTTCCGAACCCTATGTACACAGGCTTGTCTCCTTTTGCGAGCCATTCTTCCAGCCCTTCGGGAAGTTCATTGGCGCCAGGTCTTTCCCTGGCGGTCTCCGGCAGGAAAAAGAAACCGGTGACATGCGCCTGGGGGGGCCAGTCTGCGGGTTGTTTGATCAGCAGCTGGCTGATGGCCGTTATCGCGAGCAGATCAGCCCGAAGTAAGGCCTTCATCACATTAGCCGGCGGCAACCCAATTTCCTTTCTGAACTGGTTTAGTTTTTTGCTGATCATGGCATAAGCGAGTCCCGTCAGCCAGTAGGACAGCCTGTTGAACCATACGTGGCCTTTTGTGCCAAAAACCTGGAAAGGGAATTCCCTCGTGGGTATCGGCGGTACGCTGAGAAAGACGACGGCGCACTTTTTACGGTATTTTTCAGCAATGGAATAGACGATGGGTAGCGGTAGTACGCTGACGATCAAATAATCGAAGTGGTTGCAAGCCGCCAGGATGTCGCGGTTGGATTGGTCGGCAGTCTGCGCTGAGACCTTTTGCAAGTGGTAAAAGAATTTAAATATGCTGCCGCCTTCCAGGATCTTAAGGGCCGTGGGTGAATTGATGAGGCGTTCGGTGTCGCCTGTCACCGGCCAATAAGACACGCCAAATCCTTCTACAAATTCCCGGAAATTTTCAGGTGCGACGACGGTGACTTCGTGACCCTTTGACATTAAGGCCAATGCCAGTGCAATAAAAGGTTGAACGTCGCCCCTGGATCCTGAGGTGATGATTCCGTATTTCATTTGGGGCAAAGTAAAGGGAAAAAAGGAACATTCTTTAAAAAACTGATAATCAGTTATATACGGATCATTATGGCCTTTTGCAATAGATTTGGCTGGGAATAGGGTGGGTTATCGACAGCCAAAAGTGGTATTTTTGGACTAGATTTGGCTGGGAATAGAGTGAGTTATCGGCGGCCAAATCTGGTATTTTTTGGGTAGATTTGGCTGTGATTGCATTTTACTTATGGAAAAACTTACAGGCCGGGAGATTGAAAAGAGTATCCTTCAGGAAGCGCTGGACTCCCGCGCACCTGAATTGATGGCGGTGTTCGGCCGCCGGCGTGTTGGTAAAACCTTTCTGATTCGGCAATATTATGCCGGCTACCTCGCCTTTGAATTCACCGGCACGCGCGAGGCCAAATTATCCCAACAGCTTCGAAATTTCAATAAGGCTCTTGGCAAAGCGACTGGTAACGATAAACTCTACAGGGTGCCGGATAACTGGTCCGATGCTTTTGACCAGCTGACTCATTTTTTGACGTCCAAAATACGAACGAAGAAAGCCGTAGTGTTCCTTGACGAATTTCCCTGGCTTAATACCCATAAGTCAGGTTTTTTGGCGGCGTTCGATCATTGGTGGAATAGTTGGGGAAATATTCAATCAAATCTGGTGGTTGTCATTTGCGGATCGGCCGCATCCTGGATGATAAAGAATATAGTGAATAGCAGAGGAGGCCTTCACAACCGGATAACCCGCAAAATACGGCTTCTGCCTTTTACGCTTCAGGAGGTAGCACAATTCCTGGAAGCTTTCCATGTTAACCTGGAACGATATCATCTTCTCCAGATATATATGGTCATGGGTGGCATCCCGCATTACTTAAAAGAAGTAAAGAAGGGCGAATCAGCTACGCAAGCCATCGACCGGATTTGCTTTGACAAGGACGGACTACTGCATGATGAATTCAAGAATTTATATCATTCCCTTTTTGACGATGCTACCCGGCATTTGAAGGTGATCCGGGCGCTGGCAACAAATAAAGCCGGATTGACACGCAACCAAATTATGGAGGAGGGTGGTTTGAGTTCAGGAGGAACAGTGACTGAATTGTTAGAGGAACTGATCGAATCCGGTTTTGTTACAGCATGGCTGCCATATGATAAAAAATCAAAAGATGCGATTTATAAGCTGGCTGATGAATACACTCATTTTTACCTGAAGTTCATGGAGAACAGTCGATCGCATGGGAGTGGGACCTGGGAGAAATTTTCCGGGGGCCAGTCCTGGAGAAGCTGGAGCGGTATAGCCTTTGAAAGAGTCTGTTTAAGACATATCCAACAGTTGAAAAAGGCCATTGGGATCGCCGCAGTCTATACGGAAGAATCAGCCTGGCGCTATCTGCCTAAGACGGGTAAAGGGGCTCAGATAGACCTGCTGATTGACCGAAGGGATTTTGCGATAAATATCTGCGAAATGAAATACTCAGAGAAGGAATTTACGATTGACAAGGCTTATGCCGGCGAACTTGAAAATAAAAGGAAGGTGTTTAAAGAAATTACCAACACCAAAAAGTCGCTTTTTCTGACCCTGGTCACCACTTTTGGCGTGCAGCCTAATGAATATGTTTCCCGATCAGTCCAGGCAATGGTAACTATGGATGCCTTATTCGATTAATTCGGCAGATTTCGCATCGACTCCATCCAAACCTGGTATCCTGCCGCATTCGGGTGCAGGCCGTCGGGGCGTGCATACCGCCGGTCCAGATCGCCGTCCGGGGTGACAACCCGGCGCCAAAGGTCGAGATATTGAAACCCGTTCTCTGTGGCATGAAGACGCAACTCGTAATTCAGCCGTTGCACTATACCGTTCTTCCCGTACAGCTCAGGGTAATCCTGCCGGACATCATTATTCGTCGGCAAAATGCTGACCACATATACGGAGGTATTCGGCGACCCTGCCTTAACACGTTTGACAATCAAATAAATGTTCTTCTCGGTCACCTCGACCGGTATATCCTGGGCAATGTCATTGATGCCGATCTCGAGGAACAGCTTACGCGGCTGCCGTGCTATCACCTCTCCCAGCCGGTCAAGTACCCCAAAGCTGTTGTCAGCTGCAATACCCCGGTTCACTGCTGTCGGATCACCGGTCAGTTTTTTCCAGTCCCCGAACTCCGTGATGCTGTTACCGAGGAACACGAGTCCCCCGGTCACCAGCGGTTCGGCTGCAAAGACTTTCAACCTTTGGGCATAATGATCGCGTAAATACCGGATCGTGTCGTAACGAGGCCCCCGCTCAGTGACATGT
>Ga0302315_10002927_pt1 | contig 15822 bp, 15 predicted proteins | sample III_Palsa_N3_1_FD_200532 | JGI IMG/M metagenome (GOLD analysis project Ga0302315, IMG submission 200532) | Peat permafrost microbial communities from Stordalen Mire near Abisko, Sweden - III_Palsa_N3_1 | ecosystem: Environmental > Terrestrial > Soil > Palsa > Peat permafrost | place: Sweden... | reverse complement strand
TTCATCGGTCAACTTGTTTCCCAAACAATGTTGTTTGCCCTTATGCGCGGCGCTCATCCGTTTGAGCGTATCGGGTGACATTCTCATGCCCCGGTTGTATCCGGGATGTCCTTTGAGACTTTCGGATTGTCGTCTGCGTGATTCTTCACTGCGGACTAAGCCGCGATGGGATTCACTCAATCTCTGTCGAAGAATGTCGGATGGCTTTCCATTGCCACCGCCCTCCTTCTCGTTGTAACCACGTTGAGGGTTCATTGCATCGTGTCGAGAGATGGCATCACATTCCAAACGATCTAATTCATCTTTGGAATAGGCCGTTCCGATGGTTTCGACGGTGAAACTATCCACTGCATACTTCTTCATTGCATTATAGAGGTGTGCGTTACTAACACCGCGTTTGGCCCGGTGACGATGTTGCGCCCATCTTTGCATTACTGTTCTGGTCGTCTGACCGACGTACATCTTTTCATTTACCTGATTTGTTATCAGGTAGACATATCCATATATAGGTTTCATGTATTTTTTTCCACTTGCGACTGATCGGAGCTTCTGGAGAGAAGCAATCAGCTAAGTAATTTAAGAGGTTCCCCAAGCTATGGAAGCGTCGTTGAGCTGTTCTACCCAATTGAATGCGGAGTCATTTGGATACATCGCCCGCTGCGTAGCAGAGTCGTATCGTTTGTTGCTTGCTCGTTGCAGGTTGGTCATGCGAGATTCAAGATTGAGTGTGATTGAGATGGAATCAGCACTCTCAGACACAGTTGGTTTATCGACCAGACCGGAGAACAGAAGATAGGGAGCACCGATGATTGCGCCTTCACTGAGGAGCGCAAAATAGATGAGTGCAGGAGCACCCAACTGGATATCGTTCATGCAGTCCGCATATAACGTTGGATCAACACCGGATAAAGTGACTGTGGTTCCATCCGCGCGTACGCCGATGCCTTCGACCACGGTGCCTATTTTGCCTAACGTCCCAACACCTTGATACGTGTTGCCTGACCAGACCAGCGGCCCCACACCAGACCAGACATACTGTGTACCGGTTTGGAATGTGAGAGATACAAGAATTGCAGGGTAGATGACGCCAGCAGACAGAGCCGCTTGCATGGAAGCGTTAAGTGTTCTCATCTATCGCGCCTCAACTGCTTTTAATGTCACAGCGGACAAACGAGTCTCATCTGCTGTAAGCGAACGGCGATTGGTGGCGAGTCGGAACAAGCTTTGGGGATTGGTGAGGATGATGGTCTGACCATCGGTTAGTGCATCACGCAACGAAGGCCAAATAGAGATTGTGGCGTCACCGTTGACATCGCTAGAGACTTCATCGAGAACTTCATGCAGCCGATTTCCTACTTGCAGATAGTCACCGGGGAGCAATACGCCGGTTGAGCTTGGCGTCCATCCCTTCGTGACTAACGACGTTGCCATTGGAGACTGAGCACCGTTGACGAGAGGTGTACCGCTAGCACTCCCCTGCGCTCCCTTGTATGCGGGGTCACTGAGGAAGAAGACATTCAACATCCCTCGTGTCTCGCCTAAAAACGCTGACCAGACGGCTGCATCAGTTTTGACCATCTTGGGGAGAGCGATACTGGCATCCCAGAAGTCCGAACCAGCCCATGCTTGTGTTTGTGTCGTGCCGGTAAAAGGCGACCGGTTGATAGCTACGGCGTCATTCTTCCCTAGCTCAATCTGGCGTGGTGCCGGTTGAGTTGGAAACGAGATGATGGACGCATTGTTATAGGTGCCGATTACGGACATAGGTGTGCCTTAAAGAACGAAGGCACCCGGTGTGGGTGCCTTCTTGTGTTGAATGAGTTGAGTCGATTACTGAGGTGCTAGGTAGTGGAACGAAGGCGCACCGGGAATCGGTGTTATCAAGCCGCTATTCCTGATGAGGTTTGCGATGAACGCATGACCTGCAACGTTGGGGTGAATCTGGTCAGCATCAAGATATGAACTGAGCCAGCCGACCGAGGGGTCAATCTTTGCATCGTTCGGGAATGTCGCAAGAATCCATGCTCTTAGTGCTGTTTGATCCTGAGCTGTTTCAGGAATGGGAAGAAGGTGGATGACGGTAACGCCAGCAGCCTTCGCCTGATTTACAGCCGAAAGATAATTCGCTTGCCACGTTGCAGATGGAACGCTTGTCGCAAGATCATTACGCCCCATGCTGAGGAGCAAGTAACGAGGGTGAAATGAGAGCAGGTAGGGTACCCCCTGCACGAGTTCAACTGTTCTATCCCCGCCACCACAGAAGTTGCCGATTGGCCCGAGTGATGAGATAAGGCTTGTCCAGCGGTTCTGGTAACTGAGTGCGTCTTTACCTTCACACTTTGAGTCACCCAGTACGGCTGCGTTCATGTAAAGGGCTTGGGCTGATGTGACCTTGATGCTGTAGATGGAGAATTGACCACCGAGGCTAGAGATGCGAACGGTGCTTGATGCTGGCGTCTCGAAGGTCTTGGCAGTTGACTGCACTGTAGTGATGCTTGGGGTGTAGGTAATGCCCTGTGTTACATCAGTCAAAATGACGCTGATGGTGTTTGGGCGATGAGAATACTGAAAGCGCATCAAATCGCCAGCAACCGGTGTGAAGTTCGGCGTGCCGGTAAAGAGGCTTACCGGTGTTACCTCGTCCGTTGCACCTTGCCAGTAGTGAAATCCAGTAAGCCCTCCGCCGTAAGTATTAGAGAAGAAGTGAGCCAACACACTTGTGCCGATACCGCCGGGTGCTTGACTGTGCTGCCCTATCAGAAGCCCATTGCTGGTGCTAGTGATTGTGTCAATCGTGAAAGTAATGTCAATATCAAGAGCTTCATCAGCCGTGTACACGTTCTTCAGCTCAAGTGACTGAGCATCAAACAAACCGGATGGAGCATTGAACACAATCGCACCAGCAGCACTCACGGTAGGTGCAGTCCCCCCAACATTGAAAGCAGCCAACATGGAAGTGTTGGTGTAGTTGGAACCCTCGTAGATGACGGAACCTTCACCAGTCAATGCACGCGATGGCACACTACCCACGATAGGAACGAATACACCACCCACACAGGTATTCAAGATGGGGAATGCAGGGATGGCCGTGTAGGTATAGAACGCTGCACCTTGACAGCTACTTGGTACTGTTGACCCGCTTGCCGAAACAATGGTCTGGACGTTGCTCGTCGAGGCGGGAGGCCCGTAGTGATCCAGCGCCCAAGTCGTACCAGACACACCAACGACAGCTTGTAAGGTGTAACTCTTCCCTGATGTCGATAGGCCAGTGGATGTGTTCACTACCTGAATGGAGTAAAGGATGTTGGCGGGGATAGTCTCTGTTGCATCAGGTACAGCGCAAGTCCCACTAGTTGTGCCATCAGGTTGGATGGATCCGGTAATGGCTCCGGCTGTAATGGCACACTCGTATGCCGTTGGAGAGTTCTGAGCACCGGTACCGTCCGCGAATGCGATGGGGACACCGATGGTATTGACCGGTGTAAATGACACTGTGCCCACAGTAATAGGAGCACCTGCCATCTTGAGATTAGAGGCAGTGATGGTGGTGGTTTGTGCATGTGACGCAGACGCGAGGCCTATGAGGCATACGACAGCGAAGACTGCTTTGAGCAGACGGTTCATGAATAGTTCTCCGGTGCCGCTCGTCAAAGCGGCATGTAGTTTTCTGTGTTTGGGTGCTTACCTGGCGCTGGATGACACACGGCGCTGGTGATCTTTCATCGCGTTCACTGACGAGCGAACGATGTGTGGGTGATATGCCTCAAGTACGGCACGGACGCGCATATCGGTTTCCTCTGGCGTTACACCATTGGCTACCTGTATGGCGTAGAAGTTGCCACCACTGCCAATTTGGCTATGTGGGGTGACAGAGCTTCCGCCTGGGAGATTGAGGTATTCCGGTCCAGCCTCTCCGACCTCGTATGTTCCAGGTGTGCTGACACCACCTCCGACTGCAAGGTGACCAACGATTCCAGCACCGATGCCTAATAAAGACGAGAAGAACCCACCGACACTATTGCCTGTCTGCGAGGTTCCACCGATAGCCGGTGAAGCCGTGCTCATGAGGTCAGAGATGCTTTTCGTGGAGCCATTGGTTAGGACGGAACCACCAGCTCCGAACCCGTCCGCATTTTTCACCCACAGAGGGTTAGAACGTGATCCATCTGCCTTGCCCATGCCGAGAGCACCGAGGATCGGTGCCTCAACACGTTTGAGACCGTCACCCGCGATGCTCGTTCCAAGGCTGCGGAATGTTCCGGCAAAGTTACCCTTGCCGGTCACAGCTTTGTTCACAATGTCGGAGTTGAACCCGTCTATGGTCTGCTTATAGAGAGCCGTGACTTGCGCTGCTGAGTCGCTGGCATTCTGTACCCAATTGGCATTGGCATTCGTTAGAGCACCCTGCCATGCTTGAGCAGCAGCGTCTGACGCATCTTTCATGACCTGAACAGCACGATCTGCATTAGCCTTGTCTATCGCGGCCTGTGCGTTGATGCTGCCAGCGGATGAAGGGTCTAATCCTTGCTGGCGTGACAGCTCTGCCTGTAAACCAGCCATTTGACTCGCATACTGTTGCGCGTGAACGTTGGCTAGTTGGTTGGCGTATTCTGAGCCGCTTATCTGGCCTGTTTGACGTTGAATACCCAGACCTGCTTCGTTATATGTTGCTATAGATGCGGCTTTAGCTTCAGTTGCCTTCTCGCTTGCACGTTGGGCTTCTTCTTGTGCCTTAGCCATATCCCGGTAAGCTTGGGACAGTTTCTCGATGGCTGTACGTTCGTTATCTGAGCCAGATGTGGCCTCTAGCGCACGGATACTCCAGAAGTCAACGTTATTGCTTGCGGTACGTGGAGATGAGCTAGACCAGTCATCGTACATAGATGACCACTGATTGCGCTGCGTCTTCTGATCCGTCTCCGCTTGCTTCTTCTTGTCCTCTGCATCTTGCCGACGTAGCTCAGCTAGTTTCTGAGCGAGTTGGTGCGAGGCATCAATATAGGCAGCCGAACCCTTGGTCAGAGCAGAAACACGTGCAGCCCATGTATTGACCTCGATGACGGCTGAGTCAGTGCCAGCATCACGCCGAGCATCGTCCTGTTCCTGCCACTGTTCCTTCTGCGCTTCAAAGGCTTGCCGTGCAGCTTCCTGAACCTTACGAGCACCCACTTGGGCAATACGCTGGTTCTCTTGCTGTTGCTGTAGTTTCTTCTGAGTCTGTTGATCGTTGGTGCTGCGTGCCTGTTGAGTCTGTTCGTCTAGGGTGTTATCCGCATAGTCCTGTACCCCACCGAGGATGTTGACGATGGCGTCAGCTTTACCCGATTGATTGAACGACTGAATATCTACGCGGGACTTCTGCGCCCATGTAGACAAGTCTTGTAGTGCAGCAGTGATCTTTGCAATACGACCGGCTTCGGCCTCTGGTGTGTCAGTACCTGAACGAACTGCATCACGGTTATCACGCTGCATGTTGCGGATAGCAGTCATCCGCTTATTCACTTCATCAGTGACGGGGCCGGTACCTATTTGGCCGGTCATGATGTTTGTGCCTAGACCAACAGCATTCTCAGCCAGTAGCTTCTTTACATTCTCAGCACCCTTATCCGCCGACTCCGCAAGGCGGTCGGCATTGATACGAGCTTCATCTAGGGCAAGTGCAAGATTGTTCGCTGGCTTGTGTTCCAGCTTGGCAATGCTGATTTCTAATTCATCATTCGCCTTCCGCAATCCGTCAACATTGGCCTGAATAGGAGCATTCAATTCCTCGAATCCGTCTTTCAACGTTTCCGGTATCTTGACCGCCGTCTCATACATCTCATGCAACGCAGAGACACCCCGGACGATTTCAGCGGTGAAAGCAGCGGCACCGACAATAGGAAAGGCAATGCCAGCAATGGCGTTGAATGCTGGTATGGAAGAGGCGAATGCTTCAGCGGCACGGATGGAACCTGTACCGGAACCAGCACGAAGGAGTGCAGACGCACGCATACGGTCAGATATGGGTGATACATCATTGCCGTGCGTGTCGGTGACGGAAGAGAGGTTGGCTAGCTCTGACGCAACTTGCTTTTGCTTCGCAGACACACGATCCAGAGAAGCAATCATCCGCTGTGCGTTGGACTCAGTGACATTGACCAGATTAGTTGCGGCCTTTATCTGGATAGCGTTTAGCTGTTCACTCGATGCACCGTTACGCTTGGCGGCTTCTAGCTGCTGATTGAGCGAATCGACAATCTTATTCTTTGCATCGGCTACAGCCTGAGACTGCTTTGTGACCGACTGAGTAGCAGAGTCAACCGCTGCACGGAACCTGCCCACATCTGCATCAAATACAACACTGACATTAGCTGGCATACAGGGTTACTCCATCGCTGCGGTAATGGCAGCGGTCATGATTGATTCGTAGGTTGAAATAGCCGCTTCTTCGGTCTCGTCTTGAGCCGTACGGATAAAGGGATTAGGTTCGGTACGCTTCTCGCCGGTAGTGGCACGAGCATTGATATGCCCGTTCTCAACCCACCCTGCTACGTCTTTGCAGACTTGTGTGGTGGGGCCGATGGTGACGCGGGATACATCACCAGATACGACTTTGGCCTCCTGTGCGATGTGAACTCGCGCTTTGATCGAAGCGGCAAGTTGACCAGGTGCTAACAGGCCTTCAGGGACACCGGACTGTATCGGTGTGAGGGTGACGATGGCTTCCTGCACGAGTAAGCCAACCTCAGTGAGTGCCTTACGTTCGGCTTGATGTAAAGCCTCGCCAGATAAAGCATTCATCTTGTTAATAAGGTCTTGGAATTCATCAGCCATTGTTTGCCTTCAGCTTTGCTGCTTGAATCAACACACGGAGATTGAAGTCAGACATAGCTTGCTCGTCTTCTTCACTCATTAGGGTGCGTTCAACACGTGATCTGTGATTGGGCATAAAGTCCAGAGGACTAACACCCTTCTCCGGGCGCATCATCGAATAATTGATGACAGCGGCGGTAGTGTTCCCACCAACCATCTCGATGTGAACTAGGGCTTCACGGTGACGCTTCTCTAAAAGAAACAACTGATAGGGAGTGAGAGAGCCGAACTCTTCAGCAGTGAGACGAAGGTCATAACGTGCTCGCGCCCACAGGCTTGCTATGCTCAGACCGCTGGAGTCTGAGCTGGGGCTTCCCCCGGCGTCTCATCCTCGCTCGCAACTTCATCGCCCTGGACAGAGCCGAACCACGCTTCACGAATGGCAGCAAAGACAATGACGGCATTGTGCATAGTAATGAGTGACCCAGCCTCATCGAGAGTCATATCGGGTGACTCTTTCAGGAGGGATGCCCAGAGGAGACCGCGCAAGGTTTCAGCCGAGGGATTAGTGACTGACGCTTGAAAGAGATTGATGCCGGTTGCTTTCTCTGCAAGCACGATGGCGTTGATGTCATAGACAAGATGACGCTCCACACCACCGATGATTAAAGTGACATCAGGCAATGTGGGGTCTGTTCCAGGTACACCGAATACTTTAGGCATGGTTTAGCTCGGCACTGTGTCAGTGATGACACCAGATATCTTGATTGTTGCTGAGAGTGTGGCGGACTTGTCGAAAGCATCCGAGAGGGTGTATTCGGTAACGTAGCCAGTGAACTCACGAGTGAATGCGGTGGTATCGCCGGTCATAACCGGGAACACCAACTTGCAAGTCAGTAACGTGATTGCATTGAAAGCGGCTGCAAACGAGAGCTGGCCAGCGTCGTGAGGGTTGAAGACGCCAGAGAGAGATACCTGCCCGGAGTCAAGCAATGTAGGCGCGAACTCGCGGGTGCTATTGGGGGAAGACATATTAGTGATGTCTTCGGTATCTAGCTTGGTGCCGCTGAACGAAACCGTCTTGAGCTGGTTGACAGTTGTGAAAGTAGTGCCATCGGTTGAAATGGAGAAGACGGAACCTTGGCCGAGAACGAATTTGGTAGACATAAATGTGGGTACCTGTGCGGGTTAAATGAGGTCACCGCGCCTGGAGGGCACGGTGTGGTGAAGCGAATAGGTTGTGGGGTGGGCTACTGCTGGGCGTAGACGATGCGGTAGTCGGTGGACACGCGATAAAGGCGGGTATCTTGGCTGTATGAGTCGGTCACGTTGATGACCCAGGTACCGGCTACCGGTGTTCCGTCTGGCAAGATGCCAGCGTATCCATCCAGAACCAGCCGGATAGCATCTGTCAGGTTCTTTGCATCGGCGTAATCAGAGGCAAGACAATCGAACTGGATTCGTGCCTTGGTGCATCCCGTGGAACCATCGTTGGTGTAGTCGGTGATGGAAGAGATGACTTGGTAGGTTGCGGACGGCGGTAGTGATGCGGAGGCAGTCAGTGAATCAGGCAATACAAGCGGATACAAACGATCTGCTGCAAGGGCCACGAATCCTGCGTTGGCTGTGATGAGGGAGTAGAGACCAGATTCGATCATGATTACTTCGTCTGCTCCAAACACAGCAAGTCGAGTTCCCTACGCTCTTCCGTGGGATCAGAGACGGCCTGAATGATGAAGATGCGGGATAGGTAAACCACCTGCATACCGGCAGTGATGGTCACGGCTGGCTGAAACCGAATGGTGATCTTGTGGGAGACCTGCGAGTTGAAGCCAGCACCGAGTGCGTAGACTTCTTTCGAGGTAATAGTGTGGATGTCAGCCCAAGTTTGCAGCAGCGTTGTCCAGGTCTGAGTCGGTTGACCAAACTCATCCTTCGTGGTGCTCGGGACTTGAATTTCGATGGGGCGTTTGAGTGATCCAGCTTGCATGGGCGTTATACCGCGTCATACGTCAGAGCATGGAACACTTCTGTGTCCAGCAATGCTGCAACGCCTAAAGGAATGTTTTTGAGATTGAGTTGGCTACTGTCCTCCCTGTTCTCGTACCAATGACCGACCAGCAACAAAATCGCCATAACGACCGTCTGCGGACAATTGTTGACGATGACGCCATCACCGTAAGAGCCAGCCGTATAGGTAACTTTTACTGAGCCGGGGAGATACTGTTGCGTGTAGGGCCAGAAGAGATTTTCGGAAGGCACGAGGCGTGCGGGTTCTGATGTCGTATCAACGAAATAAGTTGAAGGGTCGAGGGTCTGCAACGTTGCAGTTAGGTCCAAGTAGGTAACGCTCTGGATCGAGACGCATCTGGGCTTTGGAAGCCTGATGCTGAAGTAGTCCCATGCAGCTCCGAAATACGGCCAATCATGGCGTTGTTCGGAGTTGAGTGAGGTTTGGAATCTTGGCAGCGGGAAGTGATCTAACGCTAATACCCATTGCTGATCGAATAACGCTCTGTTGGTGTACTTCTCCGCATACTGACGAGCCGCTGTGATGTACGTCTGGATAAGCGTGTCGTCATTCGTGAAGTCCACGCGCAAGTGTTGCTTTGCCAGCGCTAGTGCGACAGGTTCCACCGTTGGCGGGGTTACGAGTTGATAGCTGAGAATCATCTATGAGCAGTTCCGGCTTAAATGCACAAGGGATGACCGAAGCCATCCCTTGCTGGTGTTGTTGGGTTATTTGATGGTGATGGCGCAGATTGGAGAGATACCTGCGTTAGTGGCTAAACCACCGACACGGGCGAATCCAACGAAGCCTGTCTCATATCCGGCTGCATATAGCTCGTTTAGGCGAAGGATGCCAAGACCAGGGTTCTGCTGACGGAAGGTGTATGCCTGCTTGAAGTCGCCAAATAAGACAGGAACATTACCTGTTGCAACAACGGGAAGCTGAGTGATTAGCTTCACTGGACGGCCAAGGATTGTTCCGACGAAGCCAAGTGAGGAATCACCGTAGTTTGGAAGAAACAGAGGACGACCGGCAGTATCGGTTAGACCGATGACATAGCCAAGAGTCGCATTGGACATAGCCCATACAGCGTTAGGCTGATATGCAGGGTCCAAGGTGCCGATTGCAGTGGCGAAATCGATATAGCCGAGCTTGTTTGTGGTTGCACTGGTGAATCCCTCGTTGTTGTATGCGGTTGTAAGAGACTGAACCGCTCCGCCGTCGCCATTGATGATGAGATTGGAAGCACCACGGAAGAAGCGGGTAGCGAATCTATCTCTAATAAAGGCTTCAACATCGAATCCGGCATCGGTTAGAAGGCCGTTGTCGATGCGGATAACGCCTGTGGTGAAGTTGTCTACCTGAAGCGTTAGACCTGTGATGCTGGGGTCTACTTCACTGGCGCTGGTGCCAACGGTCACAGAGGTTAGGCTGTTGTTTGTATCGTTATCCAATACGAGCTTGATTGGATCACCGTTATCGGTCTTCATCAGATTGACGAGGTTGTAGATTTCGCCGTATGACTTCTGAGCTTCAAAGATGGAGGGATTGAACAGAGTTGGGATGGCGACACCGCTATTAGCAACGGTTAGGTCTCTCTTCTCTATCTGGCCGGTACGAAGGTAGTTGCGGAATGATTCCTTTACCTTGGCATTGCGAACCTCAGCAGCCTCATGAGCTTCGTTGGACTCGCCGGGGTTGGGACGTGGGCTGTTGACAGCCTTGTTCTGAGCAGCACGATACTCGTCTGCGGCTTGTACGCGGGTGATGTCTGCATCGATGGTTGCGACATCAGTTAACATTGTGTCGAACTGTGTGCGTTGTTCTGCGGTAACGCTTTCGCCCGCTACTAATGCTGTCGCATCAGCCATGAGCTTATTGCGCTTTTCTTGTAATGACTTGATTTCCATTGGGATTCCGTGGTGCGTGGGGAGATATGCGCTGACCGATTCGCTGCGGGCGATACTTCAGGGCTGCAAGTGGAGGCGGTGCGAATGAACGCGGCACGACTAGGCGGCGGCATCCTGCTTGCGAATTGCTAAAGGGTGGGAGGGATTAGTGCTTGTGAGTCACGAGAGCCAGCTTCATCTGAAGGCGTCTATGCTCTGATTCGGAGATAACGAGTGATCGTTCTGCGCGTTGGTTATAGCAACTGCATACTTCATCTACGCAGTCATCGTCGGAACAGAGGTTACAAGCGCCGGATAAGCACTGAGTGCATTCACACTCACATATCGGCTGATTCTCTATGCTGTCGGCGGAGCGATTGCTGAGTATGGAACGAATCTCTACGGGCATCGTTGCTGGTAGGTTCCGTGCCTGAGATGTTGTCTGGGTATATGCCGGATACGTCACTGGAGATATATCCAATAGCTCATCGAACTCCAATATGCGGCGAGTGATACTGCCATCTGGTTGTTCTGTCCACTGGTCCCGCTTGACGATGAAACCGAAAGAAGATTGAGTTACATCTTTACGGCGCATCGATACGAGCAAGTCCTTGGCGATGGTGGTGTCAGGTGGATCGATGACATAAGACAATCCACGAGCGTCGAGTGCGAGATGCAGGGTGTTGGCAACGGTACGACCCAATACGCAATCGGCGTTGTGATTCCAAAGGGCTCGAACATCAGGATTCTTGCTCAGTACGCTGTCAAAGGCATGAGGATCGATGGATTCTGTCCAACTCCCGAGGTCTTGCGATTGGGTATCGAACAATGCTGCGTAACCGGAGATAGAGGGTGTTTCCCCTTCAGGCGAGACACGAAACTCTTGTGTCAGGTATCGGTGTTCGACGTTGGATGGGTTAGGCATAGATTTTCCTTGCCGCTACGGCTGCGCCCGCTTCACGGAAGATGTTGATATGGATGGAACGGATAGCTTTGGTTAGCTCTGCGCCGGATAGAACATCACTGTTGTCCGGTGTCCAATCCTGGGCGCGTGTCGCTGCACTCTTGATGTACTCCCGAACGATCTTGACCGAGGGCATCCAATCGTCAGGAAGATCGAACTCGCTACGGGCCTCGGCGATGACGATGGAGGACACAGAATCGAGGAGCGGTGTCAGGATAGGGGTAATTGACTCCGCATCACGCTTGCTGCGGCTGGCTATACGGCCAACGGCATCTTTGAACAGACCGGCGAACGCTGGGATGTAGTTATCGAATAAATTGCGCTGGGCTGGAGTGGGAGGATCAAGCAGCGGTAATGGGGCTGGATCTGCTGCTGGGGCGATGAGATTGGCAGCATTCGTCATGTTGACGGGTGCCCAATAGACATCCCCTTCTGGGCCAATTGGATTCTCGCCGAGCTTTTCAAGCACCTGGTTGGTCGAATAGAATCCCCATTGCTTGCCGGTGGCAAAACCTTGCATGGTTGTTGCGAAGTCACCACGTAAACGTTCTGAGACATCGAACTCTGCGAACAGTGAACCGTCTTCTGGCAATAGCTTGCGCTGAATCTCTTTCTCGATGCGGACAAGATAAGGGCGGAGTGTATCTGTGACGAACGATAGTGATTGCTGTTCGGCGTTTCCGTTGGAGAGCCGGGTGGTGTCGCCTACCATGTGGGGAGGCAAGCGGAATAAGGCTGCGATGTCGGTACGGCTGAACTGACGTGTTTCTAAGAATTGACTGTCTTCAGGAGAGAGACCAAGCTGTGTGTAATTCCATGACTGAGGCAGTACGCCGATGCGGCCTTGATTCTCACCGCCGTTAGCGGCTTCCCAGAACTTGCGAAAGTTGATGAGTTCCTTTTCGTCGATCTTGCCGTTGGGTGTCAGTAAGCCACCAGGACGAGAGCCGTTACCAAAGAACTTGGAACCGAACTTTTCAGCGGCGCGAGCTAGGCCAATAGCCTGTCGTGCTTGTGCAATCGGAGACAAGCCTTTCAGGCCATCCCATGAGAACAGCGGGAAATGGAGAACATCCTTAGCGGCGATGATGCGTGTGTGACCGTCAGTGACGCCTACGCTGGTCTTATAAGCAAGCTGCTTGTTTGGAAGGCGGACAGGTGTTGTTAGGAGAGGCGATAGCGGGTAGATTCCTACAGGATCGCCATTCGCATTGCGGAGGATTTCCAGATAAGAGTTGCCTGTCAGCGCCATGCTTCCGGTCACTGATTCCCAAACCACCGGAGCACTCATCTCGTCATTGGGCGAGATAGTGAGCATTCGATAGATGGGGTTCTCGACGGCTTCTTGACGGCCTCTATCAAGACGCTTGTAAAGTCGCAATGTCAGGGAGCCAACTGATTCCGCTATGCAGCGAACAGCCGCATAAACAGTAATGTGCTGTAGCGCGATGGCTTCATTCACCATCTCACCGCTGGCGGTCGGCAGGGTGTCGGTCATCATGGACCATGCTGCGGAGAACAGGCCATTGACGTTAACAGTGCTATCGCGCTGCTCTATTGGCGGCGTTTCGAGATTCAATTTGATAAAGGACATGAGGGAGGCTAGATAAAGAACGGTTCAAAGCTGGATTGCTTTTCAGAGGGATCGAGCAACATGGCTCGATTCATACCCATGAACAAGGCAACAGCGGGGTCAATCTTGCGTTCGGGAGATGGCTTATCCGGCATCGTGAGATTGCCAGCCGCCGTCTCTTGAGTAAGGACGTTTCCCATTGCCCATTCAAGGATCGGGTTTGCGTCATAGTGGAACCTGCCGTCATAGACGGCGGACTCCAGTTCCTTCATTGCAGGTGACAGTTCACGCGGGGACGGGGCGATGACAACTCTATCTATGCCGGTAGCATTAGAGATGCGCTGTGAATACTGGTCGGCATATCGTTCGTCGTACGCGAGACATTGGACTTGGAACTTGTCGATGTCCGCTTTCGTGTTTTCTTCCAGCACCGAATAGTCGATGCTGCTGCCTTCCGTTGCCGTTAGGAACCTCTGAGCAGTCCACTTCTTGTAATGCTGATTGGCCGGATTGTTGACCTGAGCTTCTGGGATATAGCAACGAACGAAGGCGTAATAGTGTGGCTTCCCTTCCTTATCGCGTCGGAACAGTTTGCAAGTGACACTGAGGTCGATCTTGCTGGCGAGGTCAGAGCTGAGGATGCAGGGATCGTCGAGGAAGTCGTCTTCGTTGAGTGTCTGGTCTGAACACTTGCGGAAATACTCCATGTTCATCCAGGCGGATGAAGCTGTAATCCAATGGTTCAAATGCTTACAGCGGAATGTTCCCTGCTTGGCAGAGTTGCGGATGGCTTCCTGCTGAGCTTCAACAAGAGACTCTTCCGATACTGATACACCAATGTTGGGATTCGCTGATACGAGCGCATCATGCGAGGTCCAGGGGATTTCGCTATCGGCGGTATAGATGACACCGAAAAGACGCTCGTTCGGGGCTGTGCCGTCGAGTAAATGTTCCACTTCACGCTGCTTGGCGTGGCACGGGCCTTCGATGGTGTCTCCAGCGGTGGAGATGATGAGTTTGAGGGGCTGGGAGCGTCCGACCATGCCGGTAGATTGGGCATCGTAGAGGCTGGCATTGAGCCATTGGTGGGCTTCGTCACCAACGAACAAATGAGGCATCGAGCCATCTCGCCCGGTACCGATAACAGGCATCATGCGGGCGCGCGTGCTGGCTTGTACGAGAGTCTTGGCGTTTATCTCTATGCCGTACTTCTGGCATACGGTAGGCATCCCTTCGAGCATTGCTTTGGCGGGCCGGAACACTTCGAGAGCTTGCTGTTCGGTGAGAGCACCACAATAGACCTCTGCGCCCTTTTCACCGTCAAAGAACGCCATATAGAGCGATATCGCTGCGGCTAGTGGTGACTTTCCGTTCTTACGCGGAATCATCAGGACGGCTTCTCGGAACCGTCTAAAGAGAGATGAGTGATCTACAAACCCGAATATGTTGCATACAATCCAGCATTGAAAGTCTTCTAGGCGTATCTGCTGGCCTTGCTTAGTTCCCTTCTCGTGGGGACAGAGTTCGATGAACTGACAGACCTTGTGGGCTTTCTTTTCGTCGTATGTCCATCGCCAGTCTGTACGGGCGATGTCATTAAGGAATCTCTGGCAGGCGGCTACGGTGAACTTGGATGCGGGGTGCTTTCTCTCAACAATTAGCGTGCAATAGCGTACGGCTCTGTCGGTATAGCTAGGCGCTGAGGAATGCGAGAGGGTCATCTGTGGAGTCTTGGGGAGCAGCGGACACGCGGGACCGGTCGGCGGGAGTCATGCCGAGGGAGGCTAGGGCCATACGAAGTTGTGCGATGGATGCGACTGTCGCTTTCCCGGTCCTGAGTTCGTGGAGCAAGTAGCAAATGAGTTCCACAACGATCCTGTCGGAACGCTGGAGAACGCCGGATGGAACCAGAGATACGATTTCCGTCCAGATTGCTTTCTTGGTCTTGTTGAATGCGGGAGGAGCATCACCAACAGGCTCAGTAGACTTGGGTTCGTTCATTCGGTCGGCATACCTGCCGGGATTGGTCGCCAAGCCCCCGGAAAGTATCAGGAGGTCAGTTGGTGTGCGTGGTTTTGGCATGAATTTGAAAGTTTGAATTGCAGGTATAAAAATGTGCCCAGGGAGCGGTCTCAGACGAGCTTGGCTTGGGGGATTCGACCCCCATACCCCTTACCTTTTGATTTCGGTTGGGGTGGCGGATACGTTACGATTGGGGCATTCAATCACTGTTGGCTTGATCGGAGAGGTATGCGAGCGTTCATTGGTAAGCATCAGTTTGTCTTAGCTATCTTTGGGGCGTTTTTGGCCTTGGCTTCATTCTTCGCGAAGGACGTTTCACAAGAACGAGATAAAGAACTTAACAGCACACTAGCTCAGGCCAAGACCAGTCACGATGACTTGGCTCTTTTGAACCAGATTGACGACGAGGTGGCCTCCATTGCTCATTTACAAGTCATTCAGATAATGCACAACAGTTCACCGCAAGCCCATCTGGATACAGTTCGGCGCTATTACAAGAATCAGCTTCAAACAGACCAGAAACAGGACGTGGGACTTTTCAATGTAGATCGTGAAATCGTGAAAGCTCTGA
>Ga0302315_10002926_pt1 | contig 15823 bp, 17 predicted proteins | sample III_Palsa_N3_1_FD_200532 | JGI IMG/M metagenome (GOLD analysis project Ga0302315, IMG submission 200532) | Peat permafrost microbial communities from Stordalen Mire near Abisko, Sweden - III_Palsa_N3_1 | ecosystem: Environmental > Terrestrial > Soil > Palsa > Peat permafrost | place: Sweden... | reverse complement strand
TTTGATACATCAGTAAAAGATGAAGCTAAGCAGGCAAAAATGGTGGATTTAACGCGGCGATACGCACCTGTTAAAATTCCGGTTGGGCAAAAGCGTGTAATTGCCGGCTGGGAAGAAGTATTGCTACTGTTAAATAAGGGTACGAAAGTGCTATTTATTTTGCCATCAAAACTGGCCTATGGCGCAAGTGGAGTAAGTAGTATTGGGCCATATACCCCTCTTGTATTTTCTGTTGAAGTGATGGATGTTATCAAGCCTATGCCCCGTAAATAGCTGGCAGAAAATTATAAAAAGCAAAAGCCCTTACAATTAAGTAAGGACTTTGCATTATTGGGTTTGTTTAGTGTTTCACAAGTTTACGCATTATTTTCATGCGCGTGTTCTTCGCGGAACAATTTTGCACTAAAATAATCATTATTCATCCCCGAAATATTGGTCAGGCTTATTTCTTTAGGGCATTCGGCTTCGCAAGCACCGGTATTGGTACAATTACCAAAACCTTCGGCATCCATTTGCGCTACCATTGCCTGTACACGGCTGTAACGCTCGGGCTGGCCCTGCGGCAACAAGCCCAGTTGGGTGACCTTAGCCGATACAAACAGCATAGCAGAAGCATTTTTACAGGCAGCAACACAAGCGCCGCAGCCTATGCAAGTGGCCGAGTTAAAGGCCTCATCCGCAATAACTTTTGGTATGGCAATTTCGTTGGCATCGGGTACACCACCGGTATTTACCGATATGTAGCCGCCAGCCTGCTGTATACGATCGAACGCCGAACGGTCGACTGCCAAATCTTTTATCACAGGGAAGGCTGTCGCGCGCCATGGCTCAATAGTAATGGTTTGGCCATCGTGGAAAGTACGCATGTGCAGCTGGCAGGTAGTAATTGCCCTTTTTGGCCCGTGCGGGTGACCGTTGATGTACAACGAACACATACCGCAAATACCTTCGCGGCAATCGTGGTCGAAATGTATAGGCTCATCCCCTTTGTGGGTAAGGCTTTCATTTACTACATCCAGCATCTCTAAAAACGACATATCCGGCGAAATACCATCAGCTTTATAAGTCACAAACTTACCCGCTGTTTGTGCATTTTTTTGGCGCCATACTTTCAGCGTCAGGTTCATATTGTTTTGTTCCATTTTGAACTGTTTATGATAAAACTGCAGTTTCGCTTTTACCAGGTGTTACCGGCAAATCTTTTGCTTTCTCACGATAATTTGCGCAATACCTATTTGTATCTTCGATATAGAAGCCTTCAACAAGGTCTATATCATTTTTCCTTTTATTTGGCCCCCAGGCAAATAGCTTTTCAAAAAAGGGGAGTAACTTATTGTCTCTTATCTTTTCGTAAAAATATACTTCGTGTTCCTTTTCGCGCAGGCTCATTTCATATAAAACTTCATCGTGTTCAGTTATATCAAGCGCGTTAAATAGCCTTTTCATCCTGATATATTCACAAACGTTACCGCTCTCTAAGCTACCTGCAAAATAAAATGGCATAAACCATCCTATTAAATAACAACCCGTACTAATTACTTTACCAATAAAATAGTTTTTTACTTCGTACCACTGTGAAACAGGTACGTTGTATTGGTTCATCATCTTCAATACTTCGGCCCTGTGGTTCCACTCGTCTATCTCAATTTGTTTTATATCCCGCTTTTCATCCGCATCTTTTACAGATCCCGCATGCCCCTGGTAAGCAAAAGCAGCAGCTTTTTCAGCTGAATATGCTTGTTGCAGCAGGTCTGTCAATATGGGGTCTTGTATAAGCATGGCTTACTTGTAGTTTCGCTGGGTTAAATGAACGTATTCAAAATCAAGCGCTTCTTTGTTCAGCACCTCGGGTTGGTTGTCGCCTTTGTATTCCCAGGCGGCAACGAAGGCAAAATGCTCGTCATCACGTAATGCCTCTCCATCCGGGGTTTGTGATTCCAGCCTGAAATGGCCGCCGCATGATTCATTGCGCATTAAGGCATCATCAACCATCAGTTCGCCCAATTCTAAAAAGTCGGCTACGCGGCCTGCTTTTTCAAGGGCTGCGTTAACTTCTTCATTCTCGCCGGTAACAATGGCGTTTTTCCAAAAATCGGCGCGTAAAGCCTGTATCAAACCTTTGGCTATGGTTAAGCCTTCGGCGGTACGTGCCATGCCGCAATATTCCCACATAATAAGGCCCAGTTCGCGGTGGTATTCGTTAACCGTTTTGGTGCCTTTTAATGCCAGCAGTGTGTTTATCCTATCTAATACATCCTGCTTGGTTTTTGCAAAGGCAGGGTGATTAGCATCAACCGGTTTTGGGCCGATAGTAGCTAAATAATCGCCCAAAGTATAAGGGATAACAAAATAACCATCGGCCAAACCTTGCATCAGCGCCGAAGCACCAAGGCGGTTAGCACCGTGATCGCTAAAGTTACATTCGCCCAAGGCATACAGACCGGGTACGTTGGTGCCCAAGTTATAATCAACCCAAAGGCCACCCATGGTATAGTGCACCGCCGGGTAAATACGCATTGGCTGCGTATAAGGGTCCTCGTCGGTTATCTGGTAGTACATATCAAACAGGTTGCCGTATTTGGCAGCTACTGCATCCTTGCCAAGCCTGCTTATCGCGTCAGCAAAATCAAGAAACACCGCAATGCCCGATCCGCCTACACCGCGGTTCTCGTCGACCATTTCCTTAGCGTTGCGTGATGCTACGTCGCGCGGTACAAGGTTACCGAATGATGGATATTTACGTTCCAAAAAGTAATCGCGGTCGTCTTCTTTTACCTGGTTGGCTTTTATTTGCCCTTTGCGTAACTGTTCGGCAACTTCTACGGTTTTTGGCGCCCAAACGCGGCCATCATTACGTAATGATTCCGACATCAGTGTTAATTTCGACTGATGATCGCCGGTTACCGGGATACAGGTAGGGTGTATTTGCGTGTAACAAGGGTTAGCAAAAAATGCACCGCGTTTATGCGCGCGCCATGCGGCGGTTACGTTAGAACCTGCAGCGTTGGTAGACAGGTAGAATACATTACCATAACCGCCCGTACATAATAATACGGCATGGCCTGTGTGTGTTTCAATTTCCCCGCTTGTTAAGCTGCGGGTAACAATGCCTTTTGCCTGGCCATCAACAATAACCACATCCAGCATTTCGGTGCGGGTGTACATTTTAACCTTGCCGTGGTGTATCTGGCGGTTTAGGGCCGAGTATGCACCTAATAATAACTGCTGTCCGGTTTGTCCCCTCGCATAAAATGTGCGCGATACCTGTGCACCGCCAAATGAACGGTTATCCAGCAATCCGCCGTATTCGCGTGCAAAAGGTACACCCTGTGCAACGCATTGGTCGATGATGTTTACCGATACCTCGGCCAAACGGTAAACGTTGGCTTCGCGGGCGCGGTAATCGCCACCTTTTATGGTATCATAAAACAGGCGGTAAACACTATCGCCATCGTTCTGGTAGTTTTTTGCGGCGTTGATGCCACCCTGTGCTGCTATGGAGTGCGCGCGGCGCGGACTATCCTGGAAACAAAACGCCTTAACATTATAACCCAACTCGGCCAGTGATGCCGCTGCCGAAGCGCCTGCCAAACCCGTACCCACAATAATAATATCGTACTTACGCTTATTTGCAGGGTTAACCAGCTTAAGGTTAAACTTATGCTTGCTCCATTTTTCGGCTAATGGCCCTTCAGGAATTTTAGCATTTAAACTCATGTCTTTTTTATTTAGTGATTTAGTGATTGACTGAATGAGTGAGTATTGAAACCCGTAAAATCAATCGGCCTAAATAATTAATTATCTATTCGTAAAATAATACACAACCGGCATAGCGGCAAACCCCAGCGGAATAATAACCGCGAAAAACCAGGTGCCTATAAACTCAACAATGGGCGTGTATTTGCGGTGTACCCAACCCAGCGTACGAAACGCGCTCTGGAAACCATGCAGCAGGTGGAATGATAAACTACCCATTGCAATTACATACAATAACACGTACCACCAATTGCTAAAACTTTGTACAACACGCGCATGCAAATCTTTAACGCGAACAATCTCAACATTATCCTGGGTTGATACCGAAGGCTCGAAGGTTGAAGCAGTAGGTGTGAAGTTTGTTGCCGTGGTTTGATTAGTCATTAAATCGGTACGGTACTCTTTATAGTCAACCTGGGTGGTAAATTTGTATTTATACCAAAAATCGCCCATGTGTATCACTATAAAAACGAATAATATGGAACCCAGCAAGCCCATGTTTTTTGACGACCATGATGCCGGTGCCTGGTTTACCACCGCATAACCTACCGGCCTTGCCCTGCGGTTTTTTACCGTTAAAATAAGGGCATATAACGCATGTACCAAAATGGATAGGTAAAGCAGGTAAGCAACAACCTCTATCGGCGGGAAATGCGTAAGGAAATTGGCGTAAACGTTAAAGCTATACCCCTCATCGTTACAAAACAGTAACAGGTTGCCGCCCAGGTGCACGATGATAAAAGTGCACAAAAACAAGCCTGTTAAAGCCATTATTAGCTTTTTGCCCAGCGATGAGTTAAAGGTTTGTTTAAATTCGCTCATTATGAAATAGATTTATTTTGGCAAAAGTATTTATTAAATAACAAAAGATAGAAATGCTTTCAGCTTATTAACACTCAAATAGTTATTTAGAAACAATCTAAGCTTTACAGAATATTTGCACGTAAATAACAGAGTGCTATATTAGTGCAGCTTAAACTTCATCAATATGAAATACACTTACCTGTTATTATTTTGCCCTTTATTATTTACCGCTTGTACCAAAGTAAGGTATGTGCAGTTTACCGGCGATATGCCGGGGATTACTAATGGCATTTTTGAAATTAAGGATAAAGCCCGCACCTCTTTATGTTCGGCGGGGATTTTTAACGAAAAGTTTGATGTTAAAAAAATATTGCAACAGCCGGGCTACTACGATTTGTACCTTACCGAAGATGAAAGCAAAGACTATAAAAAGCATGTATACGATGTTTATTTGGAAGAAGGCGCATACACCATAAACGCAAAAGCGGGAAATTTATATCAATATCCCAACATAAAATCAACTTCGGTTATACAAAACCAGCTTTCGGACTATTATACTTTGGCTGATGAAAAAATGCATGCGGCGCAGGTTGAGGTAGATACCTTGAACCATGTTTTATATGGTAAAAACGGGCCGGTAGTTAATAGTGATGCATACAGCAAAATGCAAAATGCGCTGGATGATGCGATGAAGGCGCTGGATAATATAGAGGCGAAAGCATTTGAAGAGTATGTAAATACACATCCCCAAAACCAGGTAGAAGCGCATATATTATCGGAAATAGATTATAAAAAAGACCCTGAAGACTATTACCGCATTTTTCAAAAATTTACCGCCGACCAAAAAAACAGCAGCGATGGCAGGGACGAGGGTGACGATCTTAAACAGCTGGCCGCGCTAAACCCCGGCGCTTTGGCCCCTAAATTACTTGGCAAAACACCTGAGGGCAAAGTATTTGACCCTAAAACCGTTAATAAAAAAGTTATTATAGTTGAATTTTGGCGCTCTGACAACCAGGTTAGCAATAACAATCACCAGGATTTGCTTAACGAATTTGACAGCCCATTAAAAAATAAAGATGTTACCATGGTTAGTGTTTCGCTGGATACCAAGCCTGATGTTTGGGCTACAGCCGTTAAAGATTTGAAAACCAGCTGGACGCAAATAAGCGACTTGAAAGGAGAGGATTCACCGAATATGACCAATTGGGGTGCAAGCACCATACCTACTTACGATTTGGTTGATGGCAACTGGCATTTTATTAAACGCGATGTTGATTTTAACCAGTTAGGTTTAGAAATTGCTGATTACCTGAAGAAGCCGCATTAATCGATAGCCATTACTTTATTTTGTAATACTGCAAAAATGCGGTCGTGTTGAAGGCTGCGGATAGCTACTTTACCCGTAAACTTCCCGAACGACGGCAATATAGCTTGCGCTTTGCCAAAGGCAAAACAAGGCAATGTTAACTGCTGCCGTGCCCTGCCGCTTAAACTAACGCCGGGGTGTATGTGCCCGCAAAGCACATAACCTTCTGCCTGTTGCAAGGCGTCCTCGCTTAAGGGGTGATGCAGCATTAAAAACGGGCCAGCCAGTAATTTGTGGTGCAGTTGTACATTTAAATCGGTATAATGGCTGTCGTGTATAATATCATGATTGCCCCTGATGAGGATAATCTCGAGTTTAGGAAAGTTTTTTCGCCATAAAACAAACCAATCCCAGTCGGCATTTTTATCGCTGTGGAACAAATCGCCCAGGAAGATGATTTTTTCGGGGCGGTGCTCATCAATTAAATCAGATAAAACAGCCAGATCATTTTGTTCCATATCGCGCGGCACGGCAATGCCAGCTTTACGAAAATGGCCTACCTTGCCCAGGTGTACATCGGCTACAATTAAAGCCTTTTGCTGTTGCCAGTAAATAGCCTTTTGCGGTAAGAGCAATAAATTTTGATTAAGTAGTTGAAAAGCTAAGCCTGTGGTGGGTGCCATGTGGCAAAAGTAAGAACTTAGTTATTTGAATTGATATAGTACCAACTTAAATTAATTTTTAATAATGTAACCAATATGGTAACATGTTGCTATATTTGTATATAATATTATGCGGATCATAGCAACAAGAACCTTAAAAGAATATGCAAAGGAGTTTCACAATGCTGAACAGGCATTGTTCAGTTGGTATGATGAAGCAGCTAATGCCGAATGGAATAATGCAGCCGAACTTAAGGTACAATATAAAAATGCTTCGATACTTAATAATAAAAGGGTAGTATTTAATATCCACGGCAATAGTTACCGTTTAATTGTAGATATAGAATATCGACTAAAAATTGTTTTTGTAGTATGGTTTGGTACACATAAACAATATGATAACATTGACGCTAAAACTATAAGTTATGTTAAAACCAATTAAAACAGAAGATCAGTACGATAAAGCATTAGCGCGTGTATATGAGTTAATGCAAGGTGAAGTTAAGGAAGATACGGTGCAATCTGATGAACTGGAAATTTTAAGTATATTAATTAAGGAATATGAGATAGAGCATTATTCGGTGCCTTCTCCTAACCCATTGGATGCAATTAAATTCCGGTTAGACCAAATGGGCTTATCGGAAAGGGAACTAGGGGATATATTGGGCTACCGTTCGCGTAAATCAGAAATACTATCAGGCAAAAGAAAATTGAGCCTTGCTATGATACGTAGGCTAAATGAAGTTTTGCATATCCCGGCAGAAGTATTGATACAGGCATATTAAAATAGATTTTAGCAATAAAAAAGCGCTTCATAAATGATATGAAGCGCTTTTTTTAGTCTCTCCGCCTCAGGCGGAGGAGATTTAGATGAGCCTTTTTAAAGAGCACTTGGCCGCCTGATAACGGCTAATATTACAGCGATGATAGCTATTACTAATAATACATGTATAATGCCCGTGGCAGAATACATAAATACACCTAATGCCCAGCCTATAATAAGGATAACGGCAATTATATACAATAATGAGTTCATAATGAGTTGTTTTAATTAATGATTTTCATAGATATTAATACAACATCATGTAACAGGCAAATGTTTTTACTATTTGGAAATAGCGATTTGATTAGCAGAATATATCAAATAAAACCCGCTATAAACCAAGCCATTTGTTACGCACCAGCAATTGGCTGGCATTTGGGTTATCCAGCGTATCAATTTTATATTTAACCTGTGTGTTGCGCTGCAATGTTAGCTGCAGGGTATAGGGCAGGCCGTCGCGGTTAAAGCTTATGGTTACTTCATCGCCGGGTTGTTTGCCGATTAGGGCGGTTGCTATATCAGTTATTGGGGCTTCATCAATAGTGGTAAGCTCATCATCGGTATTCAGGCCGCCAAGCCAGGCCGCGCCGTCGCGCAATACGTTTGATACCACAATTTTGTCATTTACCGTTTTGGTAACTATGCCCAGCGATGGTTCATTGGTTTCGGCTAATAAGTCCGTTAATTTATAGCCCGCATAGCTTAGGTAATGGTTATAATCAAGCTCATCCAAGCCGTAAACATATTTATTGTAAATATCATCAAGGTTGCCTGCAAAGTTTTCTAAGCCTTGCTTAAATTCGGTATCGGTGTAGCCGCGGTTTTGCTTTTTGTAATACTCATTATACATATATCGCATTACATCATCCAGCGAATATTTGGCTTCGCTGTTATTAATGATCTCCAGGTTAAGCAGCATGGCTATCAGGCAGCCTTTGTTGTAGTAGGATATGGCGGTATTAATGTAATTTTCATCGGGGCGGTACGCTTTTATCCAGGCATCGAAGCTGGCGCCGGTAACCGTAAGCACTTTGCGGCCGGGTTGGTTCTCCACCAAATTGATGTCATTGGCCAGCACAGTAAGGTAATTGTCGGTATCAATAATATCCGCATGCCTTAATATTAAATCTTCGTAATAGGAGGTAAACCCTTCGGCAATCCATAATTCGGTAGTGTAGTTTTCGTTTTCGTAATCAAACGGGCCTAAGGCTATGGGGCGCAGTCGCTTTACATTCCACAGGTGAAAATACTCGTGCGATACCAGGGTTAAAAAGCTTTGGTAACCTTTTTCATCCGTATAAGCATCGCGCGTAGCGCCCAAAACAGTCGAGCTTAAATGCTCCAACCCACCGCCGCCTTTTGCGTAATTATGGACGATAAAAACATAGCGTTTATTGGGGTTTTCGCCAAAAACGGCTGTCTCATGCTCTATAATTTTTGTGATGTCGGTTACCAGGCGTTCTTTATCGTAATTACCACCGCCCTGCATGGCTATTTCGTGCTTAACTCCCGCCGCAGTAAAGCTAAATACCTCCTGGGTGCCTACTTCAATAGGCGAATCGAACAAGGTATCATAATCGGGCGAATAAAGGGTGAAGGGATTATTATCTACAGTATCCAGACTGGTTGAAACGGTAGCCCACCCGGTATAAGGTATAATATGTATGGATGATGGTGCATTAAGCATGCCATCGGGATACATAAAAAAGCCCGCGCTTGAGATAAACGCGTGGTTGGTATTAATTAAATTGGTGCGTACCGATATCTCGTTGCCATAAATCTTGTACTTAACCTTTATCTCTGAAGAACCTTCGGTATCAATTTGCCAGCAGTTTTTGCGTATTTTTTTAAACGATAGCGATTTATTATCCGCGGCAGCGCTAAACCCTTCCACATTTTTTGCATATTCCCTTACCAGGTACGAGCCGGGTGTCCAAACAGGCATTTTAAGCAATAAATGGGCATGTTGCAGGTTGCTGATACTCATCTCAATATCCGCGTAATGGGCCTGTGCTTCGGGAAAGGTTATCGTATAGTTAATATTAGCCTGCATGTTAATGGGGTTAACTGAAAAGAACTTTTTTAAGCCGCAATTTATTAAAAATTAATAATCCGTATATTTGTTATATAACTTATATGGATAATTAACCGTATAATGTTAGTTAATAAGCCTTTAAATATTTTCAAAAACAATTTAAAAAGCTACTTTTGAATAATGGCTGTTTGTTATAAAACCTGTTTGCTGATTGATGACAATTATATTGATAATTTTGTCACGAGCAGGATTTTGGAAAGCGGCAACTTTGCCGAAAACATAATTATACGCCAGTCGCCAACTGATGCGATAGAATCATTGCGTATAGGTAATATTGTTCCGGATGTGATATTTCTGGATATCCGCATGCCTTTAATGAATGGTTTTGAGTTTTTGGAAGAATACGATAAATTGCACATCGCCAATAAAAAGGATATTAAAATATATATGTTATCATCGTCGTTAGACCCCACAGATATACGAAAATCTGTATATAATAAATACGTTAGCCAGTTTATTCATAAACCCATTACCCACAAAGCACTCGAAGAACTTTGCCCATGATCTTAGTTGCCGATAGCGGATCGTCAAAAACAGATTGGCTGCTTAATATTTCGCAGGAAGAAACCCAACAATTTCGTACAGGGGGCTTAAACCCATACTTTTTAAGCGAAAAGGAAATTGTAAAAGTAATACAGGAACAGGCGCGCGAAATGGTTGCTTATGGCCCGCAGATTACCGAGATATACTTTTTTGGCGCAGGCTGCTCCAGCCCCGACAGGCATGAGATAGTTTCCAACGCCATTAGTCAGTTATTTCCGGGCTCTTATATTAGTGTCGACAGCGATTTGCTGGGTTCGGCCTATGCTACCTGCGGGCACGAGAAGGGTTTGTGCTGCGTGTTAGGTACAGGATCAAACATATCAATTTTTGATGGCGAGGATATACACGATGGCAAGCATGGCCTTGGTTTTGTTTTGGGCGATGAAGGGGCAGGTACCTGGCTTGGCAAAACCCTGATAACCGATTTTTTATACGGCAATATGCCCGATGATATCAATAATAAATTTAATGAGGCCTACCATTTGGATAAGGACACGGTAATAAAAAACGTGTATCAAAAGCCCGCAGGCAACTCGTACCTGGCATCATTCGCGCGGTTTTTGAGCGAGATAAGGGAAAGCGAATACGCACAAGCCGTATTACGTAACGGCTTTTTGGAGTTTATTGAAACTAACATTAAAACGTACCCCGAATATAACCGTTACAAATGCAACTTTGTAGGCTCAATTGCTTATGTATTTGAGGATGAGCTAAAGGCTATTTGTAAAGAAAACGGTATCCGTGTAGGCAAAATCATCAAACAGCCCATACATGATCTGATGCATTTTATTTTGGAAAGAGGGTAAAACTCGGGCTTGTCATTCTGAGCGCAGCGAAGAATCTGTCGCTTGGTGCACCACCTTGCAGATTCTTCGCTACGCTCAGAATGACAGTCTATTTTTGATACATCCTTTTTACACCATCAAACTTTTCCTTCTCAATATCAGCAAAGCAATGCCCATTAAAGCTAAAATGCTGCCTGCTTTGGGGATATAATCGCCGTAAAGCACATAAAAGGTAAGATCGGAGTTTAGGTTGATATCCTGTTTAAGGGCTGTTTTTATCCACCATTTGCTTTGCTGCACAATATCGCCGCGCTGGTTTATAAATGCCGAAATACCGGTATTGGCCGAACGGCATACCCAACGGCGGGTTTCAACCGCGCGCAGGCAGGCATAATCAAGGGCCTGATCTTTTCCCGATGTGTTGCCCCACCAGCCATCGTTTGTAATAATGGCGATGAATTGCGCCCCTTTATGCACCGATTCGGCAATGTAGCCACCCCATATCTCTTCGTAACAAATTACGGGATCGACACCTATACCACTTTCCGAATAAAACACGCTTGGTGATGCCTGAATACCGTAATTACCCGTTGCGCCGCCCAAATGCTCAAATGCCGGCTTCATAAAAGACAGCCAATTACCAAACGGTAACGATTCGGCGCCGGGTACCAATTTCGATTTATGGTAAAACTGTACCTCGTCGGTGTTTTCATCATTGTTCTCGATATTTACCGCAGTGTTAAAATAATCATAATATTGGTTTGGCGTATCTGTAGGGCTGGCGGTTGGGGTTGCGCGGTAATTGTATAGCTTAGATGTTTCGGCACCGGTTAAAACGTTGCCGTTTTTGTATTTATTCAAAAATGTTTGCGTAGCCACAAAATACCGGCTGCTGCGTATCCTGTCTTCATCAATCTCATCATCAATAGCAGTTTCGGGCCATATAAAAAACTCGGTGTTTCCCTGCCCGAGGGAATCGGAAAGATGCGTTAGAATATTTAGCTGGTCCATAGGCGGGAAGGTAGATTCCTTAGCGTAAGGATCAATATTAGGCTGGGCGATTACTATGTTCGATGGGTCGTTCTGCTCCTTATAAGTGTAATAGCGGTATAATGAAAAGCTTAAAGGCAGCAGCAACACCAGCACAAAGGCGGCGGTTAGCCTTTGCCTTACAACCTTACTGCGCCCTTCGCGCAAGCCTACGTACACTAAAAATATAAGGATGTTTAAAGTCCATATCCATATAGTGCCGCCATATACGCCGGTATACTCGTACCATTGCACCCACGAGATGCTTTTGGCCAGGCCGTTACCCAATGTCATCCACGGGAAGTTTAAATCCCAGCTTTGATGCAGGTATTCATAGCCAATCCAAAAAATAACCAGTGTAATTAAACCCCAGGCGCGGTTAGTAATTAAGCGGAAACGATAGGATAACCAGCACGCGGTCGACATTAATAATGGTCCTAACGCATAAGGTATTAAGCTGATAGGCAATGCCACCAGCGGGCCAATTTCTTTTAAGGAGTTGTATACCCAGTAAATGCACAGCGTATTCCATATAAAAAAGCCGAGGAATGTGACATTGAATATCTGTTTGCCTTTTCGGGTTGATTTTGACTGTATAATATTTTCTATGGCTACCAGCATCGGCACAAAACCTACAAACAAAAGGAAAGATGAGTAAGGTGTTGGCGGCCAGGCTATCCAAAGCAGTAAACCGGAAAGTACGGATAATAGAATGTTTTTTTTCATGTATATATTAATAAATGCCTTTGCCGGCATTAAATCCTTTGGATTGCCAATAGCGATTCCCATTTTTCTCCGGCCAGCATCTTGCCGATAAATACAATTTGGCCAACATGGTAGGGATAATGCGCAAGTTGCCTGTTTATGGCATCAACTACGGTATGGGATTCGTTACGAATATAAATTTCTTTGCCCCAATCATCAGGGCCAATAGAAGATAATGCATTAAACAGGCAATCCCAGCCCTCGTTCCATTTATCTAATAATTCCTGGCGGGTATTGGTAACAGTTTCAAATTCCATATCCCGGTTTCTCCATTCCTTTTCACCGTCGCTGTTTAAAAAATCAGTCCAGCGCGAAAGCATATTGCCTGCCATGTGTTGTACAATTATCGCAATGCTGTTGCTTTCGGCATTATATTGCCAAAACAAGTCTTCATCCCTAAGCTGGCTAAATGTGCTTTCGCCAAGTGCTTTGTAGGTTTTAAAGCGTTTTATTACACTGTTTAAATAGTCTTCCATTTTGTGATTAATTTTTCCCAGCCACACATATCACAAACTCGCCCTTTAGCGGGTGGGTTTCAAAATAAGTTTTTACTTCATCTACGGTACCGCGCACGGTTTCTTCAAACATTTTTGTCAGCTCGCGCGATACGGATACCTGCCGTTCGGCGCCAAAATAGGTGGCCATTTCTTCCAGCGTTTTTAAAAGCCGGTGCGGCGATTCATACAATATTATAGTACGCTCTTCTTCACTTAATATTTTATAGCGTGTTTGTCGCCCTTTTTTTAAAGGCAAAAAACCTTCGAAACAAAACCTATCAGTAGGGAAACCCGAGTTAACCAGCGCCGGCACAAAGGCCGTAGCGCCGGGCAAACACTCCACAGCTACCTCATTTTTTAAGGCCTCGCGCACGAGGTAAAAACCCGGGTCGGATATGGCTGGCGTACCGGCATCGGATATCAGCGCCACATTTTTACCTTCCTTTAAAAATTTGATGATTTCGCCGGATGATTGATGCTCGTTATGCTGGTGGTGCGAAAATACTTTTTTCTGTATATCAAAATGCTTCAGCAATGGCGCTGAGGTGCGCGTGTCCTCGGCCAAAATCAAATCCACCTCTTTTAAAACACGAATGGCCCGGTAAGTCATATCTTCCAGGTTGCCGATGGGGGTGGGTACTAAGTAGAGTTTACCTTGTTGGTTCATGGTTGATGGTTCATAGTTCATGGTGTTTTGTTTTGTGATTGCAAGCTGATAGTTTATTTCATTAGGGCTGATGTATTAATGGCTATAAACCACGAACTATCAGCCATGAATTTTTTACTATCAACTATGAACCATCAACCATGAACTAATTATATCTTTGCCTAAAAATAAAAATAATGCTGCAAGTTAGTTATATCCGCGATAACAGGGAACAGGTTTTAGAACGTTTGGCTGTAAAAAATTTTAAACAGCCGCAATTGGTTGATGAAATTATCCAATTGGATGAGAAACGCCGTACAACACAAAACCAGATGGACAATGTATCGGCACTGGCAAACTCGGCAGCAAAGCAGATAGGCGAGCTAATGCGCGCCGGCAAAAAGGATGAAGCCGAAGCAGTAAAAGCCAATACCGGCGCGTGGAAAGAGGAGATTAAAGCGCTTGGCGAAAGTTTATCGGCTACCGAAGAAGAACTGCAAAGCAAGATAGTACTGCTACCCAACTTACCTCACAGTTCGGTACCGCTTGGCACTACGCCTGAAGAAAACGAGGTTGTGCTTGAAAACGGCGCAAAACCTAATTTACCGGCCAATGCTCTGCCGCACTGGGAACTTGCCACTAAATATAATTTGATTGATTTTGAGCTGGGCGTTAAAATAACCGGCGCTGGTTTCCCGGTATATAAAGGCAAGGGCGCCAAACTGCAAAGGGCGCTGATTGCTTATTTTTTAGATGAGGCCGAAAAAGCAGGTTACAGCGAGGTGATGCTGCCGCTGATGGTTAACGAAGCATCGGGCTTTGGTACCGGGCAGTTGCCGGATAAGGAGGGCCAGATGTATTTTGTGGGGCAGGATAATTTATACCTTATCCCAACCGCCGAAGTGCCTATTACTAACCTGTACCGCGATGTAATTTTAAAGGCTGATGAGCTGCCGGTAAAAAACTGCGGCTATACACCATGTTTCCGCCGCGAAGCGGGCTCATACGGCGCGCATGTACGCGGACTTAACCGTTTGCACCAGTTTGATAAGGTGGAGATTGTGCAGGTGGTACATCCCGATACTTCGTACGAGGTACTGGAAGGCATGAGCGCGCATGTACAAAGCTTGCTGCAAAACCTTGGCCTGCCATATCGTGTGCTGCGTTTATGCGGCGGTGATATGAGTTTTACCGCAGCCTTAACGTATGATATGGAAACCTGGAGTGCAGCACAGCAGCGCTGGCTGGAAGTATCATCCGTATCCAACTTCGAAACTTTCCAGAGCAACCGGTTAAAACTGCGTTTCAGGAACAGCGAGGGCAAAACACAACTGGCGCATACGTTAAATGGCAGCGCACTGGCTTTGCCGCGTATTGTAGCTACTTTGCTGGAAAATAATCAAACTGAAAGGGGTATTAAGATACCGGAAGTATTGGTGCCTTATACTAAGTTTGAGTGGATTGATTGAGGTGATTTCACCCATTATATCATGTTGAGTGATAGCGAAACATCTGTCGCTTAATGCACCACCTTGCAATGTTGGATAATATATCGCTTGGTGTAGCGGTACGACAGATTCTTCACTGCGTTCAGAATGACAGGTATTTATAAAAAGAAGATTAATTAGAAGCGCTTGGCATTAAGCCCAATACTGATAAGTCAAGTAATTCACCCAATACGCCGGCAATGTTTTTGCTATTTTGGGCGGCCTGCAATTCTTCCTGGTACACAAAATAATCAACACCTATCGCTTTTAATAAGCCGTCTTTTTTAGGTTCAGCTTTAGTTTTATAGCAGCAGATTTTTATTTTGTTGTAGAAATTGTTGGTGCGTATGCGGCGGATAATTTGCTCGGCATCCTTGATTACGTAATTGTAATCGAGGATAATGAGGTTAGGATTTGATTCGTATATGGCCGGAAAAATGCGGTTTACAGCATGTATGCGCATAATATTTTCGTAGCCGGCAGTTAGCTGGCGCGAAGAAACTTCGGGTGCCACTAAAAGTACTTTTTTGAAACGGCTACTAATCATGCTCTTTTTAATTAGGGAGCATAAATATAAACTGGAAAAATCAATTTGTCAATAGCTATTTTAATAATTTGTTAA
>Ga0302315_10002924_pt1 | contig 15825 bp, 12 predicted proteins | sample III_Palsa_N3_1_FD_200532 | JGI IMG/M metagenome (GOLD analysis project Ga0302315, IMG submission 200532) | Peat permafrost microbial communities from Stordalen Mire near Abisko, Sweden - III_Palsa_N3_1 | ecosystem: Environmental > Terrestrial > Soil > Palsa > Peat permafrost | place: Sweden... | reverse complement strand
GAAAAAAAAATTGCATTGTCATTATTGTGAAAAAATAGAACGTATCCCCGTGCAATGTCCACAATGCACCAGTACGGAATTACACACCTTGGGACAAGGCACCGAACGCGTTGAAGAAGCATTAACACAACTGTTTCCAGATGCAACCATTGCACGCATGGACAGAGACACCATTAAAAAAGCCAAAGATTTAGATGCCATCTTGGCCGATATTCTTGCACAAAAATGCCATATTTTATTGGGCACACAAATGATAGCCAAAGGTCATCACTTCCCACATGTCACGTTGGCAGTCATTGTAGAAGCCGATGCAGGATTGTTTAGTATTGATTTTCGCGCACAAGAGCATTTTTCACAATTGTTATTACAAGTAGCGGGTCGTTCAGGTCGTGCACATTTAAAAGGCGAAGTATTGATCCAAACGCGTCAACCTGAACATGCGATTTGGCAAGATTTATTATCACAAGATTATACTGCCATTGCAAAAAATTTATTACAACAACGTCAAATGGCACAATTACCGCCGTTTGGTTTTTTGGCATTGCTACGCACACAAAGCAAACAAGCCGATCAAGGCATTGCATTTTTAATGCAAGCCAAACAATTATTGCAAAAATCCATCGCACATTATGGTCATGCCATTCAAGTCTTGGGGCCGATCCCCGCGCCCATCGAAAAAATTGCAGGAAAATATCGCTATCAATTATTACTCAAAGCAACTCAACGCAAAGCATTGCAGACCGTATTACAAACGAGCATGCCATTGATCTGTCAAACCAAAACCAATGCGGGCTTGCAATGGTCCTTGGATGTGGATCCGATTGATATGCGTTAAATGCTTGTACTTGTTTTCACTTAAATTTATGATAAACTCAAAAAAATCCATCTATTCAGGGAAATCCCCATGCATCAACTTCTTAGTTGGTCAAATGGATTGACCAAACCTATAAAGTAAAAAAAGTAAATATTTTGGGATGGAGTTGGGGAACCATAACGACGTCGTGGTTTGCTGCCAAATATCCTGAACTCGTGAATCGATTGGTTTTATTATCACCCATTTACCATGGTTTTGGAGTCCCCGCGCCGACAAAAAATTATCAACCCTTTGATCTCAAATCCACAGAAGACGACTTTCCTAAAATAGCAGGCACAGATCAAGTGGATTTTAATAAGATAGATAAACGTGTCGTGAATACTTACTTGCAAGAAGTACAAGCAGTGGATGGTGCAGGCAGTCCCAATGGTGGACGGAAAGATTTATCGCAAGATCGCTCCGTTGCCTTATTTGATCCAACACGACTAACGATGCCTGTTTTGGTGATTGGTGGGACGGATGATCCCTATATTGATTGGAATAAAGACATTCCATATGTGTTTTCTAGTTTGCCCAATCCCGTCAAAAAATTGGTAAAAATGGATGATGCAAAACATGCGTTAATGTTGGAAAAAAATTACTACCAGGCATTTCAAAAGGATGTCATTGAGTTCTTGCAATAAACGCGCTTTGATTAAAAATCAATAACCAGTCATCAACATTGATGGCTGGTTATTTTGATCACAACCTCTATGGCGCTTTTATTTCTACGTGCGCCTGATCACGCAATTGTAAAATCCATTCTTGCAAGGCTTCTTGATATTTACGATTTTGGATTAAACGACGCATTTCATCTTCTTCAGCCGCTTTGGTATTATCAAATTTTCGTCTGCCTTGAACTTCAAGAATATGCCAACCAAAATTACTTTTAAATGGTTCACTGACCTCGCCTATTGGTAATTTATTCATGACCGCTTCAAACGCTGGCACCAAATCACCAGGAGACACCCAGCCTAAATTGCCACCGTCTTTACCACTTAATGGATCATCCGAATATTCTTTGGCCAAATCGGCAAACAACTCGCCTTTGGCAATACGTTCACGCAAACTATTTAAAATCTTTTGTGCATCTGCATCCGATGTGATGGCATTGGTTTTAATCAAGATGTGTCTGGCTTGTGTTTGATCTAAAAATTTCGCTTGGGTTTCTTCAGATTTTTTATCCAATAAAGTAATAATATGAAAACCATTTTGTGTGCGAATGGGTTTCGAAATATCACCCGTGGACATTTTTAATAAGGGCTCTACAAAAATATTGGGCAATTCAGCCAATTGCTTCCAACCCATGTCACCGCCTTGCAACGCCAATTGATCGGCTGAATAACTGGCTGCTGCTTCCGCAAAATTTAAGCCCTCTTTTAATTGTTTATAAACTTTATCGGCTTTTTCCTCTCCAACTTGTATATCTTTCGATGTTGGGTTTTCAGGCAGTTCAATTAAAATATGCCCCACATGATATTGATCACGATTGGCTGTCAATGCTTTTTGTTTTAATGCCGCATCCACTTCTCGTTCTGAAATATTCACCTGGCTCATGATTTGTCGTTGTTGTACGCGTCCCAAAATCATTTCAGTGCGTAAATCATTGCGAAATTGCTCATACGCATAACCATCTTGCGCCAACATTTCTTTAAATTGATCCACAGAAAAATTATTCCGTCCCGCAATGTTCTTCACTGCTTCATCCACCGCCGCATCAGGCACGGTCACACCTTGCTCATGCGCCACTTCCAATTGTAAACGCTCACTCACCATATATTCTAATACTTGTTTAACCAGCGCATCATTGGCGGGAATGGGTGTGTTTTTTTCTATGAATTGTTTTTTAATAATTTCCATGCGTCTTTTTAATTCATTTTCAGTGATGACATCGTTATTCACCACCGCCACCACTTTATCCAATGATTCTGTCGGATGAGCAACGTCTGCTGTGTCTGCGGCCATAGCGATGTGATTGACCATCAAAGAAACGGTTAATCCCACAATATATTTGAATAAATGCTTCATCTTACACACCCTTGACTGACTTTAAAATGTTTTACCTAAGGTATCTTGATAGTGCGGAATGGTTTGCGCTAAGCTTTGACCATATCCATTACCAAAATCACTAAATCCTTTCAGAACAAACTGCAAATAAAAAACCTTATCGATGCTCGTGGCCACATCGCTGATTTCTTTACTGCGCGCAGCGCCCACACGCACAGCCCAACAACAGTTTTCATATTCCACACCCGCCAATGTTTCCAGTGCGCTATGGGATAAATAATCATATTGAAACACACCCAATACTTTCCAGCGTGAATTTAAAGCCCAAGCAAATGACGTATCGGTTTGTTTACTCGGTGCATAATTGGGCGTGTTATCATAACGGTAGCCTAAGTTTAACAAATAATGTGGGCCATTAACATAGGAAACACGCGCGCTATAATCTTCAAAGCCTGACGTGCCTGTGTCCCATTGCGCATCACTATTTAAGCTCCATTGCTCATTAATACGATAATCCGCTTGTCCCACCACATTCGATACCTTGTCAGTGGCATCTGGATCTTCCAATATTTCACAGCCTGGATCTAACGTGGGATCACATAACGTTACATTGCGATCGCTAAAATAATATAATTGTCCAACGCTCATGCGCAACCGCTCAGCGCCGGTTGTGCCATCAAGCCAACGTGAGGTTAATCCCAATGCCATTTGATTGGCATCGCCCACACGATCACGTCCAATAAAACGATTGGACCGAAATAACTGATCATAGCCCAGCGGTAGTACACCATCATCAAACGTAGGAATTTGATGTTGATTGACATAAGGCACGTATAAATAATATAAACGCGGCTCCAGGGTTTGTATGCCGTCTTGATTAAACCAGTTGACATCTCTTTCAAAAAACAAACCACTGTCTATGCTAGAAATGGGAATAGAATGAGTAATATCATCCTCATAGCCCGCTGCGTGCGTGATGGGATCACGATCCAACTGATACATCATGTTGCGCCATTCAAATCGAGGCGTCACATATGCCGCGCTAAGACGCTGTGGCAATGTCAAAATAGGCGAAATTTCTGCTCGATCGCCGGTTGTAAACGGTCCACCCAAGTTGATATCATTGTTATATTCAAACCGTGCGACTTCTTGATAAGCATATAAATCCATGCCGCCCCACACATCCGCATAATCGCCCATGGCTTGTATTTTGGGTAAAATACGATAGGGTTCTGCATACAAGTCCGATTCAAAGGGTTGTAAAATTTGATATTCTTGTGCCAGAAAATTCACTTGCCAGATGGGATCAATATAATTTAATTGTGCTTGTTGTAATAATTGCCTCGTATCCAAGCTGGCGTCAAATTGTGTGCCTTGCCTTGGGAAATCTTCAAAATAATTATCATCCGACACGGTATTGTATATAAATCCGCCTGACCAATATGAATTAAATTGCGTTACATTCGACAAGGCCAAACGATAGCGTTGGTCACTGGAGTCTTCTATCCCTTTTAAACGAGGATCATCGAGATTAATGATGTTTGGATGTGATGACATACCATCGGTACGAAAATCTTGATACACGTGATCGCTATTAATAAAACTGGCCGTCACATCGCCTTGTGTATGCGCCGATAAATATCGCCACTCGCCATCCCATAAAATGCCGCGCTTTTCATAAACGGTCGGCGTGAATGTAGCATCCGTATTGGGTGCGATATTAAAATAATAAGGCAAACTCAAACTCAAACCAGATCGGTTCGATGCACCATAAGACGGCGCCAACAAACCCGATTGACGTTCATCACTAATGGGAAATGCAATCCATGGCGTATATAATACCGGCACATCTTTTAAATATAAAAAAGCATGATAGGCACGACCTTGCCCCGTTTCTTCATTCAAACTCACTTCTTTGGCACGTAAATCCCACACATTGCTGTCGGGTTCACACGTGGTATACGTTGCATTGTATAAATAGGTGGGTTGATTTTTTTGGTAGGTGACCGTTTGAGCATGACCGCGCGCATGATTTTCATAGCTGCGATATTCGCCATCTTGTAACTCGGCGCGTTTTTGCAGAAGATCCATGTGTGCTGAACGTGCCAATACGCGAAACATCGGTTCTTCTAATAATACATTTCCAAACGCATCAACGGATTGAACCTCTTCTGATTGCGCATCACGATAAATATATACCCGATCTGACCACATGCGTTTATCACGTTGTTCAACCTGCACATTGCCGGCCAGGGTTGATACACCACTAGAAACAAATTCACCTTCATCCGCATCAATTCGAGTTTCTTCACCAATGATGGTTTGGTTCTCAAAATTGGGCAACAAATAAACGCCTTGGCAAGTCCCCAAACCACCTTGTGGTTGCCAATCATTGAGTCCTTGCATCTGCTGTGTTGAATCGCTTACACACGACGTCGTTGCCCTCAAAGCCGGCTGCGCAGGCGCAACACAGCGCAATGCAGTATAGTCAGCTGCATAAGCGCTTGATAAAGATAACAATAAACAGGATAGCGATATCTTTTTCACACCGATCACACAATCCTTTTTTGATGAATACGCTATAGACTATACGATATTAAGCGATTTGCACAGAGGCGATTGCACTCTGATAGATTAGCGGATCTTCCGATGCTTACGCCAAAACCGCCGCATGACATGTGTTGGTAAGCGATAGCGGCCTTTTTGCAGAATATCTTGCTGTTGTAAACTGCGGCAATAGGTTTCTTTAATAAAAAATAGCATCAATAACGACACCAACACGCCGATTGGCAAAACCGATAGCGCGACTTGATAATCAACCAAAGTATAATCTTCTAATGATGTCGCGGTGGGAGCACTCCAACCCAATAAAAATCCGATTAAAGGCTGCAATAATAACGCCCCCGTCGCCAAAGAGCACATATTAATGAAGCCCAATGCAGTGCCCTGGCAATTTTGTGGCATCATTTCGCGCACCACAGCAAAACCCAACATATAAACACCGACCACCAATCCGATAAGAAACAATAGCAATAACATCCCAATAAACGATATCGGAATATATAACATCACCAACAAACCTAACAATGCGAGTATCGTGCCCAGCCACATCAACGGTTTACGTCGTCCCATTCGATCAGACAATACACCCACGCCAGTGCTGCTAATGGCCACACCAATAAAAATCAATGCCGTACCATAAGCAGCCATTTCTAAGGAAACATTGGCCACGCTTTGCATATACGGCACGCCCCACATTCCCGCAAAGGCAGGGATCACGGCGGCCAACATGCCGTCAAAAAGACCCAATGCCCATATCATGGGTGAGCTGATCACCAAACGCATGGGATTAACTGCAGATGTTTTTTTGTTGGCTTCTAAGAAAGTAAGCTCGTCCGCTGGTTTGGCTGGCGCATTTTCAATCATCAACCACGCTGCAATCGCAATAATGATGCCTATCAATCCACATGCGATCAAACTCGTGCGCCAACCATATTCCGTCACAGTCCAAGACAATATATTTTGTCCCAAACCGCCGCCTAGCATACATAACATTTCGGTCAGGCCTGCCAGCAATGCAAAACGTTTGGGTTCAAACCACGTTGCGGCTAAGCACATGGTCCCAATAAAACCAGGCGCTGTTGCTAACCCCATCAATAAACGCGCAGCAAAAGCCCATTCCACGGTGGGCGCCCACGCCAATAAAAAGCAAGTTAACACAGTCAATGGTATTGATAGACGAAATAACCGTTTCGCTCCCATTTTATCAATGAGTGCCCCCGACGGCATTTGTAAAAAGATATAGGCGTAAAAATAAGCAGATGCCAATAAACTTGCACCCACACTGGTAATACGAAAATCGCGACTCATGCCTTCAATCAATACACCCGAGGAGGTTTGTAGCAAGTATTGATAAAAACAAAAAATGGCAGCAATACCCCAAATCAACCAAGGCTTATATGCGGATACTTTTTCTTGCTTAAGCATAGGCAGATCCAATTTGGTAGCGTATAATATAACAGCGAAATGCGCGATCATTACAACATGAAACGCTGTGCTTTACAATATCAAATGAATCAAGGACTAATCTATGTCTTTACCGCAACGACAAAATATGATTTGCTTATTCGTCATCGCATTGGTAACGGCGATTATTTATATCGTCGTCCCCAAACCTTCGTATGTTCCACATGGAATGGCATCGATATGGCAAGCCAATCTCAGTCCCGTTGCCACCGATAACGTGCAAGTGCGCAGTACGCCGCAATATTTTACAAGCGCACAAATAATAGGTGAAGTTCGCGCTGAACTGGCCACAGCAGCTGACGATACTGATCCCATGCGTCATTTATTGAAATATGCACAAACACTCACCGGCAATATGGGTGCCAATACCTTGGTTGTCACCGGTGTCGGCTCTCAAAGCAAAGTCATCATGATAGAAGGATTGGCTCTGAAAGAATAATGATCGAATGACGTTAACCAAGGATGTAAGAGATGAAAAAGTGGATTTTTTTCGCCGCCGCTCCGTTACTATTGACCTCCACCGCCTTTGCCGAATTTAAAGGCATCGATGCAGGTTTTGGCTGGTGGTCAAATGAAGAGATCACTGGCGCTCGTGTGGGATTGCCCTGGTATATGCCTGAACCTTGGCAGCTCAGTCCACAATATGCTTTAACGCTGTATATCGAACCCAGCATTGCTTATTGGCACACGGACACCCATCAACCTGATAAAAATAAAACATTATGGGCAGCGGCACTCAGCCCCGTATTGGAATTGCGTGCTGATTATTTTGATCACAAAGACAGGTATCTTTTTGTTGAATTGGGTGCTGGCGGCGCTTATCTGTCTAAAACATCTTTCGATGATCGCGATCTCGGCTCCCATTTACAATTTGAGGATCGTGGTGGCTTGGGATTTCAATTTAATGAATCTTTTCGTGCGGGCTATCGCATGATCCATTATTCCAATGCGGGATTTAATGATTCAAATGCGGGGTTTACTGTGCAATCGGCGTATGTAACGTGGTTTTGGTGATACTACTGATGTGCCGCATCCCAATGCGGCCCTACGCCAACAGATACTTTTAATGGCACTCTCAACTCGGCTGCATTGACCAAAGTGTTTTCCACCAATATTTTCATCGCGTCCACTTGTTCTGCTCGCACTTCTAGCACCAATTCATCATGCACTTGCATCACTAAATAGGCATCGTGGTTTTCTTGCATGAGTGTTTGATTTAACTGGATCATGGCACGTTTAATGAGATCAGCTGAACTGCCTTGTAATGGACCATTAATCGCCGCTCGTTCTGCAGCCATTTGTTGTTGTTTATTTTTAGCGTTAATAAGCGGCAAATATAAACGACGTCCCCACAATGTTTCGACATAACCATGCTGTCTGGCTTGTTCACGTGTGCGTTCCATATAGGTTTGCACGCCGGGATAACGCGCAAAATAGGTATCAATATATTTTTGTGCCAGATCGCGACGAATATTTAATTGTTTCGACAAACCAAATGAAGACATGCCATACATTAAACCAAAATTCACCGCTTTGGCATGTTGTCTTTGTTCATGCGTGACGTCTTCTGGCGCAATGCCCGCCACTTCTGCCGCCGTGATACGATGAATATCTGCATCTTGTAAAAAAGCAGAAACCAACAACGGATCTTCTGATAAATGTGCCATTAACCGCAATTCAATTTGTGAATAATCGGCTGATAAAATAACATATCCAGGCGGCGCAATGAATGCTTGCCGAATTTTACGTCCCATTTCGGTTTTGACGGGAATATTTTGCAAATTTGGATCAGAAGAAGACAAGCGACCTGTCGCAGCAATCGCTTGATGATACGATGTATGTACCCGACCGGTTTTTGCATTGACCTGTTCTGGCAAACGCTCAGTATAGGTTGATTTTAATTTATTTAGACTGCGATATTCTAAAATTAATGCAGGAATTTCATAGCTTTTTGCTAATTCTTGTAACACGTCTTCCGCCGTTGACGCTTGTCCCGTTGGTGTTTTACTCAGCACGGGCAACATCAATTTTTCATATAAAATCACTTGTAATTGTTTGGGCGAATCAATATTAAACGCCTGTCCCGCCAATGTATAAATTTTTATTTGTAATTGTTCTAGTTGTTTTTTTAATTCTTCCGTTTGCGCATTTAATAATGCCACATCAATCAAAACGCCATGTCGTTCCATTTGTGCCAAGATAGACAATAAAGGTCTTTCGATAGTTTCATACACGTGATATAACGCGGGCGTTTGCTCCATGTGTTTTTTAAAATAATGAAATAAGGATAACGTCACCCACGCATCTTCCGCTGCATACGGTCCTGCCACTTCACTGGATACCTCTGCAAAATTTTTCTGTTGTTTGCCTTTGCCCGCCACTTCTTCATAAGCAATGGTTTGATGATGTAAATAATACGCAGACAAGGCATCCATATTGTGTCTTGATGCGGTACTGTTGTATACATACGATACCAGCATAGAGTCTTCTACGCCTTGCAAGTGGATATCTACATTTTTTAAAACATTCAAATCATATTTGATATGATGTCCCACTTTAATGATGTGCGGATCTTCTAAAATAGGTTTTAATGCATGCAGCACATGCATGCGATCTAATTGCGACGTGTCATCTTGATGCGCCACCGGAATATAAAAATTTTGGTCATTTTGCAGCGCAAAAGACAAGCCGACTAATTGTGCATCCAGAATGCTTAATGACGTTGTTTCTGTATCAAAGCCAAATTCTGTACTGCTTTTTAATGTGTGCAACAATGCTTGAAAAGCGTGTTCATCTCGAATAATACTATAATGGAATGATTTTTTTTCATTGGAATGCGCAGACGCTTGTTCTTTATCTTGCAGATCTTTTAACCAAGACTTTAATTCAAATGTTTCACATAATGCGATTAATTTGGAATAATCAGGCTCTTTTTTCTGTAATTCTACTTCATCCCACGGCAGATCCATATCACATTTAATTTGCACCAATTGTTGGCTCAGTGGTAATTTTCCGACATGTGCACGCAATGATTCGCCAACTTTCCCACTAATTTTATCGGCATTTTTTAAAATATTATCTAATGAGCCATACTCGCTGATCCATTTTGCTGCTGTTTTCGCGCCCACTTTGGGTACACCCGGCACATTGTCGACACTGTCGCCCATCAATGCCAAATAGTCAGTGATTTGTAAAGGCGTTACGCCAAACTTATCCATCACGCCTTGTTCATCCATGGTATGATTATTCATGGTATTGATCAACGTGACCTGTGGATTCACCAATTGTGCCATGTCTTTGTCACCGGTGGAGATCAACACGTCAAATCCCTGTTTTTGGGCTTGTTTGGATAACGTGCCAATCACATCATCGGCTTCCACCCCCAACTCACAGATAAGCGGCAAACCCATCCCACGAATAAATTCATGCAATGGTTCAATTTGTCCAGCTAACTCTTCCGGCATTTTGGTGCGATTGGCTTTATAATCGGGATATAAATCATGACGGAAATTTTTACCTTTGCTATCAAACACCACTGCCATATAAGGCGTGTCATATTTCTGTAACCATTTGCGCAACATATTCACCACACCCAATAAGGCGCCACTGGGCAAGCCTGTTGAAGTCACCAATGGCGGCAGCGCGTAATAAGCGCGGAATAAATAGGAAGAACCGTCAATTAAAATAAGTTGCTTTTTCATTCATTTCTCCCAATCTTTCCAACCAGTCCGCAGAAAATCCTCAATGGCCATTCCCTCTCCGCCCACACAAATAAAACGTGTGTTCGGAAATCGTGCCAAAAATGCCTTAGCGCCAGAAAATGTTTCACGTCGTTTACTTGTCTTAACCTCAATTGCCAGTTTTCGTCGATCTGAAAACTCAATAATAAAATCAACTTCCTCGTTCTTTTCACGCCAATAATAAACCTTTCCATGATGACCACGTGCTTCATTAATACAATAAGCGCCAATCATCGACTCAACAACCCTTCCCCATTCGTCTGGATTATGTTGTACGTCATAAAAAGTGGTATTCTTTGTAACCGTTGATAACGCTGTGTTTTGCACTTGAAATTTTGGACTTGAACCTCTTTTACGTACGCCTTGTTCTGCATATTTTTCAAGACCTGACAACATGCCAATATCCGATAATAATTGCAGGTAATGTGCGAGGGTTGTGGTATTCCCGACATCCTGTAGCTGTCCCACCATTTTTTGATACGAGAGAATTTGCCCTGAATATTCACATCCCAGATAAAACAATCTTCTTAGCAACGCCGGTTTATCAATTCGGGTCATCAATAGTAAATCACGCGACAGCGCTGTTTCAATTAAAGACATTTGAATATAATCTCGCCATCGTACCTCATCGGTTCTTAATGATTGCGCACCTGGATATCCACCAAAATAACAATATTCTTGCCAAGTGTAATTAAAAGCGTCATGCATTTCTTGGAAAGACCAGTGTGTAATAAAATTTACTTCAAAACGTCCTGCAAGACTTTCCGTCAACCCTTGTTGCATCAATAAAGGGGAGGATCCCAGTAACATTATTTTTAATGGCGTATTTTGTCGGCTATCTGTATCCCAAAGGGCTTTTATCGCCTCTGACCATTGCGGAATTTTTTGGATCTCGTCGATAACCAGTAGCCCTGACAGAGCGCCGGATTGTTTTATTTTTAATACAGCAATATCATGCTGCTGTTGTAACCACGTTCTATCTTTTAATTGCGGTTCATCCGCAGATACAAAATGAGCGGGTTCATTTAAAGCATCTACCAATTGCTGCGCGAGAGTGCTTTTACCCACCTGTCGTGGACCCAACAACACCTGAATAAATTGTCGAGGTTCTTGCAATTTTTTTAAAATATTTTTGAAAATCAACCTATTATATGTCATTTTACAAATTACTCAATTGCATGAGTGAAATTACTCAACGCTATTTATAGCATTGCTTTGGTTCCCTGTCTAGTTGCTTTTTCATTGGGTATGAGATCTGTTATGATGGCGAAAAGCATCATAACAGATAAAAATTATGTCTATTTATACAGATTTATCAAAACCCGATTGCATCTCACTGCTACAACAATATGCGCTGGGCGATTATATTCACCATGAAGGCATTGTGGCGGGAACCACGAATAGTAATTATTTTTTATATACGTCGAGTGGTGAATACGTGATCACTATTTTTGAAAAATTGTCGGCGCAATCGTTGGTTTTTTATCAAAAATTATTGACACATTTGGCCGCGCAATCATTTCCGTGTGCGCCATTATTACCCAATCAACAAGGTCAACCTATTGTTATTTACCACCACAAACCGCTGGGGATCATGCCGCGCTTAGCAGGGACGCATGTCACGCAAATCACGACATCGGATTGTCATGCCGTGGGAAGTTTATTGGCACAATTGCATGAAAAAACGCAAACATTGACAGAAAAAAAACCCAATCCATTTAGTGCACGTTGGTATCATCAAACAGCTCATGAAATGCGTGATGATGTATCCACGCAGCAAGGTATTTTATTAGAAAAAGCGTTACGTATATATGATAACATTCCTTGGGAAACACTGCCGCGAGGGATTATTCATGCTGATTTATTTCCAGACAATGTTTTGTTTGTAGAACAAACACTCACCGGTGTCGTCGATTTTTATTTTGCATGCACAGATCCATTTGCTTTTGATGTCGCCATTGGTGTCAATGCCTGGTGCATGCCCGCGCAAGTATTGGATGTGGCAGGTTATCACGCCATGCTGGGTGCTTATCAGCACGCGCGCGCGTTCTCATTGATGGAACAAACGCATTGGCCTGCATTATTGGTGGCGGCTGGCTTGCGCTTTTGGTTATCGCGCTTACATGCAAAAAGAATAACAAAGGCAGAACCACACATTCAAATTCATGATCCGTTGATGTACGAAAAAATTGTTGCGTTTCATCTCAACCATCAGAATTCTCTTTGAAGCTCGCGATAATTCATGATACATTATTCAACTCTGCCGCCATGAGCGGCTGATTTGTTTTAGAAGTGAAGGAAGGATCGATGCAAAACTCTATCAATTTAAAAAATCAACCAACCGCCCAACAACGCGACGTTTTAACCAAAAAGAAATTGCTCGACATGATCCAAGATCTCCCTGATGATTTTGAAATTCGTGTTGATATTAAACTCAGCGACGTTGCAAAAGCAAAGAAATGTATGCATCACGGCGATCATCAACTCGAATTTGAATTATCCACCGAAGTGGTAACACATGAATCCAGCCTTAGCATTGCCGCGTGGGTGCATGCTGACCGCCTACCTACGCCCTCTGAACGTATCATGGGCGTGGTGTTGGTAGAGCGTGAAGTGGGCACAGTTAAATGGTTCAATGATTCAAAAGGGTTAGGCTTTATTTTGCGTCCTGATGGTCAAGATGTTTTTGTACATTATGAAGCCATTCGTGGTGAAGGCTTTCGTTGTTTGCGCGCTGGCAGTGAAGTGGAATACACCTTGTATCAAACCAGCAAAGGCTTGCAGGCACAAGATGTCATCACAGTAACCGAGTGTGCGCATGATCATGCTGAAGATGACATGCACAACTACAATACCGCTTACGCTTAAGCTGCACTTATCATGACAAATGCCATTCGATTAAAACCTGGACGCGATAGTGCGCTATTGCGTCGTCATCCTTGGATCTTTTCAGGTGCCATTGCAAAAATCATCGGTCAACCCACCGCTGGTGAAACCATCCTGATTGAAAGTGCAAAAGGTGACGCACTTGCATTGGCCGCGTATTCACCCCAATCACAAATCACCGCTCGTGTTTGGTCGTTTGATATCGCCACATCCATTGATACCGCGTTTTTTCTACAACGAGTGCAACAAGCACAGGCACTTCGGGTACAACTATTGTCACCGCAAATCACCGCTTATCGTGTGGTAAATGCTGAGTCCGATGGATTACCTGGGATCGTTGTCGATCGATATGCCGATTGTTTGGTCTTACAATGTTTAACGCAAGGCGCGCAATATCAGCGTGATCATTTACTCAGCGCGTTAATAGACGTATTTTCCCCGTTGGGCATTAAAACCATTTATGAAAGATCCGATGTGGAAATACGCCGTAAAGAAGGCTTAGAATTAACAAAAGGCTTATTGTGGGGCGTAGAACCAAGTGAAACAATTCAAATTCAAGAAGGCCCCGTCCAATTTTTAATCGACGTTAAAAATGGCCATAAAACCGGATTTTATCTAGATCAACGTGACAATCGTGCCATCGTTGCCGCCTATTCTAAACATAAAACCGTACTCAATTGCTTTGCCTACACTGGAGGCTTTGGTATTGCCGCATTACAGAATGATGCCGCACACGTCACACATCTGGAATCATCGGCTCACATGACGGACGTGATCACACAACAAGCGAACATCAATCAATTGGATCTCTCGCGCATGCAATGTGTCACTGGCGATGCGTTTCAAGTATTACGCCAATATCGCAGTGAAAATAAAACCTTCGATGTCATCGTATTAGATCCACCCAAATTTGCCGAATCCAATGCTCAACTCAAAGGGGCGTGTCGTGGTTATAAGGACATTAATTGGGTTGCGATGCAATTGCTTAATCCAGGTGGCACATTATTTACATTTTCTTGCTCAGGATTAATGCCACAAGATTTATTTGAAAAAATTGTTGCAGATGCGGCGCTGGATGCTAAACGTCAAGCACGCGTGGTCAAACGATTGTTTGCGGGAATGGATCATCCTTTTGCAACAGCGTTTCCAGAAGGTAGCTATTTGAAAGGGATGATGGTGCATGTTGATTAAATAATATTTTTATTATTATTCAATACCTTTTTACTTTAAATGGATTTGTCCAGTTTTTATCATTGCTCTGCTGATCGGTCTGTGCATTGAGTCATAAGGAAACGGTAACAAACAATTTTAGGTATTTCAATCATACGCCCAATACATGTCTGCTGGTATGTCATATAACTGATCATTTCTAAAAAATTTAACCAAACACATCCTGCAAAAACTTGCGTGTTTTCGAGGTGGTACGCTTTAATTCATTGGAGCCACGCGTGATTTTAGCAATACTCACATGCAGTTCTTGCGCCATCTCTCGCTGGGTTTTTTCTTGCGCAAGTAACGCTTTAATAATTAAACAACGCATGCCCATGCTGTCTTTTTCTTCTGGGGTTAAAAAAAGTTCTAACACAGCAGAGAGTGTTTGTTCGTCTTGCGCTGACATGCAAACGTTTACAAAATCACGCCAACCGTTTTGACTCATTCGTGGTGTCCTTGTCTTGATGTATCAGTATTATGTTACATTATCCCACATTCATCACCAAAAAAAGTATTTTTTGGAATTTAATATTCTCACCGAAATTTACTTGTTAAAACAACTTTTTTGTAGAGGAATTGTATTCGTATGTACTGACTAACCCGCGGTGTACTCCTTGTTTTTAAACTATTTCTGCATAATTATATAGAAAAATAGCTTACTTAAAATCAATCGGATATTACCCCTTTCATGCTAACCAATGATCATTAACCTGACGGTGGTTCAACAGCATAAATAAGCTGTGCACTTAAACCAAATAAAGAGCGCTTGTGATCAACCATCAAGCTCAATTTTGGCTTCCAGACAAAGATAGATTCTTGTTGGGGGCAGCTATGGCTAAAGATGATGAAGACGTGATTTCTTCAGACTGCTGATCTATTTTCCATTCTTTTTCTTTCCTTTTACCTGAATGATAGTCGTGTAGAATGGGCGTCAATGTAGAGCTGCTAGCCGTAGTCACTTGTAAACCAGTGATGGATGATGCTAGCTTCAATTGCTCAGAATGATCAATAAACAATATAGGTAACCAACGTAATTGTTCTATCGCTTCCTTAAGAGACGTTGAATTAAGCAAAGGCACCGATATTTTTTGTTTATTTATG
>Ga0302315_10002921_pt1 | contig 15837 bp, 15 predicted proteins | sample III_Palsa_N3_1_FD_200532 | JGI IMG/M metagenome (GOLD analysis project Ga0302315, IMG submission 200532) | Peat permafrost microbial communities from Stordalen Mire near Abisko, Sweden - III_Palsa_N3_1 | ecosystem: Environmental > Terrestrial > Soil > Palsa > Peat permafrost | place: Sweden... | reverse complement strand
CTCATGATCTCGCGGAGCTTGCGTGACAATTTGTCCTGACTTCGGTCTATACTCACTTCATGACAACCCCATCAAATGCAAACAGCTTCATGAAGTCTCTTTTTTTCGGTCAAGTCCGCGAGGATTTGATCTTTCCTTATCCACGCCTCAATGCTGACACTGTCGAAAACGTGAACATGATCTTGGACGCCGTTCGAAAGTTCGGAAAAGACCAAGTCAAGTCGGCCGAGTGGGACGAAAAAGGGGAGATGCCTCGTGAGATGGTCGGCATGATGGCTGAGATGGGTCTTCTCGGGATGGCGGTCCCCGAAGAACTCGGAGGCTTAGGTCTCCCGCAAATGGCTTATGCACGTGTCTTTGAAGAAATGGCCGGCATCGATGCGTCTTTGACGGTCACGATGGGTGCTCACCAAAGCATTGGTTACAAAGCGATGGTTTTATTCGCGAGTGACGAGCAGAAGAAAAAATATCTTCCTCGTCTCGCTTCGGGTGAGTTGATCGCCAGCTATTGTTTGACAGAGCCTGGAAGCGGATCCGACGCGGCTTCGATCAAAACGAGAGCGACGCTTTCTCCGGACGGAAAACACTACATTTTAAACGGAAATAAGCTCTGGATCACCAACGGCGGAATCGCAACTTTCTTAACGATTTTCGCAAAAATGGAAGTCGAAGAAAACGGTCAGAAAAAAGACAAGGTGACCTGCTTCTGTTTGGAGCTTCCTACTGAAGGTGTGACGGCAGGACCTGCAGAACATAAGCTTGGAATTCGCGCTTCTTGGACGAACGCTATCAGCTTTGACAATGTGAAGGTGCCGATTGAAAACGTGATCGGCGGCGTGGGCCAAGGGTTTAAAGTCGCCATGGGTGTTCTCAATCACGGTCGTATGGGACTCGCCGCGGGCTCCGTCGGAATAGCAAAGCAATGCATTGAAGCCTCAGCACGGCACGCGAATGAACGCGTGCAGTTTCAGAAGAAGCTTTCAGAGTTCGGCATGATCCAAGAAAAACTGGGTCGCATGGTCGCGAACTGCTACGCCGCTGAGAGCGTGGCGTTCATGACCACCGCGCTGATCGATCGCAAAGATGTTGATTATTCGATGGAGAGCGCCGCTGCCAAAATTTTCTGCAGTGAAATGGCTTGGGAAGTGGTCGACGAGAATCTTCAGATCTGGGGAGGTTCCGGTTACATGAAGGAGTATCCTTACGAGCGATGGTTGCGCGACACGCGCATCAACCGAATCTTCGAAGGAACTAACGAAATTCTCCGCTGTTTCGTCGCACTTTCTGGAATGCAAGGTCCTGGTCAGGAACTCGCGGGTCTTGCCGAAGCGATTAAATATCCGTTGAAGGGTCTCGGCCCTGTTAGTGATTTTGCGATCAGAAAAATCAAACAGAACGTCGTGGGCGAATCGATCACCAAAGCTCATCCTGCTTTGAAAAAGATGGCAGGTATTCTTGAAGAGTATGTTGTCGAGTTCTCGACTCAGGTCGAGGTTCTCCTTCGCCGTCACGGCAAAGAGATTCATCTTCGTCAATTCGCGCAAAAGCGCGTCGCTGATATCGCGATCGATTTCTACGCGATGTCCTGTGTTCTTTCTCGTGTGACTCGCGCCCTCGAAGAAAAAGGTGCCGAGAAGTGCGAACTTGAGCTCTCGATCGCTGAAGCCTTCTTTATGCGCTCGAACCGCCGCGTGCGCGGAAACTTCAAAGCCATCGACCGTAATGACGACGATGCGATGAAGTTCATCGCCGCTAAGGTCTGTGAACTGGGTGTCTATCCGTTCGATAGCTTAAAGGGATAAGATCCGTGGGAAAAGTTCTGGCGATTTCGTTATTCATTGCCACAGTTTTTCTCTCGGCTTGTTCTTCCGCTTTCATCGATAAGGACGCAGTTGAGGACGCACTGCTTGCTCACAAGGCGGAGTTTAATTCCTGTTACGAGGACGGAACGAACTCTCTTGCTTCACGCCCTAGTGGAAGAATTAGGGTGAATTTTATTATCGGTCGCGAGGGTAAATCCAGCCAGGTATCGATTGAGGAAACGTCTCTGCACGCCCCTTTAGTCGAGTCCTGCATGGTGAAAACGATCGAAAAAATCCAGTTTCCGCCATCGCAGGGCGAAGACGCTCACATTTCCTACCCGTTTAAGTTCAATCCCCATTGAGGCGAGCAAAAGTCTGACTCTTTAGCTCAATTTTGTCACTTTGCTGGCGCATCATGTCATTTTTACAGGGCGAATTGTCCCCTGTTTGAAATATGGACAAAACGGCTCTAAGTCCTTCAATGACTTACGTTAATACCGCGTATAAAAGTTGGGCACTCCGTTTGCTTCACTGCATATAGATGCATTGAATAAACCTTTGAGTCGTTCTCTTCAGAATGGCGCGCGGTGTTGAATGTGTTTAAATTTTCTACAGCCTAGAAAATTGTCCAGTAAATTCAGAGGCTTAGACGCACAGAGTTACTGTCTAAAAGTTGACAACACGTGAGTGAACGTGCTAGAACACTGCAGGTCATAGTTTTGGCCTGCGGTTCCTGGTTAGTTCTCCTGGGATCGATTTGCCGGAGGTTTTCTACAAGATGTTTAAAGTCGGAGACAGCGCTGTATATCCTGCTCACGGAGTCGCGGTCATCAAACGTATTGATGAACGTGAAGTCGGTGGGAAGAAAAAAAGCTTCTACGTCCTTCAAGTCGTCGATAATCAGATGACCATCATGGTTCCAACGGACAACGTTGCGTCCGTGGGTCTTCGTCAGATCATTTCTAGCAAAGATGTGAAAACTGTCTACGATATTCTGAAGGAACGGAACGTAAAAATCGACCAGACGACCTGGAATCGTCGTTATCGCGAGTATATGGAGAAGATCAAAACTGGATCTATCTTCGAAATCGCCGAAGTTTTGCGTAATTTATTTTTGCTGCGCCATAGCAAAGACTTGTCTTTTGGTGAGCGCAAGATGCTCGATCAAGCGAAGCATCTCCTTGTAAAAGAGATCTCTTTGGCCAAAAAATCCAAAGAAGAACAGATCGAACAAGAGATTCAGTCTATTTTCGCTTCATAAAGCTTTGTATTTTAAGTACAAAAAAGAGAGCCGGTGCTTTGCATCGGCTCTCTTTTTTTTAGGTACGGAGACCCATGCGCGAAATTAAGCTGACTAACAGTATGACCGGTAAGAAAGAGACCTTTCAGCCTCGGATAGCGGGCAAGGTGAGCCTCTATTCCTGCGGTCCGACCGTCTACAACTTCATTCATATTGGCAACCTTCGCACGGCCTTGGTCTCCGATCTGCTCTTTCGCTACTTCAAGCGGGTCGGCTATGACGTTAACTTCGTTCGAAACTATACGGACGTCGACGACAAGATCATTGCTCAAGGCGTGAAAGAAGGAACGTCGGCTGCCGACGTTGCTAAGAAATATATTGGCGAAGTCGAACGTGATTATGCGGTCGCTGGAATGCTTGAACCGACCCACAAGGTAACTGTTACCGCGCACATCGCAGAGATTATCGCGATGATCGAAGACATTCTCAAAAACGGAAAAGCTTATGTCGTCGACGGAGAAGTGTACTTCTCGATCGATTCTTTTCCAGGCTACGGAAAGCTCTCTCATCGCTTGATTGAAGATTTAATCGCTGGCGCACGCGTTGAGCCCGGTGTGAAGAAGAAAAACCCTCTCGATTTCTCACTTTGGAAGCCAGCAAAGCCCGGTGAACCTTTTTGGGAAAGTCCGTGGGGTAAGGGCCGACCAGGCTGGCATATCGAATGTTCCGCAATGGCGACGAAATGGCTGGGACCACAGATCGATCTTCACCACGGTGGAGAGGATCTGATTTTCCCCCATCACGAAAACGAAATCGCACAAACGGAAGGCGCGACCGGAAAAGACCCGTTTGTGAACGTCTGGCTTCACAACGCATTTCTCACGATGTCGAAAGAAAAGATGTCCAAGAGTTTGGGCAACGTCTTTTTGGCGCGCGAGTTCCTGACCAAATTTTCGGGCGAAATTGCCCGCTTTATGTTGCTTGCGATTCATTATCGTTCACCGATTGATTTCGATAAAGATCTTGTCGAGAACACACTGACGAGTCTTCATCGAATCTACGAAGCAAAGGCTAAAGCTCTAGAACTTACGAAAAATTCACGAGCACGCGCGGATCTTCGTGCGGAAGCAGCATGGGGAAGCTTCGTTGCTTCCTGTGAAAAAGCTCGCACCGAGATTGAAGATTGCTTCGCAAATGATCTCAATACCGCAGGCGCAGTAGGTTCTTTGTTCACGTTGATTCGCGACTTCAATCGCACTCTGGCAGAGCCTCTCGCTGCCGCGACGCCTTCTGCTGTGTTAGGTGCGCAAGAGCTGATCAAGATCTTGGAAGATGATATCGGCTCCGTCATGGGCATTGGGCGCATGGATCCTGCGAAGGCTCTCGAAGATATTTCACGTGTTCGCGTTATGCTCTCGGCAAATATCGGCGTGACTCGTCCAACCGAAACCGAGATCGTCGATCTTATCCAACAGCGCAAAGACGCTCGAACGGCGAAGGATTTTGCGAAAGGCGATCAGATCCGCAAGGACCTCGAAGCTCGTGGTGTTCTCATTAAAGACAGTCCTCAGGGAACGACGTGGGAATATAAATGAGTCCTGACAGTTCAAAACCCAAAGTCGATTTTGATCAGTTACGTGCTCTACTTGAGAAAGAGTCGTACCCGCACGAATATACTTTCAAGTTTATCGGCAAGAATTCTCACCGGTTTACTCAAGGGCTGCATGGGCTCGAAGGAAAGTTCACTAAGCTTTCTGTCCGTGGATCTCGTGAAAGCTCGGGTGGGAAGAACCTTGCGGTGACTTACATGCTCGTTGCCTTGAACGCTGATGAAATTATCGCAGTACTTGAAGGCGTTATGCAGGTCGATGATTTGTTAGTGATTTTGTAGGATTTCTGGTTCTTACCAGTCAGGTAAGGAACCTCAAAAAATTACCCTGAAGGTTAAAGTTATACTGGCTATACCTTGTGAAATGGAAGCAAGCGGGTTAAGGAATGGCCTTATCCGAAGCATGCTCCGATCGAATAAAGGGAAGCACAGTCATGAAAAAAGTATTGTTTGGTTTGTTGTTAAGCGCGTTTTTGTTTCAGCCGGGGAAAGGGGCAGTAGCCCACGCGACGGGCCGGGTTCCATCGCATGCTTATCTTTATAAGTTCGAAGAATCTTACTGTGAAATTCATCTCTGTATCCCGAACGCGGTTCGTGTCGTTGTTCACCAAGAAGGGACCGCGCAACAACTGGATTGCTTCTTAGATGATGGGGTACCGGTTCCGCAATCGCAGGTTGAATTGAATGAGTTTGTGAATGGGAAAACTTGTGCCCAATTTACGGGTAACAAGTTCTTTTATCAGCCTAAAAGCGATCGTTATACCTTCATGGTTGAGAGTGCAGGATTCGTGAGCCGCGTGGGACCCGGTGGTAATGTAATTCCAACGGGCACTCTTATTTCCGATAGCGAAACCGTAATATTTCAGCCAAAAAACGCGGGAACTCTGAATGCGATCACAGCGGGTATTGGAATGCCCGATGGAAAGAACCCTAAGGCCTACACCTATCGGTATTCACGGAACTTGGCTTACGACGCCGACATTGATTATCCCGAAATCACCGAGAAGCCAGTCCAACAATGATCTCGATCTTTGATTACCAGCAGTACCGCGATTATCTCCGCGATCATTATCTCGATCAGAAGCTTCGGAAGACTGGCATCACGTATGTTCGGTTTTCCGAGGCTGCTGGAATTCGCTCACCGAATTATCTTAAGGTCGTCATTGATGGTCAGAAGAATTTAACGCCCGAGAATATCATTCGTTTTGCCAAAGCCTTGGGTTTGAAAGAACACGAAAGTGACTACTTCGAAGCACTGGTTCACTTCAACCAGGCCAAGAATCTGATGCAAAGAGAGTTTTTTGAAGAACGGCTTCAGCGTGTCAGACGTCGTTATTCTCAGCATGGAACCAAAGATCATATTCTCGATGAATATGCTTTCGAAACGGTGAGTGACTGGAAGTACCACGCGTTGATGGTCCTCACGAACGTGAGGGGATTTGAGGAGCGCCTGAGCTGGATCAGGGAGCGATTTTTTGGAGTGATCAGTGAGCAAGAGATTGCCTCGATGCTTCAGAGACTTCAGGCGATTGGTTTGATTTCACGGAATGAAAACGGAAAATTAAAACAAACGCATCGCCAAGTGCACACTCGTCCAGAAATAACGAAGGCTGCAATCAAGCCTTTTTTTGAGGGGATTCTTGCACGTGCTGCGCAGTCCTGGAAGCTGACGGAACCAGAGGAAAGAGAATTCAAAAATTACTTGGTCGGTCTTTCTCCTAGTCAGGTTCCTGAGCTAAAGCGCAAAGTGAAAAAGTTTATGAAAGAGCTGAACGAGTGGGCTATGGAGAACCCAAAGCCACATCAAGTCTATTCTTTTACGTTTGCAGCGTTTCCAGTAACGACGATCGAAAAGAGGCACGGACAATGAAATACTTCATTCTATTGTTCCTTCTGAACGTCGGGGTGGGGACAGTGAACTATAGTTTCGCCGGCAACGGTTCCTCGGGGGTGGGGAGTGTTCCGGTGGGTTCTGTGATTGAAACTCGCATCGACGACTATAAAAATGTCGTAAAGCGTGGCGATTCTCTGGTGGATTTGAAGACTGGCGAAAAACTTCTTAAAATCGAGCAGGTTGATCCAAACGAACTTAAGAAATATCCGGGACATTTAGTGCATTCTGATCTTGGAAGCGTTAAAGGCTACGAATATTTGCCGAATAGGGATGCCGTTTCTCACAAAGACAATTTCTGGATTGTTTGTCCGGCAGGAAATAGTTGCTTGAAGCTGACACCTCAGTCTGACAGCAATTCGAGGGTGATGGACATCATCGGGGGATTGCAGAAGAAGAGCGAGTGAGCTCTTACTGTCGGTGATCTTTTAAATAATTAAAATACGCGAAAATTTCGTCGATATCGCGATCGATGAACTGAGGAAACGGCGGCATCTTGTCTTTGGCGCGGAAGTCGCCAGGGTTCTTAATGAATGCGCGCAGCGTATCGTGATTCCAATATTCGAGAACGTTCTTGGGGGTGTTGAGCTCGGGTCCAATGTCACCGCCGACGAGATTGACGGAGTGGCAGCGAATGCATTGGGTCTTAAAGGTCATGAAGCCCTTCATTTCAGGGGAGTTCGCGGCCATGCCCGTCGGATAAATCTTGGCGTATTTTTCTTTAAAGTTCACAAGTTCGATTCGAACGAGTTGATAGGGCCAAGGATAATCCTCGCCGAGTGAAGAGCCTTCTTTCCACACCATATAGTAGGGTGCGGGAGTCATTTTCGCTTTGCCCTGCTCGAATGTGCCCCAACGCTTGCCATCTTTACGTCCGTGTTCTTGATAGGCGAGGTAAGCGACGTGGCCTTTCAGTTTTGCAGCGGGCATGCTGGGTGCGTAGCCATCGACCGCGCCAAACACGATTTCATCAGCAGAGCTTTGGGCATTATCTTTTAAAAGCTTCAGAACATCGTCGAAGTTAAAGGCGTCGTAGGTGACGGCGCGATCATAGACGGGATCTTGGATAGTGACGGTCTGAGTGGGGAGTTTCTTTTTAAGCTCGGCGAGCGTGAAGCTGAGTTTGGTGTTTCCTGCTTCGAGGGCCAGCGGCGTCGGATTGGTTTGAACTTGAGGGAGGTCTGAGCCAAGGACGTTGGATGCTAAAGCGAAGAATAAGGCCGTTCCAAAAACGAGCTTACTGATTCGCATTCGAATTGGTGTTCTGATCCGGATTGGCTTGAGCTGGTGCTTGCTGCTGCTCCTGTTCGGAAGGGGATGGGGCTTCGGCAGGTGCGCGCATTTGTTCTGCCGGCAGGGTGTTTAGGTTTTGAAAGCCTTGTGTTTGAGTCGCATCTGCTGCGGGAGCTGCTTCAGGGGAGGAGCCAGTGTTCATGTTGTTATAGTCTTCTGCTACAGCGACGGACAGCGCGACCGCAAGCATGAGAAATACAAGAATCGGCCAAGTGCGGGATAAAAGACGGGACATGATGAAACCCTCCCCATAAGAGTACCGGATCGATTGGCTCGTTCAAGCGGCAATGTTTACCCCGAAGCTCTCTATCTCTATAACGAAGCAGTTAGCCTCGGTGATAGCTAAGGCTTATTTTACGGTGAATTTGTTGAAGGTTTATGGAATTTTGACACCCAAAGGCCCGGAGTTTTCAGCTATAGTAGGGGGTCATGGCTATCTTCGGAAAACGACCCTTTGAACTAGCGACACCTTTTCAACCTACTGGCGATCAACCTCAAGCAATCGAGAAGCTTGTTCGGTCGATCGAAGAGGGCAAAAAGTCGAACGTTCTCCTAGGTGTGACGGGGTCCGGGAAGACCTTCACGATGGCGAACGTCATCCAGAAGATTGGAAAGCCGACTCTCATCTTAAGTCACAATAAGACGTTGGCCGCGCAGCTGTTTTCGGAGTTCCGGGATTTCTTTCCGAAGAACGCGGTTGAGTACTTTGTCAGCTACTACGATTACTACCAGCCCGAAGCTTATATTCCATCGACTGACACTTTCATTGAGAAAGATTCTCAGATCAACGATGAGATCGATAAGCTTCGTCACTCGGCGACGCGTTCGTTGCTTGAGCGTGACGATGTGATCATTGTTTCTTCGATCTCTTGCATCTACGGCCTGGGTTCTCCCGAAGCATACGAAGGCTTGCTCCTCTATTTAGAAGTGGGTGGCAAAGCAAAGCGCCAAGACATTTTAAAGAAGCTCGTCGAAATTCAGTACAAACGAAACGATGTGGATTTTCATCGTGGGACTTTTCGTGTTCGTGGCGACGTGGTGGAGATCTTTCCGTCCTATGAAGAAGAGCGCGCGATTCGCGTGGAGTTCTTTGGAGATGAGATTGAATCGATTTCTGAAATCGATCCTTTGCGCGGAATGCGCATTCAGAAACTTCCTCGCATCACGATTTATCCCGGAAGCCATTACGTCACGACGACAGAGAATCGTAAGCGCGCGATTGAAACGATTCGTGTCGAGTTGCGTGAACGTCTCACTGAGCTCAATCAGCTCGGAAAAGTGATGGAAGCGCAGAGGCTCACTCAGCGCACGATGTTTGATTTAGAGATGCTCGAAGAGCTGGGTTTCTGTCAAGGCGTGGAAAACTATTCGCGCCATATGACCGGCCGTGGCCCTGGCGAGGCGCCACCGACGTTGCTTGAGTATTTTCCGAAAGATTGGCTTTTGATCGTCGACGAAAGTCACGTCACAGTTCCTCAAATCGGTGGAATGTATCGCGGTGACCGCGCTCGCAAAATGAATTTGGTGGAGCATGGTTTCCGCCTCCCATCGGCGCTCGATAATCGCCCTTTGAACTTTGAAGAATGGGAAGGCTCCCTTCGAAACACCCTTTATGTGTCAGCGACACCCGGTGAGTACGAACTTGAAAAAGCGGGGGGCGAAGTTGTTGAGCAGGTGATTCGTCCCACGGGTCTTCTGGATCCGGTCATTGAGGTTCGTTCGGCTCGAACCCAGGTGGATGATCTTTTGATCGAGATCCGTAAGACCGTTGCGAAAAACGAACGCGTCTTGGTGACGACCTTGACGAAAAAATTATCAGAGGATCTGGCCAAGTTTTATCAAGAAAAGGGCGTTCGAGTAAAATATCTCCACTCAGATATTGAAACGCTGGAGCGTATCGAGATTCTTCGTGATCTTCGTTTGGGAACGTTCGATGTTTTGATTGGGATCAATCTTCTTCGAGAAGGATTGGATTTACCTGAAGTGTCTTTGGTTGCGATTTTGGATGCGGATAAAGAAGGCTTCTTGAGAAGTCATCGCTCGCTTGTTCAGACTATCGGTCGTGCGGCTCGTAACTCCGAAGGGTTTGTGATTCTTTACGCGGATAAGATCACTAAGAGCATGGCCTCTGCGATGGATGAAACCAGTCGCCGCCGTACCATTCAGGAAGCGCACAATACGAAGCACGGGATCACACCGATGACGATTGTGAAGGCGATCCATGCGCCGATTTCGGACATGATTGATCTGGACGAGATTCGTTCGACGAAAGATAAGAAGGCCGTGCTTGCGAAACGCGCGCTCAGAACAGGTGCAGGATCCGGCCACGGCAAAAGTTTATGGAGTGCGGCAGACTCGGCGAACGCAATTGCGGGCCTCGATATGCTCGATGCAGCAGGACGCATCGAAGATATCCAGAGCACCGCAGGAGAGTTCTTTACTAAGCTTGAGCAGCTCCCGAAGATTATAACGGCGATGGAGGACGAGATGCGCCAGACTGCGAAAGCGATGCAGTTTGAGAAGGCTGCGGCACTGCGCGACCGCATCAAACGTTTAAAAGTTCTCAGTCTTGGGCTATAAACTTCCCTAAGGAAACTCTCATGTCCAATCGCCTCGCACCAAATCGCCTTGCCAAGGAAACTAGCCCTTATCTTCTTCAGCACAAGAACAATCCCGTGGATTGGTATCCTTGGGGACCTGAAGCGCTTGAGCGTTCCGTTGAGGAAAACAAACCGATCCTTCTCAGTATCGGTTACTCCGCTTGTCACTGGTGTCATGTGATGGAGCACGAGAGTTTCGAAAACGCCGAGATCGCTGAGATCATGAACAAGCTCTTTGTTTGTATCAAAGTGGATCGCGAGGAGCGTCCGGATCTCGATCATATTTATCAAAACGTCGCGCAAGCTCTCACAAAGAGTGGGGGATGGCCGTTGACGGTTTTCTTGACCCCTGCGCGGAAACCTTTTTATGGCGGGACTTACTTCCCACCTGAAGATCGATTTGGTCGCCCAGGATTTAAAAGAGTACTCGCGAACATCGCGAAGGCTTATCAAACCGATCCGATGGGTGTCGCGCAGAACGCGATGAAGCTTTCAGCTTACATCAGCGCTGCCGAAGGAGTTTCGTCTGCAGTGTCTGGAGAGAAGAAGTCTCCGACCTGGGATTCGATGAGCCAAACTGCAGAACTCTTGATGTCCAATCTGGATATGGAAAACGGCGGAATCGGTGGAGCGCCGAAGTTCCCTAATCCGATGACCTTCTCCTTTCTTTGGAGAGTGGGGACATTAACGAACAACGAGCACGCGAGAGAATCTGTTCTTCTGACTCTTCGAAAAATGGCCCAAGGCGGAATTTATGATCAACTGGGCGGTGGTTTCAGTCGCTACTCGGTTGATGCGACTTGGAGTGTCCCTCATTTTGAGAAGATGCTTTATGACAACGCCCTTTTATTGAAGCTCTACTCGGAAGTTTTGCTCTCATCCCATATTGACGAAACCGATCGAAAACTTTTCACGACTGTCGTGCGTGAGACCGTGGATTATCTTTTGCGTGAAATGGTTTCACCGGGCGGTGGATTTTATGCGGCTCAGGACGCAGACTCCGAAGGCGAAGAAGGAAAGTTCTTTGCTTGGGATTTATCTGAACTCAAAAATGCGCTTCGTGATGAGACGGATGTTCGGATCTTTGCTCTTCGCTATGGCGTGACTGAGACAGGGAATTTTGAACACGGGAAAACCGTGCTCTACGTCGCTCACTCGATCGGCGCGATCGCTCACGAAGTCTCCTTGTCGGAGAAATTAGTTGAGGAAAGCATCGAGCGTTCCCGAAAAACTTTGTTTGCACTTCGGAACGAACGTGTTCATCCCGGTACGGATGACAAAGTCTTGAGCTCTTGGAATGGACTTGCGATCAGTGGTTTTGCTTGGGCCTCTCAAGCGCTTCATAAAGCTGGATTTGCAGCGGAGTCTCAGCGTGCAATCGATGCTGCAAGCCAAGCGTTTCATTTAGTCTGCGAAGAAGTTACCACAGGACAAGACGGCAGGCTTTTCAGCACCTTTCAAGGTGGCCAAGGAAAGCATAATGGTTATCTCGATGATTATGCGTTCATGGCCATGGGCGCGCTGGATCTTGCCCGTTTTGAAAAGTCCGATACGATTGCCTCCAAAGCAGAACAGATGGCGACGCTCTGGATGAAGCGCGTGATTCGTCGTTTTAAAGATAAAGACGGGGCAGGTTACTTTTTCACGAGCGACGATCACGAAGAATTAATTCATCGCCCGAAGACGATTTTTGATCAGGCAATTCCTTCGGGAACTGCCGTGATCATTCAGACGATGATGGCTTTGACCGAAATCAATCCTGAGACGGCCTCCGAATTTGCCCAAGAATGGGAAAAGCAGTTGAGTTCCTTTTGGGCTCAGGCGGAACGTCAGGCTTTCGGGTGCGGCGAGATGATGAACGCGGCGCTTCTGAGTCTTGTCGGTCCCGTCGTGATTTCAGGGCAGGGGGCTTCCGAAGCCTGTGTGAGTCCATTTGTATTTCGAAAGGGATTCTCAAAATCTCAGGGTAAAACGGATGCCGGCCGCTTGTTAGTTTGCCATCGCCAGACCTGCGATGCGCCATTGGCGTCGCTTCAGGATTTGGGACAGGCTATTGAGACAAAGATTTTCGCTCAGCGTTGATTCAGGGCCTTTTTTGAGTTAGAAAAAAGCTCTATGAAGAAAATCCTCTCGTCGGCTTTGATCCTATTGAGTTTTTCAATCGCGGCCTCATACGCATCTGCAGACGCGTCATCAAATGCTCCTTTGCCAAATGCCCCATTGAAGGATTCTGTCTCGGGTAAGGAATATCCGCTGCCGACATATCTCTCAAAAGACGCAATCGACCCTGCGACGGCTTTGCCCCCGCCACCAGCGCATGGATCCGCAGTCGATCAGGCCGATTTAAAAGAGATCTTAGATCTACAGAAGAGCCGCACTCCAAAAGATTGTGAGCGAGCGACTTCGGAAGTTCATGTCAACCTGGGCGCATTTTTTGGCGCACCCTATGGTCCGTTGACTCAAGATCAAGTGAAGAAATGGAATCCAATTTTTGAACAAGCACTCTACGACACGGACTATCTCGTTCAAGAAGTAAAAGTACATTACGCGCGTCCACGCCCTTATTATTCGGATCCGACAATCACTCCATGCATCAAGCGAGAAACGACGGGCGCGTATCCAAGCGGGCATGCGGCGATTGCTCGTGTTTTTGAGAGACTTTTAGAAGTGGTCGATCCAGCGCAAAAAACTGAGATTGCGGCGCGTGAAAAGCAAATCACCCATGATCGAGTGTTGGGTGGGGTTCATCATCCGACGGACATTCGCGCAGGTGGAGAGCTTGGTGATCATATCTTTGATCTTCTGATGAAGAATGCTCGATTTACAAAAGAGCTTCAGTCTGTAAAAAATTGATCGCCTAAAAGAAAACGGAATTTGGGGAGGTCCCTCTCAGGTTCCTCCCCAAATCCTTCGCTTAAGAAAGTAAGTAGCTTTTACTCTGATTTCCCAGGGGATTAGCTAGATTTCTGAGAAGCCTTCTGGCTAGCTTTCTGGGAAGCCTTCTGGCTGGCCTTCTGAGAAGCTTTCTGACTAGCCTTTTGGGAAGCCTTCTGGCTGGCCTTCTGAGAAGCTTTCTGGCTAGCCTTCTGTGAAGCCTTTTGGCTAGCAGACTGAGTTGCTTTCTGAGAAGCCTTCTGTGAAGCCTTTTGGCTAGCAGACTGAGTTGCTTTCTGAGAAGCCTTCTGGCTGGCCTTTTGGCTAGCAGACTGAGTTGCCTTCTGAGAAGCCTTCTGGCTGGCCTTTTGGCTAGCAGACTGAGTTGCCTTCTGAGAAGCCTTCTGGCTGGCCTTTTGGCTAGCAGACTGAGTTGCCTTCTGTGAAGCTTTCTGGCTGGCCTTCTGGCTAGCAGACTGAGTTGCCTTCTGAGAAGCTTTCTGTGAAGCCTTCTGAGTAGCTTTTTGGCTTGCCGACTGAGTAGCCTTCTGGCTTGCCTTCTGAGTAGCAGTTCCGGTCGTGGTGTTTACTGGTGGAAGGAAATCCGCCGAAGCAACGGAAGCCATAAATCCAAAGGCCATAAGGGCGGCAAGAGAATTAAGAGTCAATTTCATTTTCGTTCTCCTAGTTAAAAGACATGTTTAATAACGTTGAAAGACAGCTCTCGTGTAAAACGACTTTCTAGTTGTGTGTTCGGGTAGAAAGCAACCGTAGTGCCAGCTGCTCCTTTGGCGGACGGAGTCGAGCTGCTGAAGTGAGAACGGATCGGCCTATTTTTAAGGTATTTCGGGTGAATTTTATTTTTTTACCGAGCGGCGAAATGCACGCCAGACGCTCGGTTAAATCGATCTAAAAATCATTCTAGAGCATCTGATGTGAAAATTTCGCCAGGCGCCGAATCGATCGTTTCTGAAATGCTCATCTTGCGGGCGATGGTGATTTGCCTGCAATTGTTCCTGTAATTACCCTTTTAATTACAGTGATCTGCCGCTTGCTGCATGCTCGCTCGCTTCAGTTGCCCGCTTCTTACTTGAATAGGCGCGTGGCACATCGATCGCAGCCTTAAGAGGTATGTCCAAAAATATTGAACGACAAGGGCCCCTGGAAAGATGGGTGCTCCTAGCAGGGCTTGAGTCCACGGTAGCGGAGTCTCTTCGCAGAGTGCTGGAAGAGCAAGGGTCCGAGTTCAATTATCATGTTGAGACTCTTGGAGCGAATGAGTCGTTGAACGGTCCATTGATCGAGCAGTATCGAGAGTTCGCGGCCGATCCCGCGCATGAGTGGATTTGCCTGCTGGGAAGAGGCGAGTCAGCAGATCTCTTCGCCCGAGATTATTACTCGTTTCTCAATATCCGCCCGCCGCACACACTTGTTCTGTTGTCGCCGAGCGTGACGGCATTTCATCTCAATAAACTTTCTTGTCCCTACCTCATCATTCATGGTGAGCGCGATCCACTTCTCAGAACTCTTCCGCACAGTGCGTTTGATCAGGCGGTATATCATCACCAAATGCGGTACGGAGATCCAACGACCGACTTTGTCGCACCATCGGATGATCGGTATCTGACCGTGCAACGTGAGAGCGGAAGGGAGCTTGATCCTTTAGTGATTCAGCAAATTGTTGAATGGTTATCGCTCACACCTGAACTCGGCGTCTCCAAAGAAGGAATCCATGCGCGTGGGTTTCGTGCACACATGGCTCACATCAAGAAGGCGAGTTAAGCCGAACTAAAAAGACTAGCCCGCTAAGTTCGCGAATTGGCCGCGAAGCTTGTGTTGATTGACGTTCCCTGCGAGATCACGCGGAATAGCGTCAGTAAAGACGATGGTCTTTGGGCAAAGATCACCGGTGATATTTTGTTCACAGAAGTCCCTGGCTTGTTTTTCACTCAGGGGCGAGCCCTGGATTTTCACTAAGGCTGCCATCGGGACAAGTTGGTTTCTGCTGTTTCGCGCAACGAACGCGGCGGCGTCTTGAAGGCCTGGGATTTTGCGGAGAATCGCTTCCATGGGCGCGATCGATTTAATATCCGAATCAAACTTCATGACGTCTTCTTTACGACCGACGAACTCAAGTTGGATCTCGTCGCCTTCGCCATCAAGCGCAGCATAATCTCCGGTGTACAACCAAGTGCCGCGAAGTGCGCCCTTCGTGGCTTTCTCGTTTTCTTTACCGTGGTAGCCCGTCATCACCGATGCGCCGCTGATCGCGAGCATCCCGATTCGATGTCCCTTTTCGAGGATCTCATCGCCAGCTTCGTCCATGACTTTATATTTAATTCCAGCGAGGGCTTTGCCGAAAACCCCGGGTTCGGTGTTTATTTTTTCAATGCTCTCCATCGCAATCGTCCAGACGTTTTCGACTTGTCCGTAAACATGAGGCGCCGGAATTTTCAAAACCTGAAACGCGCGCTTAAGCTCGTGAGAAAGCTGCCCCAATCCTACGGTCGCAGATTTCATCCCGACAG
>Ga0302315_10002915_pt1 | contig 15857 bp, 11 predicted proteins | sample III_Palsa_N3_1_FD_200532 | JGI IMG/M metagenome (GOLD analysis project Ga0302315, IMG submission 200532) | Peat permafrost microbial communities from Stordalen Mire near Abisko, Sweden - III_Palsa_N3_1 | ecosystem: Environmental > Terrestrial > Soil > Palsa > Peat permafrost | place: Sweden... | reverse complement strand
GACGGGCCGCAATCTTATTGCGAGCAATATTCCTGGGATCATTTCAGGGAGTCGATCTCTGCCTGCAGGTCTGGGATCCAACGCGAATGAGTTTCAAATCGCGAACTCCCATGTAGCGGATAACGACACTGTTGGCCCTCTGGGGAATTCATTTTCCGATGCGCTTCCGCTCGATTCTCCCGGTTCCACCTTTCAGCAGATCTATTATCTGCTCAAGGATAACTACGTAGACGGCATCCCCGACGATACCAAGCTGGCGCATGGCGCCGCTTCCGCCATGCTGGCATCCCTTCAAGATTCGAACAGCAGATTTCTCGAACCCGCGGAATTTGCAGAACAAAAGAATGAATCCCATGGACACTTCGCCGGCCTTGGCGCCGTTTTAGTTGTACGCAAGATCACACATCCGGCCGATGCCAAAAACCAGGTTCAGTCTTACGACGAAAACCGTCTTACCATAGTCGCCGCACTGCCCGGCAGCCCGGCGGAAAAGGCAGGGCTGAAGTCGGGCGATGTCATTACGCAAATTGACGGGCGCTGGCTTGCAACTTACGACCCGGTCATAGCGGATGAGGTTCAGCTTAGAGCCGTGCAGGATGACCCTGTCACCTTCAACAAGCTGGCCGCAAAGCTGCAGACCCAGGTCGACAAATCCTATACGCTGACCGACGCCCAGACACATCTTGTGGACGCCACCGTGAAGTCCATGGTGCTCACTATATCCCGTCCAGGTGTCGCACAGCCCTTTGATGTTACTTTGGACACGTCCGCCCCCACGCAAGTAGACGCTGTAACATCGCGTGCTCTCCCCGACAACATCGGTTACATCAAGATAAATGTCTTTACACCCGATGCAGACTCCGACTTCGGAACCGCGTTGACCTCTCTGGGTACGGGACTAAAGGGCCTTGTTGTCGATCTGCGCAATTCGCCAGGCGGCGATGTGGAAGCGGCAGCGCGGATCGCCGGAAAGATATCTAATGCGAAAACCCTCGGCATCCTGCGCCTGAAGGGCAAGCGGGAAGATCCCATTGCCGTTCTGGCTGGAACTTCTGTCGATTATCCCGTAGTTGTTCTTGTTGACGGCGGTACGGCAAACGCAGCGGAACTTCTTGCTTCAACACTCCGTCAGAGTGGAGCAAAGCTCGTTGGTTCGCGGACTTTTGGCGACGATACTGCTGTAAGATCTATCGCTCTTAAGGATGGCTCCGGCTTTACGCTCTCGATAGGACGACTGCTCACAAATTCCGGAGTAGACATAGGCGGCACAGGGCTTAAGCCCGATGTCCTGGTCACCGGTACCGATGATGCTCTTGCCAGCGCCGTTGCAATTCTTAAGCAGCAGCCCGTGACAGGTACGGACAAGAATAGTTAAGACGAGGGGCAACCTTTAATGGCCGCAGACACGCCGCGCAACGAGCCGAAAATCTACCGCATTTTACGAACAGTCAACAACGTGTTGGCCGCAGCCCTCTTCTTGTTCATCGCCTTCATTGGCGGCGTCTCGCTGCAGGACTTCCGTGCCGTGCACGATGGCGACTCCTTCGGTTTGGCCGTAAGATTAATCCCCGAGCGTGTTAAAACCGCGTTCATTACGGCTGCAGAAGGTCAGACGGAGCAGTACACACCCTACGAACTCTACTCCGATGTGCTGGCGACCGTAAAGTCCAACTATTACGGCCCCGATATTGATACTACGCAGATGACGTACAACGCCATCCGCGGAATGATGGGCGCCCTTCACGACCGATATACACGCTTTATGGACCCGAAGGCCTACAGCGCCATGAACGACGAGAACAATGGTGAATTCGTCGGCATCGGCGCGTTGCTCGGCACCAATAAGCAGAACGAAGTCTACGTCATCCATCCGCTGCCTGGCGGCCCCGCGTTGCGCTACAAGGTTCTTCCCGGCGACATCATCGCAAAGGTCAACGGAAATGACACCCTGAAGATGAAGGATGTCGATGTCGTCAACCTCATTCGCGGGGAACCCAACACCAAAGTAACCCTTACCCTCCTGCGTCACGGAGTCCCTAAACCTGTCGTCATTACCATACCTCGCCAGCTCGTACAGCAGCAGGTTGTGCAGTACGCAATGATCGACCCGGTTAATAAGATCGGCTACATCTCGTTAAGTGTCTTCAACGAGGAAAGCGACGATCAGGTTTCCAAGGCCTTAACCGAACTTGAAGGCCAGGGAATGCGCGGACTCGTGTTCGACCTGCGTGAAAATCCAGGCGGCCTGCTCAACATAGCCCGCGATATTGCCAGCCGGTTCATTCCGTCCGGTCCCGTCGTTTGGATCAAGGACCGCACAGGCCCCATGAAATCGATAGACATGGAGCCCGACAAGCACAACTACCACGAACATCTCGCCCTAGTTGTCCTCGTTAACGGAGATAGTGCAAGCGCCTCCGAAATCGTGTCTGGCGCAATTAAGGATACCGGCTCAGGAATACTTGTCGGCGAAAAGACCTTCGGCAAGGGACTCGTGCAGACGATTATGGAACTGCCCGACGGATCTGCCGTGGCCATTACCACGCAGCATTATTTTACGGCCAAACTACACGATATCAACCACAAGGGTATCATGCCGAACATACCTGTTAGTTACACCGACGACGATCAGCGCAAAATGTATGCCTTCATGCGAGCGCACCCAGATGCGTTCTACGACCTACCGTACGACAGGCAGCTTCAGGTTGCCCTTTCCCAGGTCCGGCAGCGCATGCGCGTTGCAAGCGCTCGTGTTAACTAGCAAATAGATGCCCCCACCAGTGTCACCAAATGTTCCCGACCCTGGGCAAATTGAGCGCCAACTGAAGCTTTTTAAGTTTCTGGCGCTCACTTTGCTCCTTGTTTTGCTTGTTGGCGCCGGCGGTGTCTGGTATGCCATGCGGGTAAATCAACCCGTACAAATCGTCGTAGACGGCAGGGTAGTCGCGACAGCCCGCAATGCGCACGAGGCGAATGAACTCCTTAGCCAGGCGCAGTTGAGTAAAGTGCCCGGATCCTACACCTCCGACGACATTGTCCGATTGCAGCAAGTCCGCCTCGTGCATCCCTCAGGTCCAATTTCGCTGGATACCGATGACGATGCTTTGCAGAAGCTTTCTTCGGCGCTCCACGTTCACGTACGCGCCTATATGATCCTTGTCGACGGACATCCGAGCATCGCATTGCCCACGCTCTCCGCTGCAAACGACACGATAGCCGCCGTCAAGGACCACTACGCCAATCTATCAAGCGATGGAGAAATCGTCGGCGATCCGGAGATGATGTCCAGCGTAAAGATCGCCCGTATTGCCGTCACCCCGGATCGGCTTCGATCCGCACCCAAAGATGCCGCGCCCTATTTCTGGACACCTCCCTCGCCCATACTCTACACCGTGCGGGCAGGAGACCGGGGCATGGGAATTGCGCACAAGAATCACATCTCCTACACCGATCTGATCATCGCCAACCCTCAGATGGATTTGAACAGACTTCGAGTGGGCGACCAGCTTAACGTCCGCCGAATGCCCCTTTTGCTCAAGGTTGCGCTAAAGCGGCAAGTGACTGTCGATGAGCCAATCCTCCAGCATGTACCGGCGTCCGAAGCCGGGAAACGCCGTGTGACTTATACTGTAAGCTATATCAACGGTCAGGAAGTGCGCCGCGATGCCACGGCCATGACCACACTGGTCAGACCGCCCATGCGAACCGAAATAATGTAGGTTTAGGGATTTCGAAAGTGAGAGTGGCGGAGAGGGTGGGATTCGAACCCACGGAGGTTTGACCCTCACTCGCTTTCGAGGCGAGCGCACTAGACCAGCTATGCGACCTCTCCGTTTCAAGGCGTTCTGGTACAGAACCCGCTTATTATGGCACGCACTCTCGTAAAAATCAAGAATTCTCTCAAATAGCACGCAACTTATTCAGAGACCCTTCTGCGGAGCGCTCCAGTCGTACGTATACTTCACCATCTTTGCTACCTGGAGCGATTCGATGCGCTGTATTCCTTCGATCTTACTCAGTTGTTCGTGCAAAAATTGCAGCAGCGCATCGTTGCTGTGGAACCAGGCCTCAACAACCACATCATAGCTTCCCAGGGTTACACCAGCAAACCGTATCTCCGGCATGGCGCTTAACGCCTCTTCGATGTGCGTAAGATGACTGTGGTCGATCTGAATGCCAAGGATTGCGACCACGTTAAAGCCAAGCTGAAACGGAGTCGCCACGGCGACAATTTTGATCACCTCTTCTTTGAGCAATCGCTCTATGCGTCTGCGCACCGTAGGCTCGCTGCTTCCAACCTGCGACGCCACCTCGGCATTCGTCTGTCGCGCATTCTCCTGCAGAATGCAGATAATTTTGTGATCCAGCTCGTCTAAGTGGGGCATGTGACGCTTTCTAGAAATAAATTAGTTTCATCTGACTATTTTCGTCATTATAACAGATAATCGCACGATTTTGGTCATAATCCTCTAAATTCTTTAACAAATGGGTTGACAAGCGCGTCGGCCTGAGCCATACTTATAGCACCTCGATGATGAGCCTTGGTAACGACAAAACCTGGGGGAGTCATCCTATGCCGGAAGAAATTCTCTTTGAAGAACTGGTGCATCCTGGCGCAGCCTGGTCGCATGTCTTAAAGCGCGGCACCGCACTTCGTCTGACCGATCTCGAAGGCGGCGCGAATGCCGGCATGCTGCTTTACAACTTCGAATGCCCGGTTGAGCGGCTGAACCTTCCTGATACGTTAAAAGCGCAGCATATAGCCCGCCTGACTAAAGACTTCGTCCTATACTCAGACATGGGCCGCATCCTATGCTCAGTGACCGCCGATAGTCTCGGCTGGCACGATGCCCTCGGCGGCGCTTCCAATGCAAGTCTGGTCAAGTCAAAGTACGGTGAAGCAACCTATCAGCAGTGCCGCAACGATTACCACACCAACGGCCTCGACAAATTTCTGATCGAACTCGCAAAATGGGGCCTCGGCAGCCGGGACATAACCGCAAACGTCAATTTCTTCAGTAAGGTGAGTGTTGATGGAGATGGGGGCATCAAGTTCGAGCCCGGATTTTCCACCGCGGGCTCTTACGTCGAGCTGCGAGCGGAGATGAACGTTCTGGTTATCCTGAACACCTGCCAGCACCCGCTTGATCCCAATCCAATATACGCCCCGAAACCCGTGCAGCTCACGGTTAAACGCGTACCTGCCCCGTTTGACAATGATCCCTGCCGGCTCTCACGCACGGAAAACGAACGCGGGTTCACGCTCACAGAACGTTACTTTTTGTAAATCGGAGAACACGATGAGTGGAGCAATTTTAGTCGAGAGCAAGCTGGATCCCGCGAAGGCTTTGTATCGAGAGATCGTGCTGGCCGGCGATCCCTGGATCAGAGAGATTAAGGCCGGACAGATCTTTCGCATCGTCGATCTCGAAGGCAATCAGGCTGCGGATACGCTGTTCTATAATGCGGCAGACCACGCGGACCGTTACAGCTACCAGGATACTATCCGTGAGCAGGGCAATATCTATCTGACGACTGGGTCGAAACTCATGTCCTCCGGAGGCAACGTGCTGCTGACCATCGTCGCCGATACCTGCGGACGCCACGATACGCTGGGTGGCGCCTGTGCCGCCGAAAGCAACATGGTCCGCTACGCCATCGAAAAGCGCTCCATGCACGCCTGCCGCCAGAGCTTCCTGGCAGGACTGCTCGGCTTTGACAGTTCGTTCGAAAAGCGCGACATCCCGGGCAATATCAACTTCTTCATGAATGTTCCCGTAACGCCCGAAGGAAAACTGACCTTCGAAGACGGGATTTCGGAGCCCGGCAAGTACGTAGAAATGCGCGCCGAAACCGATGTCCTGGGCCTGATTAGCAACTGTCCGCAGCTCAACAATCCCTGCAACGGCTACAACCCGACCCCAATAGAAGTGATTATCTGGGAGGGAGAGCATGTTTCGTAAGGTTCTTATTGCGAATCGCGGAGCCATAGCCTGCCGGATTATCCGCACCCTGAAAAGGCTGGGCGTAGCGTCTGTTGCCGTCTATTCGGAGGCCGACCGGCACAGCCTGCACGTCACCATGGCCGACGAGGCCGTGCTTATCGGTTCAGCTCAGGCCTCCCAAAGCTACCTCTCGGTCGACGCCATCCTGAACGCTGCCCGGCAAACCGGGGCCGAGGGAATCCATCCAGGCTACGGCTTCCTGAGCGAAAAGCCGGAGTTCTCCGACGCCTGTGCGCAGGCCGGCATCGAGTTCATCGGTCCGACAGGGACTCAAATGCGCGCCTTCGCCCTCAAGCACACAGCGCGCGCCATGGCGCAGAGCCTCAATGTCCCGCTGCTCCCTGGGACAGGATTACTCCAAACCCTGGAAGAAGCCCAGGAAGCGGCCCAGCACATCGGCTATCCGCTCATGCTAAAGAGCACTGCCGGAGGCGGAGGGATCGGGATCCGCCTGTGTCACAGTCCTGAAGATCTAAATGCTGCCTTCGAGGCCGTACAGCGCCTCGGAGCCAATAATTTCGGCGACAGCGGAGCATTCCTGGAGCGCTACATCCAGCAGGCCCGCCACATCGAAGTCCAGATCTTCGGCGACGGCAAGGGCAATGTCGTCGCGCTGGGCGAAAGAGACTGCTCCGCACAACGCCGCAACCAGAAAGTCATTGAAGAGACTCCAGCGCCCGGAATAACGCCGGAAGCCAGAGCCAGTCTCATAGAATCGGCCGTTAAAATCGGCAAAGCCGTAAACTACAGATCGGCCGGAACCGTCGAGTTCGTGTACGACAATGTCGCAGGTGATTTCTTCTTTCTCGAAGTCAATACACGTCTTCAGGTTGAGCACGGAGTTACCGAGGAAGTAACCGGGTTTGATCTTGTCGAGTGGATGGTGCTGCAGGCTTCGGAGGACCTCGCGCCTCTGGACAGCTTTAACATAACGCCCAGGGGACATTCGTTCGAAGCGCGCCTTTATGCCGAAGATGCAGGACGGGACTTCCAGCCAAGTTCCGGACGCCTGACACACGTCGCTTTCCCTCGTGACTCCCGCATTGAAACCTGGGTTGAACCCGGCAGTGAGATCACCCCGTACTACGATCCCATGGTCGCGAAGCTTATCGTCCACGCGGGCAGCCGCGATGAAGCCCTCGCTGCGTTGGGCACGGCTCTGGATAAGACCCAGCTTAGCGGCATAGAGACCAACCTCGACTATCTGCGAAAAGTGTGCGCTTCACCGGAACTGCAGGCCGGCGCTGTGACGACATCGTTTCTCTCCCGCTTTTCCTACATACGCACCGCCATCGACGTCTTGCAGGGCGGAGCCCAAACTACCGTTCAGGACTATCCCGGCCGTGTTGGGTACTGGAACATCGGTGTACCACCGTCTGGTCCCATGGATCCATTGGCCTTCCGCCTGGCAAACCGTCTGGTAGACAACGATGCAAGCGCCGCGGCCATAGAAATGACCATCTCAGGCCCGGAATTAAAGTTCGGCTGCGATGCCATGATCGCGATTACCGGCGCGGACATGAAGCCAACATTGGATGGAATGCCCGTCCCATACTGGAAGCCCATTCGGGTTCCTTCAGGCTCGATTCTGAAATTCGGAACGGCAAGCGGGGCCGGCATGCGCGCTTATCTGGCTGTAACCGGTGGATTTGATGTCAGCGGCTATCTAGGCAGCCTAAGCACGTTCATGCTGGGCAATTTCGGCGGTCATGCCGGGAGGGCGCTGCGCGCGGGCGATGTCGTCCACATGCGCGAGTGCAGCATTGGAAGCGAGGAGATGATCGACTCTCTACCGGCAGCTGTTACTCCAGTCTATGAGAAAACATGGAAAATCGGCGTCCTTTACGGACCTCACGGTTCCCCGGATTTCTTTAGGGATGAAGACATCGAGATGCTCTTCAATACAGACTGGCACGTCCACCACCAATCGGACCGCACCGGCGTTCGGCTGATCGGCCCAAAGCCGAAATGGGCCCGGCTCGACGGAGGTGAGGCGGGACTTCATCCGTCCAACATTCACGACAACGCCTACGCCATCGGTACCATCGACTTCACCGGAGATATGCCCATCATCCTTGGCCCGGACGGTCCCAGTCTGGGTGGATTTGTCTGTCCAGCCACAATTATCGATGCGGAGCTTTGGAAGATGGGACAACTGCGTCCGGGAGACAAAGTGCGCTTCCACGCCGTAACATACGACCAGGCTACCCAGATGACGCGGGCGATTGATTCCTCTGTCGGGTCTCTCCTGGCTCCCCTTCCCAGGCTTCCTGAACCGGGACTGGTAAGCGAGCCGGCAATCATTGCTTCTCTGTCCGCCACGGAAAATGCTCCGTCTGTCGTCACGCGGGCCGATGGCGACCGGTACCTGCTGGTTGAATTCGGGAAAAACGTTCTGGATATGTCCCTGCGGCTGCGCGTCCATGCTCTGGAAGCGCAACTGCGTGCAATGTCCTTGAGAGGCATTGTAGACATTACGGCCGGAGTGCGCAGTCTGCAAGTGCATTACGACACCCGTCTTCTTCCCCGCGAAGCTCTCTTAAGCGCGCTTGCCGCCGCCGAGCAGGCCATTCCTCCCGATTTGGATATCACGGTCCCGTCGCGCATCGTACACATGCCCATCTCATGGAACGATTCAGCGACGCGTCTTGCCGCGGAGCGCTACATGCAGTCGGTGCGCCCGGACGCCCCCTGGTGTCCGGATAATATCGAGTTCATACGCCGCATCAACGGCTTGGAGTCTATAGAGGATGTCTACAAGATCATCTTTGACGCCAACTATCTGGTTTTGGGCCTTGGCGACGTCTACCTGGGAGCCCCTGTCGCAACCCCCGTCGATCCTCGCCACAGGCTGGTCACCACCAAATACAACCCCGCACGAACCTGGACTCCCGAGAACGCCGTTGGGATCGGCGGGGCCTACATGTGCATTTACGGCATGGAAGGTCCCGGCGGATATCAACTTTTCGGCAGAACGGTTCAAGTGTGGAACACGTACAAAAGCACACAGGACTTTGAACCCGGAACCCCATGGTTGCTCCGCTGCTTCGACCAGATCAAGTTCTACCCGGTCACAGCCACGGAATTGCTCGATATGCGGGATGCCTTCCCACATGGCAAACTAAGTCTAAAAATAGAGCCTGCCGAGTTTAGCTATCAGAAGTACCAATCCTTCCTACAGTCGATCTCCGAGGAAGCCCTCACCTGCAAAACCCGGCAACAAGCTGCCTTTGCGGAGGAGCGCGCACGATGGGCTGCGGCAGGTTCCGTAATTCCGGCCGACGCTTTGGAAGAGATTTCGGAAGGTTCTCTCTTTGATACAGGGGTGCCGGAAGGTTGCGAGGCAGTGACATCGCCGTTGACATCAAGCGTCTGGAAGATTTTAGTAGAACCTGGACAGCACGTGAACGCCGGAGATACCCTAATCGTTCTCGAAGCCATGAAAACCGAGATCGTGGTAGCCGCGCCCCAATCCGGAACTATCGCCGAAATTCGCGTAAAACCCGAAGCGCTCGTCATGCCGGGACAGAACCTGTTGATGCTCAGGGTGAATTAAGATGACCAAAATAAACCTTGACCTTACATCATTAAACGCGGCTTATGATACGGGGGTTACTCCAACCCAGGTCGTAGAACAGATCTATTGCAAGATCGAACACTCGGGCATCCACCCCGTATGGATTTCGGTTGCCTCGAAAGACCATCTGCTCCGGCGTGCCGCCGAAATTGAAGCGCTTGACCGTTCTACGCTGCCACTCTACGGCGTCCCGTTTGCCGTCAAGGATAACATCGACGCAGCAGGCTTCCCCACAACAGCCGCATGCCCAGAGTTCAGCTACACGCCGGAAGCCAGCGCAACCGTCGTGCAGAAGCTGGAAGAGGCTGGAGCCATCGTCATTGGCAAAACTAATTTGGATCAATTTGCCACCGGGCTTGTCGGCGTGCGGTCTCCCTACGGGGTCTGTTCCAGCGTCTTCGATCCAGCGTACATCTCCGGTGGCTCAAGCTCCGGGTCTGCTGTCGCTGTGGCAAGCGGGCTCGTTACGTTCGCTCTCGGCACGGATACCGCCGGCTCGGGGCGTGTCCCTGCGGCCTTCAACAATCTGATCGGTCTAAAGCCGACCCGCGGTGTTCTCAGTGCAAAAGGCGTTGTCCCGGCCTGCCGGTCTTTGGATTGTGTGTCGATCTTTTCGCTAACCAGTGCGGATGCCGCAGCGGTCTTTTCCGTTGCGCGCGGGTTTGATCCCGCCGATCCCTATTCACGTCCATCCGCGGCGGAAGATGCGCCCGCACCCTGGCTGAACGGCGCTTTTAACTTCGGCGTTCCAAGGCCCGGACAATTAGAGTTCTTTGCAGATGACGAAGCAGCTTCACTTTACGACGACGCCATCCTCGCCGCCGAACGTCTGGGCGGAACAGCCGTGGAGATCGATTATCAGCCCTTCCTTGATACCGCCAGCCTCCTTTACGCCGGCCCCTGGGTGGCGGAAAGACTGGCGGCCATCCACGACTTCTACGAGGAAGAACCCGACGCCATCCATCCCGTTGTCCGCCACATTATTGGTGGAGCACAAAAGTACAGCGCCGTGGATGCCTTTGACGCCCAGTACCGCCTCAACGAACTAAGGCGCAGTACCGAGGCAATCATGGTCTCCATCGACGTTCTCCTGCTGCCCACAACCGGAACCACCTACACCATCGAACAGGTCATGTCAGATCCCGTTCGATTGAACACAAATCTCGGCTACTACACGAACTTCGTCAATCTTCTGGATATGGCCGCTGTCGCCGTTCCTGCGGGCCTGCGCTCCAACGGCCTGCCCTTCGGTGTGACGGTTCTTGCACCAGCCCAGACTGACTTAGCTCTTCTGCATCTGGCCGATAGATTACACCACGATCTTGGTGGGCTTCTTGGAGGATTAAGCACGCCTTTGGTCGAGACCGAACCGCTTCAGGTTACTCTCACACCGCCCGGATGCACCTTGGTCGCGGTTGTAGGCGCACACTTAACGGGCCAGCCGCTCAACCGGCTCCTCACCAGTCGAAGTGCGCGCCTTGTATCGACTACTCGAACCGCAGCGTGCTATCGATTTTATGCCCTAAACGGAACCGTCCCGCCAAAGCCCGGCCTTGTCCGCGATCCTAATTTTGTTGGTGCCGGGATTGAAGTGGAAGTGTGGGCGATCCCCACAAATAAGTTCGGAGCCTTCGTCGCCGAAATCCCGGCGCCTCTTGGTATCGGCACCGTGGAACTGGAAGACGGAACATCGGTCAAAGGCTTCATCTGTGAGCCTGCCGCAATAGCATCCGCCACCGACATCACACACTTCGCCGGCTGGCGCGCGTATCTAGCTTCAAAATAAGCTAATTATCACGCCCCTTAGCAATCTCAGCATCCACCACCGCCTGCCCCTCTGCATGCAGCAAGTTATGCACCTCTGTCCTGAGCTTAAAGAACTCTATGGAGTTGCGCAGTTCGTCGGATCTCTCCAGACCAAACGGAACCTTGATCTCCGCTTTAATCTTCCCAGGACGCGCCGTCATTACGAGGATTCTATCAGACAGGAACACCGCTTCGTCGATATCGTGGGTAATAAAGAGGGTGGTGGTCTTCTCTCGGCTTCTGATTTCCAGGAGGAGTTCCTGCATAACAGTCCGTGTCTGGGCATCGAGAGCCCCGAAGGGCTCGTCCATAAGCAGGATACGCGGCGAGTTGGCCAGAGCCCTGGCAATCGCCACACGCTGGCGCATTCCTCCGGAAAGCTGCTTTGGATAGTGATCCTTAAAGCCCTGCAGGCCTACAGCCTCCAGGAAATGGTCGGCCAGAGCGTTTCGGCGTTCCCGTTTGACCCCGCGCATTTTAGGTCCAAACAGCACATTGTTGCGTACGGTAAGCCAGGGAAAGAGAGTGTAGCCTTGAAACACCATACCCCGTTCCGCACCCGCATCGGTAACTTCCTCACCGTCCAGGTAGACGCTGCCGCCTGAAGGAGCGATAAGGCCCCCAACGATATGCAGCAGCGTCGACTTTCCGCAGCCGGAAGGGCCGACAATACTTACGAGTTCTCGGACGTCCATGCTAAACGACGTCGGCTCAAGAACTGTAATAGGGCCGGTCTTGCTGGGGTATTGCTTGGTGAGCCCTTCCAGGCGCAGTATTGGTTCATCCATAGTCTAATGCATTGCCATAATCTAGCTGCGTTGTGTTTCGGCCCAGGGAAGCAGGCGAGGCTGCACGAATTTGAACATCATATCGGTCGCTATTCCTAAGAATCCCAGAGTAAATATGCCGACATAAAGCTCGTCGGTTCGCATAAAGCGCTGCGCCTCGATCAGGCTAAAACCCAGTCCGGAGTCCGTGGCAACCACTTCAGCGATAACCAGATAGGTCCATGCCCAGCCGATCATAGTCCTGCAAGTGTCCATCAGGCCAGGCAGAGTCGCCGGCAGCAACACGTTAAAGAGCAGTTGAAACTTGTTCGCCCCAAGCGTGCGTGCCGCGCAGAGAAGGTCCTTGGGCACCTTACGCGTCACATCGGCCACAACAAGCACCATTTGAAAGTACGTGCCAATAAAGATAAGCAGTATCTTCGCCGGCTCCCCAATCCCGGCAACCACCATAACCAGCGGGATCAGAGCGGGCACAGGCACGTACCGCACAAATCCCACAAACGGCTCGTGCGCGGCTTCAGCGGTTTTATAAGCTCCCATCAAAATGCCCATCGGAATGGCGAGGATTGCGGAAAAGAGGAACCCCATGCCGATTCTGTAGACACTAATCTGGATGTTAGGCAGTAGCGTGCCATCCTGCCACAGCCGTATCGCCGCGGTAAATACTCGGGTTGGCGTGGGAAGTACCAGAGAGTTTGCCTTCCCCGAGTATGTAAAGTAGCACCAGAGGGCGATTGGGATAATAAAGGAGGCGGCCGCGATAATCGCGTACGCCGCCTTTGGTATCTCTTCGCCAATACGAAACAAGTGGATTCTCGACCGCGACCGCGCCCGGTTTGTCGCCCGAACTACAGATCCAGCCTCGCTGTTTGCGTTGGTATTCACTGCCATTCGATTTCTCCCTCAATTTACCTTGAATGAGTAGTCGTAAGGACCCTGCTTTCCTTCGCCCTTCGCTACGGCGGCGTTTACAAATTCAGGATCGATGGCGCTTGCATAATCGGGCGTGCTTGGGATCTGTTTCTGGCCGAGCAGGAACGTGCAGATCGGACCGCCGCTCTCGTATAGCGATGTCTTCTTATCAGTCTTCGTAAAGGCGCCCACGGCCTCCGGCCCGTCAAAGATCCTAGTGCCCTTGATGAAGTTCTTGTAGAACGAAACCGGAGAGTTTGTTCGAGCGGCCATAATCGCCACGGCTTCGTCGGGATGCGCCCGCCACCAGGCCATCGTATCGTACCAGGCATCCACAATGCCCTGTATCTGGACTTTTTTCTCCGGTACTTCCTTAGCCTGGAATACCAGCAGGTCTGGAATTAGGCCGCGCATGGACGGGTCCTTGCTGTCAAAAATAACGTGCGATCCCGGCATCTTGTCCAAGAGCTGGCTCTTATTCGGCTCCCACACGGCGCAGGCGTCGATCTTGCCGGAAACCATGGCATTGGGGCAGTCCTGAACCTTAATATTGACGTAGTGGATGTCCTTCTCCGTCATCCCATTTGCCGCAAGGGCTTCATCCAACAGGAACTGTTCCACGGTTCCAAGTTCGGTGGCTACAGTCTTCCCTCTGAGGTCCTTGATCGAATTAATTCCTGCCTTTGCAACGACAGCATCGTTGCCCGCCGAATTGTCATTAATAAGGACAGCCGTCTGGACTGGCCCCTGGGCGAGGGGACCCATGGTATCGCTCCAGGTCTGACAGTTGGCGTCCACCTGATTAGCCGCGAGAGCATTCAAGGAGTCGGTGTAATTTGGGAACCACTTCATCTGGACATTAACGCCGTGCTTCTTAAAGAAGCCTTCTTTAACGGCGATGTCCCAGCAGGTCCAGCCCGGCCAGTCTGAATAGGCGATGGTGATGGGCTGGCTGGTATCGGCAACGGCAGTCGCCGCGGGGGCGCCGGGCGAAGTCGAACTTGTAGATGGACTCGACTGAGTTCCGCATCCGGTAACTGCGGCAATAGCCGCTCCGACGACAGCGAGTGTTTTAATGGACGTGCGCACGTGCATGTGCTCCTTTCTTGAAACGCGTGTTGGTACACGGCAAGGACATGAGCGCCATGCTCGATACGGCTCGTCTGCGAGCCCTTAATCGGTCTGCGGGAGAAAACGGGAGAATTTTACGGGAGTACTTGCCTCAGCGGTGAGTGATCTGAGTATACTGTATGGGGTAGGTAAAGTCAACGCCTGCAACGAAAAATATAATAAAAATGATTAAAAAAATAACTTACCTGACTTAAGTGACGTATTTAGTCAGAATAAATGATTTAAATGACATATTGCGTCAAAATACCAAATGCGGTTTGTAGACTGGAATACATACGTTAGAAGCTTGAAATCAAGTATCATTACAGGCGAGCGCACAACACTTTGACTACAGACAAGAAAAAATCCGTATGGGGGCCGCTTCGACTTCCCTTGTTTCGAGACCGATGGCTGGCTTCCGTTGTGTCGAATCTGGGCGGGTGGATGCAGGACACCGCCGGAACGTGGTTGATGACCATGCTGACACCGTCTCCGTTGCTCATTGCCCTTATGCAAAGCGCGGCCAGTCTTACAGCCCTTTTACTCGGTTTACCCGCCGAGTCAGCGCGGATATCTTCGACCGTAGAAGGCTGCTTATTTTTTGGCAGTCATGGACGCGTGCCGCCGCCGTCGCTCAGGATACCTATTTCCGGAACAGATGCTTCCTACCTCCATCAATCCCAGATCAATATTCCTCTTTCGCTTCCGGCGGCCGCTTCGGTAACCGTGGTTGTTGTTTCCTCTGGGGCGGGTGCCGCTGCGGTAACTCCTTCCTCTTTATCGACGTATTGGTCTGTAATAGTAACCCTATCAGGCACTCAGAATAGTCAAGTTGCAGGTGATATGAAGTTGGAAGTTTTGAGTAACTCAGCAGTTTTAGCAACGAGACCACCGTCCTTAAAGGAGGCTATTCGGTAAGCTGTCAGGAATCTAGCTAGTTGGGAAGAAATTATAATGAAGACCTACGTAATCACGTTGATTTGCTTGCTGTCGGCGCTTATAAGCCACATGGTATCGGCGAACGCCCCGGCGAACCATGGACTCAACCTGATGTGCAAGGTTTCGGACAACCACATACCTCCAGCTCCCAACGGCCCGATCTGGCTCGACCTTATCATCACGAACGACGCGTCAACTTCGTTTAGTGGGCAATACAGCTCTATCGTCGACGCAGGTGTGGTCGCGACCACCTCCCCCGTAACGGCCTCGTTACTACAGAAGGCGTCGTACCGTACTGTGGAAGATGTTTCCGCCGTTCCTTTCACGATCGATCCAGGAAAGACAAAGGTCTTTCCTGTCCTACTGAACGACCTCATTCCGCCAGTCAAGGTGGGCAGTCTGTCCGGATCGGTCGTGCTGCCGCTTTTCGATGAAGCGACGCATCAAGATGTGCGCTTCGTCCTTGTTACTCCGTTAAAAGTGCAGGTCGGAGAGCCGTTAACACCAAATCAGTTAACTGCAGTGAGCGCTCAAATTCTCACCTCCGTGAAATCGTACAATTTCGGAACACGTTACGATGCCGTACGATCCTTAGGTCCGTTGCCGGAAGCATATGCAGTTCAGGTACTGGTGCAGGCTATCAAAGAACGGCAATCGTCGCCATGGGTCGGTGATTTGTTGGATGCCTTGGGCCGCAGACCTCGCACGCCTGCGAGCACG
>Ga0302315_10002913_pt1 | contig 15858 bp, 14 predicted proteins | sample III_Palsa_N3_1_FD_200532 | JGI IMG/M metagenome (GOLD analysis project Ga0302315, IMG submission 200532) | Peat permafrost microbial communities from Stordalen Mire near Abisko, Sweden - III_Palsa_N3_1 | ecosystem: Environmental > Terrestrial > Soil > Palsa > Peat permafrost | place: Sweden... | reverse complement strand
ACGGAAAAGGCTTCGACCTGGCCGGTTTCCCAATTAAGGCTGTTTTGTTCCTTAGGAGTGGAGGAAGTAGGTTTTATCGCGATGCGAAACACCAATTCGTTTCCATTGGTGATGCCACCTACGATACCTCCGGCATGGTTTGTGGCTGTATGACCTTCTACATTTACAATGGCATCATTATGCTGACTGCCAAACATCCGGGCGGCTGCAAAACCAGTCCCAAACTCAATCCCTCTTACGGCGGGAATGGCAAATACGGCGTGGGCAAGTAAAGACTCCGCCGAATCAAAGAACGGCTCGCCCAGGCCGATGGGTAACCCATTCACACGGCATTCCACGATGCCGCCTATGGTATCCTTGGCATCGATCGCTTTCTGTAATCCAAGTTCCTGGTCCACTTCACCCCCGATCTCCAGGAGATCGGCTACCACGTGGATAGCCGGAGAATATACCTGCAGGATGCGCTTGGCAATGACCCCCGCGGCCACAATACCGGCCGTCAGGCGGGCGCTAAAATGCCCTCCGCCCCTATAGTCCTCAAACCCACCATATTTGTGATGGGCAACAAAGTCGGCGTGACCGGGCCTGGGAATATCCCTTTGTTTCTCGTAATCCCCACTTCGGGTATTGTTATTGTCAAACAAAATGGTAATGGGTGCGCCGGTAGCCTTGTCATTGAAAAGGCCGCTCCTGAAAATAGGGAGGTCGTCTTCCTTTCTCGGGGTAGTGCCTTTTGCACCTGCCTTTCGGCGTTCCATATCAGGCAAAAAATCGGTCAGTTGCAAGGGCAACCCGGCAGGACAGCCGTCAATAGTCACTCCTACCCCAGCCCCGTGGGATTCCCCGAAAATGTGTACCCGGAAAAGGCGGCCAAAACTATTCATGTGCAGATGAGATTGGTTGTACTTCCTCCACCGGAACGCCCCAGGCGCGCAGGTGTTGGTAAAAATCGGTATAGGATTTATCAATCGCCTGGGCCTGCGCGATCGTCACAGGGGCTGTCGCTTTGAGGGCGGCCACGGCGCAGGCCATGGCGATCCTGTGGTCGTTGTGCGAAGTCACCTGCCCTCCGCTGACGCCGGTTCCTCCATGGACATGCATGAAATCACCTTCCAGGGTAATATGGATACCCAACTTGCCGAACTCCTGCTGCAAAGTCGTGGCCCTGTCACTCTCTTTATGCTGCAAGCGCCTGACTCCTCGTAAAACGGTGGTTCCATTGCAATAGGCAGCCAGCGCCACCAGGGGGGGGAACAAGTCCGGACAGTCCGTGGCGTCGAAACTAAATGCTTTCAGGGATTGAGGGGTTACAGTGATTGAATTCCCGTTGATGCTCAATGCAGCCCCGGCATCAGTTAATGCCTTCAGTACCGCTTTGTCCGCCTGAGTGGAATCCGGGTCCAGTCCCTCAATATCTACAGGACCGGCGATGGCCCCTGCGACCAGCAAAAAAGCGCCTCCGCTCCAATCACCTTCTACGGTGTAGTGAAGAGGGTCAGCTTCAGCGGGCGTGGGGCTGCCTTCAAAATGGAATGTTTCATGCGCCCTGTGCGTCACCTTCCATCCGAAATGCCGGAGCACACTCATTGTCAGGTCAATGTAAGGCTTGCTTTTGAGGTCATTCACCCGAATCACCTTGCCTTCTGCGCCGGCCGAGGCAAATGCCATCAGTAAACCGGTGAGGAATTGGGAACTCAAAGAACCGTCGACGGTAATATCTGCGGGTTGCAGCGGGCCTTGTATGGAAAGGGGCAAATGCCCCTGGTTGGAATGAATGCGGATCCCCAGTTGCGGGAAGATGTCGTCAAAAAAATGAAGCGGCCTGGTAAGGAGGCTCCCTTTTCCATTAATGACCAATGGCTTCCCACTAAGGGCGGCGATCGGCGTGAACATGCGCACTCCCAGGCCGGATTCTCCGCAATTGATCAATTCAGAAACAGGGTCAACCCCTTTGCTGCTTATAGTCAGGGTTCCATCCTTTCCGCCTTCTACCCGGACGCCCAGTTTCTGTATGGTATCCAGGGCGGCCAGGTCATCGTGTGAATGGCCGGGGTTGTGGAGTACCGTGACTCCCCGGCGCAACAGGGCGGCCGCACAAGCCCTTTGCATAGAGCTTTTGGAAGCGGGGGCCTGTAGCGTACCCTTTATAAGCGAGGGTTGTATGGAAACGATCATTGCTTTACAAATTCTAGTAATAACGACTGCAATTCGGGGAGGGGGATCGGTTGGATAACTGCCTGTCCTATCTTATTCAACAAAATATAATTCATGGACTGGGTCGTGCGTTTCTTATCCATTTTCAGAATCTCCCAAGCCTTTTCCACATCGAATACAGAATAGGTAGGCAGTCCATACTGTCCAATCACTTTCACGACCCGTTCTGTCTGTTTGAACCCCGTCTGTTGCTCCGATATATAGCAGGCTACCGTCATTCCTATGGATACTGCCTGGCCATGGGACAACTCATACATGTTCTCAATGGCATGCCCCAGGGTATGACCGAAGTTCAGGAGCTTCCGTTCTCCTTTTTCAAACTCATCCCCCTGCACCACTTTGGTTTTCAACAGGGCGTTCCGGCGGATCAATTTCTTTAACAGGGTCTTGTCCTTGCGTAGTTGCTTTAGCGTGTGCTCCTCCAGTATCTTAAACATCGGGGCGTCCTTGATACAGGCGTGCTTTATGCATTCCGCCATCCCGTTGATCCACTCATGCTCCGGCAGGGTGTCGAGCAGATCCGTATCGTACAACAGGAAGTCCGGCTGCCGGATCAATCCCACCATATTTTTATAGACGCCCACGTCAATGCCGTTCTTGCCGCCTATAGAAGCGTCCACCATCGCCAGGATGCTCGTAGGGACAAAACCAAAGCGCAGGCCGCGCATATATATCCCGGCCACATAGCCGGTGATATCAGTAACCACGCCTCCTCCTACTCCTACCAGCCACCAGCCACGGTCAACTTCAAACTCGAGGAGTTGCTCAATGATGGAATCAACCGTCGCTTGTGTCTTGTAAGCTTCCCCGGGTTTCAGAACGATGGTGTTCCAGTCCCCGAATAAGACCTGGTGAGACGCGAACAAATGCTCATCCGTAATGAGCACCGTTCTTTCCCTGGGCACCAATTTGTCCAACCTGGAATAGGAAGCATCAAAGTAATAATCACAGGAGGCCGTCGAAAAGGGGATCGTCTGTTTATTCTTCATTCATCACTTTGGTCTGATGACGGATACTTTCCAAGTGTACTGCATCAAAATATTTGGTAATAAATTCTTTCCCGAGACCAAATTTCTCTCCTTTCTGCACCGCACGTTCCAGGATCTCGTTCCAGCGACTGGTTTGCAGGATTGTGATATTATTGTCCTTCTTGTACTGGCCGATCTTTTCAGCTATCTTCATACGTTGCGCCAGCAGGGACAACAGCTCGTCATCGATATGATTGATCTGTTCGCGCAGCTTGGCCAGGGCCGTCAGGAACTCTGCCGCCTGGGTACTTTCATGGCGCCATTTGATGCTGTCAAGCATTTCTGCCAGGCGTTCAGGGGTCACCTGCTGCTTGGCGTCGCTCCATGCATTATCCGGATCGATATGGCTTTCAATCATCAACCCATCATAGCCTAAATCAATGGCCTGTTGGGCGGTAGACTGAAGGATATCCCTGCGCCCTGCCATATGGGAAGGATCGCAAACCATCAACAATTCGGGGTTGCGGCGTTTCATTTCAATACCTAAATGCCACATGGGTGCGTTACGGTATTCCGTATTGCCGTATGAGCTGAAACCGCGGTGGATCAGTCCTATGTTCTTAATGCCCGCCCTGGCTACGCGTTCAACGGCGCCGGTCCATAATTCGAGGTCGGGGTTAATGGGATTTTTGATCAGTACGGGCACATTCACCCCGCGAAGAGCGTCAGCCACTTCCTGCACACTGAACGGATTTACGGTAGTACGTGCGCCGATCCAGAGGATATCCACTTCAAAATGAAGGGCATCTTCCACTTGCTTTCCGGTGGCTACTTCCACGGCCGTCGGCAATCCTGTCAATTTCTTGGCCTGTTGCAGCCAGGGAAGCCCCTTGGTGCCTATGCCTTCAAAACTACCCGGACGCGTACGGGGCTTCCATATACCTGCCCTGAGTGCGTCTACTTTCCCTGTTTGTGCCAGGCGGGTAGCGGTGGCAATTACCTGTTCTTCGGTTTCTGCGCTGCAGGGACCGGATATGATCAGGGGTCTCTTGTTCAACACAGTCGTTACATCCACTGAAGTCGTTACTGTCGCTTCCATAAAATAAGTGTTCTGTTATTGTATAGACAAAAAAATCGTTTACCTGTTGTTCGCATCATTCATGCGGATCTTCCTTCCCTTGAACATTTTTCCGTCGATGGCTTTTATCATCTTTGCGGCGGCCTTCTTCTCCACTTCCACCCAACTGTTCATTTCCTTCAGGTCGATCCGTCCCAGTACGTCCTTGCGCAGATCGCTCATGTCGAGGATAAACTGCAGGAAGCTGGATTTATAGAAACCATCTTTGATCCCCACGTTGATAAACAGACGGGCATAGTCTCCACCGCCACCTTCGCCTTCACCACCACCGGCTCCTGCATAAGGCTGACGCGTCCTTATCCTTTCACCACCGGCCGAGGAACTGAATTCCCTTGGCGATGTCCTGCTGCCGACGCGGGCTTCGCCCCTGTCCCTTTCCCTCACATTCAAATCCGCTGCATTTTCATAGTATTTCAGGAAGCGGTCAAACTCGAGCGCTGCAAACCGCTTTACGATATCTTCTTTGGAAATATCCGCGAACTTCTCTTCAATCATCGGCACAAAAGCTTCATAATCTCCATGGCTGACGTCTGCATTCAGGATGCGATCCATGAAATAATAAAACTGCTTGCGGCATACGTCTTTTCCACTGGGGACTTCCACCTTGTTCATCTTCACCCCGATCATTTTCTCAATCTGCTTGAGCTTGAAGCTTTCTCTGCTATGGGTGATAGAAACGCTGATCCCGCTCTTTCCCGCCCGGCCCGTACGGCCGCTACGATGTGTATAGACTTCCACGTCATCGGGTAATTCATAGTTGATGACGTGTGTAATGCTGTTGACGTCGATCCCTCTGGCGGCCACATCCGTTGCGACCAACAACTGGAGGCTCTTTTCCCTGAACTGACCCATCACCTTATCCCTTTGTATCTGAGTCAGATCCCCGTGCAGGGAGTCTACATCATACCCTTCCCGGATCAGCTTCTCAGCAATATCCTGGGCATCGGCCTTGGTACGGGTAAAGATGATCCCGTAAATGCCCGGGTTAAAGTCCACGATCCTCTTTAGTGTTTCGTACCTAAGCTGGGCCGAAGTCACGTAATACTGGTGGTCGATATTGGCGGCGCCCGTATTCTTCTTACCCACCGTTACTTCTTCAGGGCTGGTCATATACCGCTTGCTCACCTGCCTTACAGCATCCGGCATCGTAGCGCTGAACAACCACGTGCTTTGCCTGTTAGGGGTATTCTTCAGGATAAATTCAATATCATCCCGGAATCCCATGTTGAGCATTTCATCCGCCTCATCCAGCACGATATAATGTATGTTCGCCAGGTCTATCGCCTTGCGCTCAATGAGGTCTATCAAACGACCGGGGGTTGCTACTACAATCTGTACCCCTCTCCGCAAATCGCGGATCTGCAAACCAATGGAAGCCCCTCCGTACACCGCCACAACGTGCATTTGCGGGATGAACTTCTTAAACAATTCAATCTCATTCACGATTTGCATGCACAACTCTCTGGTTGGACATACAACTAATGCCTGGGGATATTTCTTTTCAGTATCCAGCAAATGCAACAAAGGCAAACTGAATGCGGCTGTCTTCCCTGTCCCGGTTTGTGCCAAACCCACAAAGTCCTTCTGCCCATTCAACAATATTGGTATCGCTTTCTCCTGAATTGGTGTCGGTGTCGTATATCCTAATGCATCGGTAGCCTGTACCAGCCTGGAATCCAATCCTAACCCTTCAAATGTAATCATGTATTCAAAAATTTGTGTAAAGGTACTGCTATTGCGGCCACCACACGCTGTTTTTATCATTTATTCAGCACTCGTCTTATCTCCCCCGCCTGCTCTATCAATTCCCATAAATACTCATAATTCTCCTTCTCCAGGCAGCTTTTAAACTTGCGCAACTGGGAAATGTGCTCATTCAATACGTCCAGCACATTTTCCCGGTTCTGACGGAATATGGGAACCCACATGGAAGGGTTGCTTTTGGCCAACCGGACGGTACTTTCAAACCCCCCGCTGGCCAGGGTAAAAATGGCGTCCTCCTCCTTTTCCTTTTCCAAAACCGTATTGGCCAGCGCAAAGGAAGTAATGTGAGAAATATGGCTGACGTAGGCGGCGTGGATATCATGGCTGACTGCATCCATATACACTTTCCTCATTTCCAGGGCGTCATATACTTTCTCCACCAGTTCCAGGGCATCCGGGTCCACCTGCTCCCTGTCACAGATCACGGCTGACCTTCCCGCAAATCCGCCATGTTCTGCCGCTTCGGGTCCGCTGAATTCCGTCCCCCACATGGGGTGGGTCGCTACAAACCGGCCGCGCAGGGGATGCTCCCTGACCGCCGCCAGGATATTCGCCTTGGTGGAGCCTACGTCCATTACCACCTGCCTGCCTCCTGACAACCCGTCCAATATTCCCGGCAGCATACTGACTCCGGCATCGACCGGAATGGCCAGTATGATCAGTCCGGCATCCCGTATACCGGTTTTCAGCGTTGCAACTTCGTCAATGATACCTAGTTCCATCGCTTTGATCAGGTGCCCCGTGTTATTGTCCACGCCTATGATCCGGCTGGCAAAGCCTTTTTCCTTCAGGGATAATGCCATGGAACCGCCTATCAATCCAGTGCCGATCACCGTTACGATCATAATGTTGTTTTAAAAGCCGGGATAGCGCTGGTGCGTTCCATAGCCAGTTTTAATTTTTCTTCCGGAGAGCACAGGCTTACCCGGATATATCCATTTCCTTCGCTGCCGAAAATTCCCCCCGGGGTGATAAACACATTAGCTCCATAGAGGATCGCATCACTGAATGCATACCCGTCAGCGTAACCTGCCGGAACCGGTGCCCAGACAAACATCCCCACTTGATTGGTGTCATAGGTGCAGCCGATGATATCGAGCAATTCAAACACCTTTTCCCGGCGCCTGGCATACACCGCATTCACGGAGTCGTACCAATCCTTGCCCAGCCCAAGAGCTTTTGCGGCCGCGAGTTGCATGGGAAGGAACATCCCGCTGTCCATATTGCTTTTGAAACGCATTACTTCATTGATCCGTTCTTTCGCTCCCAGCAGGGTTCCTATGCGCCAACCGGCCATATTATGCGACTTGCTCAGGGAATTCAGTTCCAAAACGACGTCCCGGGCTCCTTCCACCCCGAGCATACTCATGGGCTCTTCGTTCAGGATAAAGGAATAAGGGTTATCATGACAGATCAGGATACCATGTTTCCGTCCGAAGGAAACGAGCCGCTCGAAAACGGCACGCGAAGCCTTCTGCCCCGTGGGCATATGCGGATAATTGACCCACATCAGTTTAGTCCCTTCCAGATCCATTAACTCCAGGGCCTCCCAATCCGGCTCCCAATTCCTTTCCGCCTTTAGGGCATACGGGACGGGGGTTCCTCCTGCCAGCCGGACCGCACTTTGGTAAGTAGGATAACCAGGGTTGGGAATCAGGGCCTTGTCTCCTTCATTGAGATACGTCATGCAGATATGCATGATCCCCTCTTTGGAGCCGATCAGCGGCAGTATCTCCGATTCCGGATCCAGGCTCACTTTATACCAGGTGGCATACCAATCCGCCACGGCCTTGCGCAGTGCAGGAGCCCCTTTATAATTTTGATACGCGTGCGTATCAGGCCTCGCCGCTGCTTCCTGCAGCGTGCGGATCACTTCAGGATGAGGGGGCAGGTCCGGGCTGCCGATCCCTAAGTTAATGATTTGCTTGCCCTGGCGATTCAGCTCGTCTATCTCCCTGAGCTTCGTGGAAAAATAATATTCTCCTATCCCTTCCAAACGTTTTGCAGTACTCATATGATTGATTGGTCTTGCCTCTTTTACTAGCGGGCGCCGTTTGTGGCGCCCTTTTTATAAATGCCATACACTTTTAACTCTTCAGTAATCCCTTTCAGATCCGACAGCATACGATCAAACTGTTCCAGCGAATCAAATTCCACATCGGCATGAAAAAAGTATTTCCATTCACTGCCAGGGATGGGAAAAGACTGCAACTTGCTCAGGTTAATCCCCTGATCCGCAATACTGGTCAGCACCCTGGCGAGGCTCCCCTTGCTATGGTCCGTCTCAAAATACAGGGAAGACTTGTCCGCCCCCGGGACCACGTCCGCTTCATCCGTCCTGCGTAAAACAAGGAAGCGCGTGTAATTGTTCTTCAGGGTATGGATGTCAGGGGCGATAATGTCCAACCCATAAAGCTCAGCCGCGCTCCGGCTGGCGATGGCTGCCGCGTGTTTGGAGCGATGCTGGTGAATATGCTTGGCGCTGAGCGCCGTATCCTCCGTTTCCACCAACTTCCAGTTATGCTTGTCCAGGAAATCCGTACACTGCAACAGCGCCATATGGTGGGAATGGACTTCCCTGATGTCTTCGAGTTTTACGCCAACATTGACGATAAGCTGTTGCCTGATTTGTAAATAGATCTCCCCGACAATACGCAAATTGCTCTTTTGCAACAGGTTATAATTCGGCAAAATACTCCCTACGATGGAATTTTCCATGGCCATCACTGCTCCGGCAGATAGGCTGCGTTCACCTGCTACCCGGACGACTTCCCTAAATGTGGCGCAGGGAATGACCGTCACGTTTTGTCCCAAAAACACCTGGGCGGCCTCCTGGTGAAAACTCCCCGCATATCCCTGGATGGCAACCCCCTTATGCAAGTCTTCCTCCGAGAGAACCAATGACCTTTGTATGCCGTTTTCCTTTGCCATGAATCTGATTGGATTGGTTTAAAAACAAAAATCCCGGTCGTCTGACCGGGATTTTTTATGTTTTGTTTCATTTTTCATTTTAACAAAAGCAATCCCGGACCACTTTTAAAAAAGTAGTAAAAAAAGAAGGTAAAAAATCCGGTATTTGCTTTAGAACTCATCATGCTATAATAATCGCATTTGATAAAATCAAAATTAGGAGAATCCTTTTAAACAATCAACAAATTATTTTACTTTTTTTTAGAAACCCTTCAGCGCCAGCGCACAAATGGTTGTTAGGTGCCCGCTAGGGCAGGACCGGAGGTCGGCTAGGGCAGGACCGTAGGTCAGGGCTGCCCGAAGGGCCATCAAAAAATATATTTTTGGGGGGCAGCCTAAATTCTTGACAAAGGCTGCCCCAAAAAAATAGGCCACTCCTAGAAAGGAGCGGCCTCTAACGATTGCTTGCCATATGAAAAGTTTCAACTGTTTGGGTCAACGGGTAAAAGGCAGCAATCTGTATTTAAGTTGTTGACCATCAACCTACAACGAGTGCAGGATATACAGTTGGATAATTATTTCTTCTTAGTTGTGTCAGCAGCCATCTTAGAAGCGGCAGTATCCAGCTTCTTAGCAGCAGTGTCAACCTTAGCAGCACTGGTGTCAACCTTAGCGGCAGTGGTATCAGCAGCAGCAGCTTTTGTGCTATCTTCAGCAGCCTTAGAAGATCCTTCTGAGTTACAAGCGGTTGCGAAAGCAACGATGGCAAATGCGAACAATACTTTTTTCATCATGATGATTTTTAGTTAGTATACTAATGATTTGAGGGTTTATACCAGAATTAAAAAAAGGTAACCCATCTTTTTTTAAAAAAGAAAATTTGTCGTCTTTTGGGTTACAATTCGCTCCTTTACGTATTAATATTTGCTTATAGTGAAAATCGACACCACGGACGAACAGTTATTAGCTGGGTTGGCACGGAACGAAAAGAAAGCCATTGAGGCCTTATATAAGGATAACTTTGGGATGGTGCAGGCATTCATCCTGAATAACAATGGCAGTAGCGATGATGCAAGGGATATATTCCAGGAGGCCATGATCGTGCTTTACGAAAAAGCCACTTCCGGCTCTTTTGAGCTAACGGCACAGATCAAGACCTATATCTATTCGGTCAGCAGGCGATTATGGCTTAAAAGGCTTCAGCAAATGCAGCGCTTCGGTGCGCCGGTGGAAAGCCTGGCAGAGACGGTACAAGTAGAAGAAGAACTGGAAGTACATGAAAAGCGGAATGAGGCCTTTATAACAATGGAAAAGGCGCTGGCCCATTTGGGAGAGCCCTGTAAAAGTCTGTTGGAGGCCTACTACCTGCAAAAGAAAAACATGCTGGAAATTTCCACCCAATTTGGATATACCAATGCGGACAATGCAAAGAACCAGAAGTACAAATGCCTGACGCGATTGAAAAAAATGTTCTTCACCCAATATAAAAGTGGGAGTTAAAATGGACGAAGTAGTATTACAGGATGCGGTCGACAGGTACCTGCGCATGGAAATGACGCAGCAGGAGCGCATTATGTTTGAGGAGCTCCGGCGGAGTAACCCGGATGTGGATCAACTGGTCGTGGCACATTCCTTTTTTCTCCAGGAAATGGAAAGGTATGGTCAGTTAAAGGAATTCAAGAGCTCCCTGAACGAAGTGGAGAGTAAATTATTTGAAGAGGGCGCAATCAAACCGGAACGCCTAAGCGCCGGAGGCCTGGTTGTTAATATGTGGAAGCGCTATAAACGTACCATAGCAGTGGCCGCCTGTATCGGAGGGATCACCGCTGTTTTCATCAGCGCCCTCATGCAATCCATCTCCCCCAAGCCCGATGCCAAACTACTGGAACTGGGGCGGAAGGTTGAACGCCTGGAACATTCCCAGAATGTGACCAGTCAACAATTACATGAAGTCACCAACAAAATAGATCCCAAGGCTGAATTGAAAAGCGGAGGCACGAGCTTCCTCATTGACGGGAAAGGCATTTTGGTGACCAACGCCCATGTGGTGAAGGACGTATCGAGCGTCTATGTACAGAATATGAAGGGGGACAATTTCAGGGCCCGGATCATTTATGAAAATAACGAGCAGGACATTGCCTTCCTCAAAATTGATGATTCCGACTTCAGGTCAGTAGGACCGCTGCCCTATGGCATCAAGAAAGCCGGATCGGACCTCGGTGAAGACATATTTATTCTGGGATATCCCCGTAACGATATTGTTTGCGGGCTTGGTTACCTTAGTTCTATAACAGGTTACAATGGCGATACGCTGAGCTGCCAGATCACCGTATCAGCGAATCCCGGTAACAGCGGGGGCCCCGTGTTAAATGAAAAAGGCGAAGTCATTGGCATCCTGAGTACCAAGCAAGCTCAGGCTGACGGGGCGGTCTTTGCATTGAAATCCAAATATATTTATACGGCATTGGATTCCATGAAAAGGGATACGGCAGGTATTTATCCCAATATCCGCGTGTCGTCCGTCTCCACTATCGGCAAATTGGACAGGGTTCAGCAGATCAAGAAGATTGAAGATTGTGTGTATATGGTGAAAGGGTATTAAATTAATATACCACGCCGTCCTTCATCACCATCCGTATCTGCCTCACTGCATGGATATCGACGGAAGGGTTGCCATACACTATGATAAGATCTGCCAGGTATCCCGGTTTTATAGACCCGAGGGAGTCGCCCAATCCAAAAACACGGGCGTTCACAGCCGTAGCAGACTGCAATACGGCGATCGGTGTCATGCCATATTCCACCAGCGCCTCCATTTCCCTGGCATTATCCCCATGAGGAAATACGCCCACATCCCCGCCCATCAGGATCGTCACACCAGAGGCCAAGGCCGCGCGGAAACTTTTGTGGGATTGAACAATCCGGGGCGGATCCGGATCAAGGCCCTTCCTCCATCCGAGATAACCGGCGATCGCTTCCACTGCTGACAGGGTGGGACAATAAGCGATCCCCTGTTCCTTCATCAGGCGGAATACGGTATCATCCCCTTCCTGTCCGTGCTCTATAGTGGTAACACCGGCCCTGATGGCCCGGATCATGCCTTCCCTGGTTCCGGCATGTACGGCTACCATGCGTCCGCTGCTGGAGGCAACGGATACCGCCGCCTTGAGTTCTTCCACAGTGAAAGTAGGGCGTGCCTCACCGGCAGGTCCCCAACGATAATCCGCATATAATTTGACCACGTCCGCTCCTTTTCCGATCTGGGTGCGGACCTCGTGTATCACACCTTCTACCCCATCCGCTTCGGCTGCTCCTTTGGGTAATTCCACATCTGAAGACTCGCTCTTTACACCGTAACTACCGGTGGCGACAATGGCACGGGTGGCTACCAGCATACGTGGCCCCGGCACTACGCCCTTTTCAATGGCGTGTTTCAATCCAACGTCGTCATACATTGCACCTTCCGTGCCCAGGTCTCTGACCGTTGTGAAACCGGCCATCAGTGTAGCGCGGGCATGGGTCACCGCTCTGGCCGTCCTTTCGGCCCTGGACTCCTTCGTTACCTGGTCGTCCCAGGAAGTTTCATTATAAGGGTGAAGGAACAGGTGGGAGTGACCTTCGATCAGTCCCGGTAAAAGCGTGCAGCCGGGAAATTCCCATACAGCAATGGAAACCGCATCTGCAGGGCGTTTCCCGAAAGAGACTTCCAGGATACGATGGCCTGAGACCAGCACCCACCCGTCGGGGCGGATATCCGTCCCGTCAAATACAAAAGCAGCATGTAACAGCCGGATGGTCGAATCAGGGGAAAGTGGTTGCTGAGCGTGGGTACCAAGACTACACGCTAACGATATGAAAAGTAACCTTATACTATCATTCACTGTTGATCGGATCATTGCTGTTGTTGAATGCAACAAAGTACAGCTTTTGGTCCTTCCCAGACTCATTCACGTTTACATTATTGCCCGGCGCCGTCCGTTACGCCTTCCCTGGCGGTTTCCATCCACTGCTTCCCCTGAACCAGGCGTGCGATCAGCATAGCCGACACGGTGTCCCCGGTTGCATTGACCAGGGTTGATATGGTGTCGGTCACCGTGCCGACCAAAATAAGCGGGGGTATTACCGCCGGGGAAAAGCCAAACACGGAAACGGTCAGGATCTCTCCTATGTACCCTCCGTTGGGAATTCCTCCTTCTACCACACTTATAAGGAGGCTTACGCCGATAACCAAAAGGATGGAGACCGGCCCTGAAAGGGATTGATGAAACAATGTAAACATCAGGAATATCTTGACGACCGAAGCTATAGCGGAACCTTCCTTGTGGAGGGGCCCGCCCAGGGGGATTACGACGTTTGCGATGTAAGATGGAATGCCCATCTTCAACCCGCTTTCCAGGTTCACCGGGATGGTGGCGATGCTGCTGGAAGTGCCGATGGCGGTAGCCGAAGGTAGAATATTATTTTTCCAGTAGGCCCTCAGCGCCTTTTTGCCTCCCGCGATCAAGGCATACCCACTGAAAAGGACTACATAATAAAATAGGCTCACCCCGGTAAGCAGCCCTATGGACTGTCCGTAAGTGCCCAGCAGGCCTCCTCCCCATTTTCCTACCTGGCAGGCAAAATAAGCCCCTAGCCCCACGGGCGCCAGATACATCACCAGATTCAGGAGCTGTTTCATGACTTCGCTTCCGGAATCCAGGAATGCACGAAAGGATTTCGCTTTGTCACCCGCACGAAGGGTAGCTATACCGGTACCCACCGAAAATACAATCAGCGCCAACATGCTTTTACGGGATAGTAGCAAATAGAACTCGGGGACCGTCAGTAATTGGGTAATGGCCTGGCCGGGATTGGAGTGAATCTCCTGCACCCCTTTGTTTCCCGGCAAAAGGGCTTCGGGATGAAGCGGCCAGCACCAGGAAGCCACTAGGGTAAGCAGGGCCGCCACCAATACGGTTCCTATAAAAACGGCGACGGTCGCCGAAACAAGCCTACGGACAGACATGGTAGCGTCTATTCGTGCAATGGCTGAGGCGATGCAGAAAAAGACCAGAGGGACAACCACCGTAAACAGCAAATTCAGGAACAGATCCCCTACCGGTTCAATGACCAATATGCGGTCTTTAAAAAGGACTCCCAGTATACAACCCAACAGAATGCCGGCCAATATGGAGATCGTATTGCCGTAATGGGACCAGAATCGGTTATTATCCATCACCGAATATAGGAAAACCCTAGCTGGCTGGCATACTGAACTCCCTGGAAATAATATCCAGCTGTGCGGAACTGAGGGCCGACGTTTCCTTCAGGATCCTTACAAAATAGGCCACTTCTTCCTTCGCATTAGGATAACCCGTATTAGCTCCGGATGACCCCGGCGCCGCCCCCTCCGGCTTTATGCGGGAATCAGCCAGGACAGTACCGTCACCGTCAATGATCAGGAAGAAAGGGATACCCTGGTTATCTCCCCCGGCATACTTAGTATAGAGGTCCATGGCACCGGGGTTGTCCAGGCTTTTTTTGCTACCATTCTCCAGGATGACAAGGTGGGCAATGACATAATTCCGGTCAAACAAGTCTTTGCAGGAAGGGCTCCCCATCAGGCTGTCCAGGCGACGGCACCATCCGCACCAGGATGCATGGAATACCAGGAACACTTTTTTGTGGGCCGTTTTTGCAGTGGCGCAGGCAGCGTGTATTACTTCCGTGGCAGAAAGATGAGACGCAGATTGCGCCGCTGCCTTTGTGGCAACAAGCGACAATCCGATGAGTACGACAAAACAGTATCGCTTCATGCAAGCGTATTTTATATGTGGTTTCATGTTCCTGTATTTATTATGGCCATAATTTTGCCGGATATTCACCACTGGCTACCAGTTTATCAATACTGTTCTTCACAAACGGGGCGTCTTCCTTGTATGTAACGCCAAACCACTGGGAAGAGGTAGGAACCAGCTTCACCGTGCCCTGACCAGCCCTGATATATTCATCGGCTACCAAGGGAATAAAGAACTCCGATTTCTGTTCATGTATATGTTCCCGGAGGAATGATACGAATTGCTGTTTTGTGACTTCAAATACGGAGGGGTCAAAACACCAGAAGTTCATGGACACCTTCGCATCCAAAGGCGCTTCGTGCTTTCCTTCGCCGTCTTCGTAAAAAATTTTCCCGTTTTCCGGGTAAATCTTGGTCCTTTCTGTTATGCTGGTCAGGTTATTGTTTCCGTCCACGGTGCAAACACCCCTGCTGACGCTTCCGTATTCAGACAATGTTTTGACCAGCTCCCAGCCCACAATGGCATATTGATGCGGGGAAACTTCTGTTTGAAGGAACTGATATGCCTTTTCGAATGCGTCCCTGCCGTAGAAATCATCGGCATTGATCACAATAAATGGCTCCCTGACAACCTGCTCGGCACAAAGCATGGCATGCGCAGTACCCCAGGGTTTAACACGGTCAGCAGGCAACGCGAACTCGCCCGGAATATCCGATAATTCCTGGAAGACATAGGCCACTTCGACCTTGCCTTTCAGTTTCGGCTCAAATATGTCTTTGAAATCCTGTTCAAATTCTTTGCGTATGATAAACACGACTTTTCCAAAACCGGCCCTTATCGCATCATACAATGAGTAATCCATGATCGTTTCTCCCCCGGGGCCAAACTGTTGGATCTGTTTCAGGCTGCCGTACCTGGAAGCCATACCGGCTGCCAGTATCAATAGTGTAGGTTTCTGCATAGATTTTTGCATGTTCGAATAAAATTTACAACTAGCCCGCGAATATAAACCAAAATCATTATTACAGAAACCCCTTAAAGAAGGTGGAATTTTTTAAGACATTTGCAGGATGCAGTCGTTTTCACC
>Ga0302315_10002912_pt1 | contig 15862 bp, 15 predicted proteins | sample III_Palsa_N3_1_FD_200532 | JGI IMG/M metagenome (GOLD analysis project Ga0302315, IMG submission 200532) | Peat permafrost microbial communities from Stordalen Mire near Abisko, Sweden - III_Palsa_N3_1 | ecosystem: Environmental > Terrestrial > Soil > Palsa > Peat permafrost | place: Sweden... | reverse complement strand
CACGAGCCATGGGGGACTTGAGCGAGAACTTCGACTACCATGACGCCAAGCGTCAACAGGGATTTCTCGAAAGCAAAATCACCGGCCTGAAAAGGATCCTGGAGATCGCGAAGATTGCCGACTACACGGGTGGCGGAGATGTCGTCCAGCTCGGCTCCAGTGTCACCATCTTCGATGAAGAATTCGAAGAAGAAATCGAATACACCATCGTCGGAGTCATGGACGCAGATGCCGGCAGCAACAAAATCTCCAACACATCTCCCGTTGGAAAAGCGCTGCTGGGCGGCGTTGTAGGCGATGTTGTTGAAGTGAAAGCCCCAGCCGGGACGACTAGTTATAAGATTCTGAGTATTCGGTAATCTTGATTTTCCGTAGGGGCTTGCCTGAGAGTTGGCGCCTTAGCGCTAGTTCGATTGCACGCCCGTCTTCGAACCTCGCAAAGCCGCACAGCCTGTCAAAGTGTGCGGTTCGCCACCCTACAGGACGGGCGTGCAATCGGGCAATATTATGCTTTGAGCCCCGCCGAAGCCGCTGTCTTTGCCCTCAGGCAAGCCCCTACTCCAGAAGAAGACATACCCTCTTTGGTTGACATGCCTTTCACCCCGGTGCTACACTATCCCCATCTTGTTTTTCCCTCTATTGGAGCTTTGACCTCTTGACTACTCTGTCCACCACGTCCCTTACGGCGCGCACTCTCGACCAGGCGGGGGATCATGATCTCTGGAATTCTTTTGTCGGCGGAGTTCCTGAAGGGGATGTCCTGCAGGCGTGGGAATGGGCCGATGTGAAGGGGCCGGAGTGGGCTCCTGTACGTGTCGGGGTTTTCCGGGACGGAACCCTGATCGCGGGAGCGCAGATTTTGAAACGAGCCCTCCGAATTGGGCGGCTTCCGGCTCTTGGTACGTTTTATTATGCGCCGCGCGGGCCGATTATGCGGGACTGGAACGACCAGGCAGCTCTTGAAGCGCTGCTCGCAGCGATTGCGGAGCGGGCTAAGGGAGATCGAGCGGCGTTTCTTAAGATCGACCCGGCGGTTCGGGTGGAGCGTGAGGATATTTTGTCACGGCTGAAGGCTCTGGGGTTTGGCCCCCCGGCTTCGGCAGATGCCCAGGGGTTTGGCGGGACTCAGCCGCGCTGCGTGATGCAGCTTGATTTAACGGGCAAGTCGCAACAGGACCTTCTGGCCGAATTCAAACCCCAGACGAGGCGCAACATAAAGCTGGCCACGGACAAACATGGCGTCCGCGCCGTAAAGAATGTAACGCGTGAGCATCTGGCGGACTTCGACAGACTGATGCAAGTGACCGGAGAGCGCGACGGCTTCCGCCCCCGGCCTCTGAGTTATTTTCAGACGGTTTGGGACCACCTCGTACCGGCAGGCATGGCCAAGCTCTTTTTGACCATCCACGAAGGCGATATTCTCTCCGGAGCGCTCTGCTTTAAGATCAACGATAAAGCCTGGTATGTCTACGGCGCGTCATCGAACGACAAGCGCAATGTTATGCCGAACTACGCCATGCAGTGGGAAATGATTGCATGGGCTCAGGAAGAGGGCTGCAGCTGGTACGATTTCCGAGGCGTTAGCCCGCGACGCCGTCAAGAGGGCGAAGATGTGGCGGATCTGGAAAAGAACGACCACTTGCAGGGACTAAACCGCTTCAAGGAGGGATTTTCTCCGCGCTATGTGGAGTACCTCGGAGAATTCGACCTGGTCTACAACAGCATGATCTACGCGATCTATAACAGAGCCTTTGCGATGAGGAACAACATGAAGAGGCGCAAGAGGTGAGGTCTTACTGGACTGCATTTCTAATCCTATTCCTCTTCTCTTCGTGCCACGCATCCCTGGCCGAAGCACGGCTTGTGCGGCCTCCTGGAACAACACGGTATGCCGGTCTTGAGCGAGATCTGAACTCCTGGAAAAATTGGGACGCTAACAGCGGATACCATCGCATGACGGTCCAGTCCATCGGGACCTCCGTACTGAAGAGAAAAATCTGGATGGTTACACTGGTAGGCACAGATGCCGTCAGCCCGAAGCGACTGCTCTGTATCTGCAGGCAGCATGGCCACGAACCGGCCAGTACGGAAGGCGCTCTCGCCCTCATCCACCGCCTGGTCTACGCTCCCGCAGGATCGCAGGAAGCCGGCTGGCTGGACCACTGCAGCATATCAATCATTCCGATGGCAAATCCTGATGGAGCCGAAGCATATCTGCGGCACAACGCCCATGATGTCGACTTAAATCGGGACTGGATTGCACGTACACAGCCCGAGACGCGCGCTCTCTATGCCGAGATCTGGCTCCTGCATCCCGACCTCATGACCGATCAGCACGAGCTCTATCCCGACGATACACGCCCTGATTTCACGGAAACAGCCGGCCCGATATCGGGCGCTCCCGCAGCCGTAATCGATTCCTGTATCCATGCCTCTGAAGTCATTCAGGCAGCAATGGGCAAAACGAACGATCCGAAGTTTGCGCACTGGATCGACGACAACCACCCTCCCCGCCTTGCCCATCGATTTGGGTGCATCGTTCTTGGAATCCCGACCGTTCTCTTTGAGACGAATAGGCTAAAAGGAACCGGCCGCAGTGTTGCCGACCGCGCGGATGCACACGAGATGTTTATGGTGGCGTGTCTGCGCCTGATGGCCGGAGATAACATGCCCGCCGCTCCGCCTCCCCCGTCCGCGCCCACCAGCTCTCCCGAGGAAGCCCCTTGACACTCCCAAGCCCGAAACCAGAGCCGTACGCAGTACCCGCGGAATACAATGCGTGGATACGTGTGGACATGGATGCCCTGAGCGCTAACGTAAAGTCGCTCGACACACTGCTCAAAACCCAATCGCCCTCCCCAAAGATTATCGCTGTCGTTAAGGCCAACGCGTACGGACACGGCGCGGTGGAATCCGCGTGGATCTTCGCGAGGGCCGGAGTGGAGACATTTGCGGTCACCACGCTCGCCGAAGCCCTTGAACTCCGCGAAGCGCATATCGAACAGGATATTCTGGTCTTTGCTCCTCCCCTTCCGGCGCAAGCCGATCTGTTTGTCAGTCACAATATCACGGCCACAATTACACAGGCGGATCAAATCGATATGCTTGCGGCGGCAACGGTTCCAGCAGGGCAGCCGGCCCGCGTCCATATCAAAGTGGACACCGGAATGGGGCGTTTTGGAGTAGCCGCCTCGGATGCGCTGGAGCTTGCAAAACAGATCGACAAGGCCTCAAAAGATATTGTCCTGGCAGGAATATACACACACTTTGGCCAGGCGCTGCAGCCGAACGCCAAGCACACGGAACGCCAGTTCCGTCTCTTCCAAACCACCGTTGAGGGAATTGCGGCGGCTGGGATCGATCCGGGCCTGCGTCACTGCGCTAATTCAGCGGCCATACTGCTCGATGAGCGCTACTGGCTGGATGCCGTTCGGCCGGGCACGCTGCTTTACGGTCAATATCCCGCAGGCCATTTGCCCAAGCGGCTCTCGCTAAAAGATGGATGGTCCATGCAGGCCCGCGTGCTCTCCGTGAGGAGCATTCCTACAGAGACGCCTCTGGGATATGGGGCCGAATACACCACGAAACGACCGAGCAAAATCGCCGTATTAGCCGTAGGCTACGCAGACGGATTTGCAGTTGTGCCCCAAAGCACGTTCACCGGACGCCGCGGCCTGCTCGCCATGGGCCGAGCCATCCTCGGCAAGAGTCCAACAGTAACGATATGCGGCAAGTCTGCTCCCATAGTCGGACGAATTGCCATGCAGACCTGCATGATCGATGTGACAGACATAGTCGGAGCGCAACCCGGCGATATAGCTACCGTACCCGCGCGGCGCGCAACAGCCAGTTCACGCTTGCCCCGTGTTTATATAGGTGCTGAAACGGAGAATAAACAATGAACTATCGACTCGTTGAAAAAGGGGCTTTTACCGTGGTTGGTAAGGGCATCCGTGTAACGACAAAGAACGGCGACGACCTCCAGCGCATTCCAGCGTTTTGGAACGAAAGTGTCAGCAACGGATATTACGACAGCCTACAGCATCTCAAGCGGGGATCGGGGTTGCTGAGTCGTCTCGCCCATGTCGTCCACGGCGAGATTGTGATCGATGAGGTCACCCTAGGTGTTTGTACGGATTTCTCTGCTGATGCGTCGGAGTTCACGTATTTCATTGCCGTAGAGGCGCAGAGCGGACTTGTGCCGTCCGGCCTAATCGAAAAGCCGGTTCCCGCCGCAACATGGGCAGTGTTCGAAGTCGTCGGGCCTTTGCCCGACGCCATCCAAGCCGTATGGGCAAACATTATGTCCGACTTTTTTCAAACGGAACCCTTTGTCCACGGCAATGGTCCGGACCTGGAGCTCTATCCTGATGGGGACGATAGCAGAACCAAGTACCACTGTGAAGTATGGGTTCCAGTTGTTCCTAAATAAACTGTCTTTGCCGATGTTTGGACGGTCCCCTAACACGGCAAGATATCTTTGCAGCTTTGAGACATTAAAAAGGCAAGGAGTACTATTATGGAAGATCAGGATCCAAATGCTGTAAAACAGCCACAGTCGAAAGAATTTCGGGGATCGTGGCAGGCGAAGCAAAAAGGCGAGAAATATCCGAAGGCCAAGCAGCGGGATATCGGGGGAGACAGCAGCGGTCTCGGCGAAGACGGAGAGTCGCACGACGAGGACGCGGCAACGATTTTTAACGGCAAAGAGTTAGCGAGCAAACATACCGCAAAAGGCGACACTTCCAACGGCAGTCGGGGCTAAAGACCCTAATCTTCGGAATAGTGGAGCGCCATAATTACATCGAACCGGCCGAGCCTCATGACTCTGGCCGGCTGTGTGTTGCGGCCAAGAACTACGTGGAAGGCACGCCCATCTTCCCGTGTCGAATTTCGCGCTTTGAGGAGCACGGCAAGCCCGCAACTGTCGATAAACTCAACATTTGTCAGATCCACCGTAAGCCCGCGGTCACAAGGCTCGCTAACCAGGTCGGACACGCCTTTCATGATGGGGGGCTCAAAGCTTGCGACAGTGTACAAATCCACCTCGCCTGCAGCGGTGACCAAGACCCCATCCGCCGCCGCGGTCACGACGACTTGAAGGCTGCCCGTGTTGCTCTCGGTGGTAATCACTGTGTCACTCCTTTAAATTCGAAACGACAACATTCGCCAAATATCTATTGATAACTATTTTACTGGAATCCACGAAATATAGCATTAATTTCCCGTCACAAAAACAGCCGTGCAGCACCACCTACTTCAAAAGTCTTAAACATGGCTATAATAAGGCGTAGCTCCAGACCACACCTAAGGATAGAGTAATGAACGTTAGTCCCCTTGCCGGTAAGACAGCTCCGGAATCCATTCTTGTCGATATCCCTCGTTTGATTACCGCATATTATTCTGAGAGGCCCGACCCCGGCGTTTCAGAACAGAGAGTGGCCTTCGGCACTTCGGGACACCGCGGCTCTTCGTTTGATCGAGCGTTCAACGAGTGGCACATCCTGGCCATTACTCAGGCCATTTGTCTTTACAGAGCGCAGCATTCCATCAACGGCCCCCTCTACATCGGCATGGACACGCACGCGCTTTCCACGCCTGCGCTTGTGACCGCACTGGAAGTGTTGGCGGCCAACGACGTGGAGGTAATGCTCTCGAAGGACGACGAGTACACCCCCACCCCAGCCATATCGCACTCTATTTTGACGTACAACCGCGAAAGAAAGTCGGGACTCGCAGACGGTATCGTCATTACCCCCTCGCATAATCCTCCAACGGACGGCGGGTTTAAGTACAATCCCCCGAGCGGCGGCCCTGCGGAAACGACGGCTACGGCATGGATAGAAGCGAAAGCCAACGAGTTTATTGCGGATGGTCTGAAGGGTGTCAAACGTGTTACCTACGAGCAGGCCCTTCGAGCATCAACCACACACCGGTTCGATTACGTGGACGCCTATGTGAGCGACCTGGGCAGCGTTGTGGATATGGAACTGCTGCGTGACTCTAAGATCAGTCTTGGCGCCGATCCCCTGGGCGGAGCCAGCGTGCATTACTGGGAGCCGATTGCCGAACGATATGGTTTGAACCTCACTGTCGTGAACACATCGGTAGACTCAACGTTTCGCTTTATGACGGTGGACTGGGACGGCAAAATCCGCATGGACCCCTCGTCGCCCTACGCCATGGCCAAATTGATTGGCCTGAAGGACAAATTCGATATCGCCTTCGGGTGTGATACCGACAGCGACCGGCACGGAATCGTCACAAAGAGCGCCGGACTCCTGCCCCCAAATCACTACCTCTCCGTGTGCATTCTCTACCTGTTCCAGAATAGGCCGGACTGGAACAAGGATGCCGCCGTCGGCAAGACTGTGGTCAGCAGCCAGATGATCGACCGGGTCGCCGCGAAAGTAGGCCGCAGATTGTATGAAGTCCCGGTAGGCTTCAAGTGGTTCGTAGATGGAATGCTCGATGGATCGCTCGGATTTGTTGGGGAAGAGAGCGCGGGGGCATCCTTTGCCCGCCGAAACGGCAGCGTCTGGACGACGGATAAAGACGGATTGATCCCCGCACTCCTGGCCGGCGAGATCACCGCCCGAACAGGCAAGGATCCCGGCGAGCACTACCAGGATTTGGCAAAAGAGTTCGGAGCGCCCGCATACGACCGTGTGGAAGCCCCGGCCACTCCGGAACAAAAAAAGAAGCTCTCCAAGATTACCCCAGCACAGGTGCACTCCCAGAAGATGGCGGGAGAAGCGATTACGTCTATTCTTAGCAACGCCCCTGGAAATGGCGCGGCCATAGGCGGGTTAAAGGTAAGCTCCGAAAGCGGATGGTTTGCAGCACGTCCTTCGGGCACCGAGAACATCTACAAGATCTACGCAGAAAGCTTCAAAGGCCAGGATCACCTCTCTTCCATCCTCAAGGAAGCGCAGACCATAGTGGATGAATCGCTGAGCTAAAGGACGGTTATGCGGAAAATATTCACGTGCGTTATCGCGCTGTTGGCTGTGATTTCGGCGCTGGCATCGGCTTGCAGGGCGGATATACAAATTCAATCCGCCCAGTTTTCCAGCTCAACCGACCTTGGTACAACTACATTCCACTGGAGCATAGTCCTTAAGCCGGGACCTGGCGGCAACTACAACATCCAGTTGTTCCTGCAGGACCTGAAGCATCCCGGCCAATATATCACCGTAAATCCCGGTCCAGATACCGTTTTGAACCTCTTTCCGGATTCAGACAATAAGGGTGATTTTGCGGTGAACCTGCCGGTAGGCCACTATGGAAGCGGCAAAGCCGTGCTGTTTTCCGCAGCGAGCAACTACGCCTCAGCCCTGCCCGATATTAGCATAAGCAGCCTGGACACCGTGGTTGCCACCAGTCAGATCCGTGTCACAAAGCCTGAAATCGATGTGGATGTCTCCAAGGTGAAGCTGGACGCGGACAATAAAGAACATATCCCCTTTGTTGTCAAGGAACCAGCCGGTACGACCGCCGTAGCCGGAGGCGGGTACTGGGCCATGGCGAAAGGTTCTGGAGGATTCAACCAGGTTTGGGCGGATGCAAAGGACTTTAAGCCTGTCGGGGACGCGAACGACAACTACCTGGTTTATTCGGGTGATTTTGCCGTCGCCGCTCCAAAGGCCGCCGGTCTTTACAACCTCAATATAGGGCTTTTCAACTCGGGCTGGACCCAGTTGGCGTGGCTGTTCCCTGGCGTGGATTATGAAGTCGGCGATTGGGTGGTAAAGGCAGACCCCGCTCGATACCCTTCCATCACCGATGCGTTTAGCAAAAAGTCCGGCCTGTTCGCCATCGGCGGCAATTTCGGCAATGCCATCGCATCGCTGCACACGGCGGACAACACCTCGGCGAATTACTTCAAGCTCCTACGCAGTCTTGGGATGACCTTCATTCGAACCAACTATGATCCGGACACCTATCTTTCCGATACCATCTACCGAGAAAAAGTGGACCAGATCGTGCAAAATCAGCTTGAAGCTCGTTTAGTGCCGATCCTGGCTCCGCAAGTCCTGCCGTTAGCCTCGGAAGGCCACGATGCGCTAAGCCAACTCACCGCGGTAGATGTCATGGTGACGAAGACCTATAAAGGCCTGCCCGTGGTCATCGATATCCTGAATGAACCCCACACATACACATCCTGGGCAGCGTGGAAAAAAGACGCCACCGTGGTTCTGCAGGCTGTAAAGGCGGCGAATCCGCAGGCAGTAACCATCGTTGGTTTTGAAGGATACAGTGAAGACGGACGCGCAGCCTCCAAAGATCCAATCGCTCCATCATTGGTCACTTATTATGCGATGCACTCCTACCACACATCGGCCGCGGATCTCCCCGGACGCATCGGATCGCTAAATAATGTAATTCTGGAGGAGTGGCACAGCGCGAGTCCCGACTTTGCACGGGCCATTGCGTCCACTCCGTTTGTAGGGGAATCTGCCTGGGCTTGGACTACTCCTGGACAGGATTCTATTCCCCTGGTTAAGTCGGTGGATGGTGCCGTCCTGGTTTTGACAGATGATGGAGCAGCTATCGACGCTTGGCAGCAGGGATGGGCCAAGGGGAGTTCGAAATAGCCTTGCGAAGAACGGACATACGGCTAATGATAGTACAGCCTTGTCCAGTTCTTGCCTCTTCTCCCCATCCTGTGGGAGAAGATTGAGATGAGGGGTCCTTCTGGAGGATTCGCTACGCAGTGCGTATCGCTCCTTTAGCCCCGTAAGCACCTAAAAGTTCCACCTCTCCCGCTGGGAGAGGTGAAAGTTTTACATCGCTTGTATGCTTAGAAGATCACCAGTGCTTAAATCCCTCGGGTTCCTCCCACGTGGGGAGCTACAGCTCTTTCCTAATCCCAAACGCCCCAGCCAACAACTCATAAGACCTCACCCGCGCAGCATGATCGTACACCATAGTCACCACCATAAGCTCATCGGCCAGGGTCTCCTCAACAAGCTTCACCAAGCGGCCATGCACCGAACCTACATCCCCAATAAACCGGCGCGAGCGGTTATGCCGCACAGTCTCCCATTCCCCCATTGAGTACGGATAGGCGCTTGCCTCCTCCGGACTCGGGATATACGTTCTTTCGCCCCGTGTAATCCGCAACGACACGAGATCCTGCGACGTCGCCAATTCCTCGGCATGCCGCGAGGTCTCTGCGCAGATCACGGACACGGCAAGCATGGCCTGGGGTCTGTCCAGGTATTTGGACGGCTTGAAGCGCTCTCTATAGGCCCGCATGGATGATACAGCCTCCACATCGTTTATATGATGCGCGTAAACAAACCCAAGCCCGAGTTCCGCCGCCAGGTGGGCGCTGAAATCGCTGGAGCCGAGCAGCCATACCGGCGGGAGAGAGATGCCAAATGGAACTGCAGTGACCGATTTGAAGGGATGTCCCTCCGGAAAGTTGTTCTCGGAATAGGCAAAGAGATCGGCCAGCTGAGAAGGAAGATCCACGGCCCTGGCGAGCTCCGCGGAACGTCGAAGTGCGAGCGCGGTTCGAGGGTCTGTGCCTGGTGCGCGTCCTATTCCCAGATCGATACGACCCGGAAAGAGGGCTTCGAGAGTCTGAAACCATTCGGCCACTTTGAGCGGCGAGTGGTTAGGGAGCATGATGCCGCCGGAGCCGACACGAATGATCGACGTTTCCCGCGCAATCTGCCCGATCAAAATCTCAGGAGCCGAACTGGCAATGCCCGGCATATTATGGTGCTCAGAAAGCCAGTAGCGCTTGTACCCGAGTTTTTCAGCACGTCTGGCCAGATCGAACATATTGGACAGAGAGTCCGCAGGAGTTGAACCCGAGCTCACCGTCACAAGATCGAGGATAGAAACTTCCATACTGCAATTTCCTACTTCTTTTGCTGCATCCCGCTACAATCTCTTACAACCACGGGATACGCGTTACAATATGTATAACACAAAAGCGGAGGGCGCAGCTCCCGGCAAGAAGGAAACAGAAGGAGAGCACATGGACGAACAACTACCCAAGGATGTTGGCTGGCAGCAGAATAAGCACATTGCAGAACTTACGGCGCATGCTTTCTTGAACCGGTCGCTGGAAGGGCGCCGTATTGTTTCGGAGGCCTGGGGAACCTTCCTGTCGGTTCTGGTCGTTGCGGGCGGCACTGCCATTAGCGCGCATTTCGGCGGGACGACCTCCCACGCAATGCTGGCGGTGGCTCGCGGCTTGATGACTATGGTCATTATCTATTTTATGGGAACGATCAGTGGGGCTCACTTGAATCCCGCCGTGACGTTTGCCTTTGCTCTGCGCAGAAACTTTCCTTGGGGTCGGGTTCCCGGCTATATTGCAGCCCAATTATTCGGGGCGTTAGCGGCGGTACTGTTTGTGCGCTATATGTTTGGCATTAGTGAATTGGGAGCGACGGTGCCTGGAGCTGGGATAACTCCCATTAAGGCCATGTTGATGGAGGCGGTAATTACGACGGGTTTGGTTAATACGATCCTGGGAACGGCCTCGGGGGCGCGCAATATCGGCACGAACGGAGCCATTGCGGTAGGATCTTACGTTGCCCTTACCGGCGTATGGTGCGGCCAAATGACGGGAGCTTCGATGAACCCAATCCGGTCGCTGGCGCCGGATATCGTCCGTGGCGACTTCAGCACGACCTGGATATATTTCGTGGGTCCGCTGATTGGAGCGGCTCTCGGGGTCGCCTTTGAATGGTATCTAAAAGGCAAACCCACGCCCTTTGGAGCGCTTGCGGCACAGGGGTCCGGAGAGTAATTGGGACTGCAGAGTTTGCTACGATGCTTGTCTGGGTAATCAGCATAATACAGACCGAAGGGAGCAACGGTGAAGATGCCTGAAGAGAGACTTGACCGACACGATAAAATCCATCACCAGCTCTTTGATGAGAATACGGCGCAAGTTGGAAGCCTGGGTGATATTGTAGACAAGCATGCAAGAGACGCTATGTTTCTAACGCCGGACGAGCGTTCTATAGGCGGCGCAGATGGAGGGTTGTCGGATCTCGAAGCTGAGATGCTTGAAAGCGATCCTCCCGGCGACGAAGGGATGAATCCCGACGACTTGTTTTCCGCGGAGAACGAAGAGCAAGTCTGGTCTACCGACCAGACGGGATCCGTTCAAGGAATCGCGCGTGGCTTTGGGACCCATTTGCCGCAGGACATTGGAAACGGCGGATTTCAAATTGAGGAGATTCCAAACGAAGCGCTGCCGTTCAGACAGCGTCGTGTTGCCGACGGCGAAGAGCTGGACGACTACGACGACGATGACGACAGCAACGGCAAGTTTGACACCCGCGATCTATTTGCCGGCGTTTCCGAACCGGGTGCCAATTCCATCGAAGACACAAGCGTTCCGGAACCTGTCCCAGGGCGCATTCACATCGTACAGCGCAGGCCTAAAACGGCCGATGAGCAACTGGACGCATCCAGCGAAACCAGATAGAGTTACTGCCGAGCGAACATTATTATTTATATTTGCTTACAAATTAGGACAATTTGTTAGTAGATCTGTAACTCTTGGAATTGGCTGAGGTACTATACTTGATAAGCGCTTACATTGTCCTACCGGAGATCTTAAGTAATGCCATTGGATCAATCAATTGATAGTGCGGATCAGGAACAGAAAGACTATATCCTTGATTTGTTCGCACACGTTTCGCAAAATCAGGAACGTATAGACCGCAGAGTGCTGGGTGCAAAGCGCGGGCTTACCCGAACTAAATCGAACCAGACATTTAACTTCTGGCTTAAGGCCGGATTAATCGAAGGGGATCAGTTCGGGGCTGTGTGGCTGAACGAGCGAGGCCTCGCCGCAGTCAAGCAGTATCACCTCCAGCACAAGTAAATTGCTTCTAAGAATTCGTTCAACGTAGCCAAACCACGGCGCAAAGCTGCCCCCTGAAGGATACCGACGGTTTTCCAAAAACCTGGGGGGTCCGCTTGCTGCGCCTTTGCGGCTCCCTCAAGAGCGGCAGGTAGCGCCCGAGCAAACTTATCGAGCATGTCCGGGTCGATGGACCCCAGCGTTTTCGTCAGGATCAAAAGGTTACGGATACCCCGAATCGACTCAGGCGTATTGGCGGCGTCAACAGCAATATCCACGATCTTTTCGCCCCCTCCAAGAACACCCCTTAGGAGTTCGAGAACCCCCTGATCGTGCAGTCCCTGCAGCACTTCAAAACCGGCAAGCATGGCTTCGGCATGTTCGATGGGAGCCTCTTCAAGCCTGGCTCTAAGCTCCTCGCGCGCATCTCGCCTGGGCAGTTCCAGCGTAATGGGTTGTGCCATACTTGTCTCCTCGCCTTTACTTCGTTTGTATCTGAATGAGACCACTGCCCGGAACCGTATAGTCCCGACGCTTCCACTTTCTCTCCACTTCCACTCCATTTTGAGGGGTTGGATGGCCAAAGCGGGAATTTGTACGCGGCAGCGGACTCTCCCCAACTTCCTGCAGCACCCGCAGTTGTACCGATGTCTCCTTGTAAGCTGGCGTATGGGTGACGGTATCGGTGTGGCTGCTCGTAAGCCGATTGACCGCACTTTCCGTCGAGTTCATGGGCAGGTACAGTTCTTTGCCGCTCACCCTGTCTGTAACAAGCGCACGGACGCGAACCTTGCCGTAGCGCGAGATCAACTGTACCCACGTCCCGCTTTCAATGCCTCGCTCGGCAGCAAGTTCCGGAGAGACTTCCACGAACGTGTCCGGCGTTTTCTCCCGGATGCCTTCAACGCGATAGGTCATGTTGCCCTCATGGAAATGCTCGAGGAGACGGCCGTTGTTCAGGTGCAAATCGTACTGTTCGTCAGGCTGATCCGTAGGCTCCGAGTACTCGAGGGGGTAGAGTTTCGCTTTGCCGTCTGGAAGAGCAAACTTTTCGGTGTACAGAAGGGGCTGATCGGTTCCGTCTTGGGCGACGGGCCACTGCAAGGACTTAAATCCCTCGAGTCTTTCGTAGGTGACTCCCGCGAACATCGGCGTGAGCGCGGCAATCTCCGTGTAGATCTCGGATGGATGCTCGTAGGTCCATTCTGCGCCCAGGCGATTGGCCACGGCCTGAATAATTCTCCAATCGGGCCGGCTTCCCTCCAGGGGTTCGAACACCTGATAGAGCCGTTGTATCCTGCGTTCCGTACTCGTGAAAGTCCCCTCTTTTTCCAGGCTGGGGCTGGCTGGAAGAATGACGTCCGCGTACTGACAGGTGTGGTTGAAGAAGATGTCCTGCACAACGAAAAAGTCCAGCTTGGAGAGGGCGTCACTGACATAATTCGCGTTCGAATCCACCAGGCTCATCTCTTCTCCGAACAGATACATCGATTTAAGCGTGCCTTGCTGGATAGCGTCGATCATTTCGTGGTTGTCCAGGCCCTTGCTCGTGGGAAGCGTGACCTTCCAGCGCTCTTCGAAGCGCGCGCAGACCTCCGGGTTGTCTACAGATTGATATCCGGTCAGGAAGTTGGGCATGGCGCCGTGGTCGCTTGCCCCCTGGACATTGTTGTGACCCCGCAGGGGATAAGCTCCGGTTCCGGTGCGCATGTAGTTGCCGGTAATGAGTAAGAGGTTCGAGATAGCGGTCGAGGAATCGGATCCCATACTGTGCTGGGTAATTCCCATCGCCCAGAGGACGCAAACCCCGGAGGACTCGGCGATCATATGCGCCGTTTTTTTGAGGGTCTCCTCGGATAGGTTGCACGTCCGCGCGGCAAACTCCATCGTGAACGGAGCAAGGCTCCTTTTGTAGTCTTCAAACCCGTTGACCCACTGGTCGATAAAGTCTGTCTTTATAAGTCCGTTTTCTATGAGATAAAGACTGACGGCCGACAGCCATACAAGATCGGTGCCCGGCTTTGGGTGCAGAAAAAGATCGGCCCGGCGTGCCATTTCGTTCTCACGCAGGTCTGAAACGATGAGTTTCTGACCGTGCAGTTTATGGGCTCGCTTGACTCGTGTTGCGAGCACCGGATGGCTCTCTGCAGTGTTGCTCCCAATAATCAGGACAAGGCCCGCGTTCTCGATGTCTTTAATGGAGCCGGAGTCTCCGCCATAGCCGACGGTTCGAAAGAGCCCCGTCGTTGCGGGAGCCTGGCAATAACGCGAACAGTTGTCCATGTTATTCGTGCCGATCACCGCACGGGCAAGCTTCTGCATCAGGTAGCTCTCTTCGTTGGTGCATTTCGAAGAGGAGACGAAAGCCAGAGAATCGGGGCCGCTTGAAGCTTTTATCTCGGTGAATTTTTGCGCTACAAGGTCGAGGGCTTCGTCCCAGGAGGCTACCCGGAACTTGCCATTTTCACGAATAAGAGGCGTGGTCAACCGATCGGGGCTATTGACGAAATCCCATCCAAATTTCCCTTTGACGCAGGTTGAGATCCCGTTTGTTGGGCCGTCGAGCGGCTCGACTTTCAGGATATTCCGGTCTTTCGTCCAGACTTCAAAGCTGCAGCCTACGCCACAGTAGGTGCAGACAGTTTTGGTGCGCTTTATTCGCGATTGGCGCATCTCCGATTCTGCTTCGGAAATCTTGAGAATTGCGTTGTAGCCCGTATCCGGCTCCACGCCCTTTACAAGGTCGATCATGCCGCTCAGGGTGGGTTTGGACAATCCGGTCAGAAACCCGGCTTTCCCGAGCATGGATTTCTCCATCAATGCGTTGCACGGGCACACGGTAACGCAATGCCCGCAGGAGACGCAGCTCGACTCCCCAATTGGAGCACCGCCATCCCAAAGTACCCGCGGGTTTGGATCTTCCCAGTTGATGGAGAGGGTTTCGTTGACCTGGACATTCTGACACGCCTCCACGCACCGCCCGCACAGAATGCATTGCTGCGGGTCGTAACGGTAAAAGGGATTCGTGTGGTCTTCTTCGTAGGGTTTTGAGTGATACGGGATCACCTGATGGTCTATGGCAAGCAGCTTTTCCGTATTGTGGACGGTGCAGTTTCCGTTGTTGTTGTCGCAGACGGTGCAGTAGAGAACGTGGTTGCTCAGAATGCGGTTAAAGGCTTCACGCTGAGCCGAGTTTGCACTGTTCGACTTTGTCGAAACCACCATTCCGTCCGACACAATCGTGGCGCAGGCCCGTACAAGCTTCCCCTTGGCCTCCACCATACAGGTATCGCAGGTCTGAATCGGGCCAAGCTGAGGGTGGTAGCAGACATGAGGAACGTTGGCTTCCGCACGGTTGATGACATCGATCAGAAGATCACCATCGCGCGCCTCTCGAACAACACCGTCGATAGTTACGCTAACCATGCGATCTCTCCTACCCCTGCGCGCTTGCGGCATCTATACTGCGGTCGAGTTTGGTCAGAAGTTGAGTAAGCTGTAGGATTTCCGCTTCGCTGAGCTGCGACCAGAGCACCCGCAGGTGCTTATGGAAAAGAGGAACAATCTCCTCCATGAGCTGTTCGCCTTCGCTGGTCAATTGCGCGAGGACTACGCGGCGGTCTCCCGGAAGATTGGCGCGCGCAACCAGTCCCTGGCGTTCCAGTCCATCGACAAGTCCGGTGACATTTGCCCCGGTAACACACATGCGGGCGCCGATTTCAGCCATCGGAAGTTGGTGATCCGGAACACCGTACTTCAGCAGCTTAAGCAGGTCAAATTTTGCCGCCGACAGTTTGGAGTCGGCCAGCCAGTTGTTTAACGTTTCATGCAGATTCTGGTAGGTATCGTGCAGGGATATGACGCATTCGGTAACGACCAGGGTGTCGTCATCAAACATTCCCGCCATATTTTCCATCTTCGCACGGACTTCCGCTTTCCGCAGATCATCGCCCATAGTCATCCTCGACATCACTTCGGTACTTATCTATTTTTGCATGTTTTCGAGTTTTTTTTTGGCCA
>Ga0302315_10002905_pt1 | contig 15878 bp, 4 predicted proteins | sample III_Palsa_N3_1_FD_200532 | JGI IMG/M metagenome (GOLD analysis project Ga0302315, IMG submission 200532) | Peat permafrost microbial communities from Stordalen Mire near Abisko, Sweden - III_Palsa_N3_1 | ecosystem: Environmental > Terrestrial > Soil > Palsa > Peat permafrost | place: Sweden... | reverse complement strand
CCGAGCCCAAGCGCAAATTGTCGATGCTACTACTATGAATAATAAGGTAATGGCTGGTTATCAGGGTTGGTTTCGTACTCCTGGTGATAACGATGGAAACAAGGGGTGGGCGCACTTATTCAACTCATCCATTCCAAGCTCTGCAAAACTGGGTTTTGATACCTGGCCGGACATGAGTGAATTAACCCGTGGAGAAAAAAAAGCTGTACCGGGATTTACTTATCCTGATGGAAGCCAGGCTTATCTTTACAGTGCGCAAAACCCTAAAACGGTGTTACGCCATTTCCAGTGGATGAAAACATATGGTATTGATGGGGTATGGTTATCTGAATTTTGTGGTCATTTTCCGGGAGCGGGAGGGGAGCGTGATAGCACCGCCGTACTTACTATAATGGATAATGTTAGGCGCGCGGCAACAGCAACCGGGCGTACCTGGGCATTTATGTGGGATATGAGCGGCTTTGATACCAGAATGTCTAAAAATGATGTTTATAATATCATCATAAACCAGTGGAAAAAGATGGTTGATGATGGTGTTACCAACGATCCCCGATATATGCATCATAATGGCAAGCCTGTATTGTTGATATGGGGATTTTTCCCAAATCGGCCTGCTTCTCAGCCTGATTACATGAATCCGATAATTGATTTCCTTTTGGCACCGGGTAAATACCAGGCTACCCTTGTAGGCGGAGTGGACAACAGCTGGCGTTCTAAAGGTACACCCGAATTCCAGGCTATGCTGATGCGGATGCAAGGCTTGCAGCCCTGGAGTGTAGGCCGCAGGATGAAAGATCTCGCAACGGGCTATGCGGTACAAAATACCTCTGAATGGGCTGGCGATATTGAGAAATGTAAAGCTAATAACGTAATATTTATGCCTGTATTTAATTCGGGTACGCATATAGCAGGGCCGCCGCCAACGCCTCCTGCCGGGCCTGTTGTGCCCCGTCGTACTGGTAATTATCTTTGGGAGCAGTTTGTAGCAGCTTCAAAAACAGGGGTGATCAACAGCGTATTTGTGGCCATGTTTGATGAGATAAATGAAGGTACACAGATCATGAAGATCGACAATAATCCACCTGTACAGGCTCCATTCCTTACTTATGATGGAGCTACCAGCGATTATTATCTGCGTTTAGTGGGCGTGGGAGCAAAGATGCTGAAAGAACATACACCGATTACTTCGGTAATCCCTATTTCTCCTTTTGATCCCGGCAAATGGTACAAATTGAAAAATAGGACTAACGGATTGGAATTAAACAGCAGCAATGGAACAGATCCGCAAATTGTTCAAGCTACCGATGCAGTTTCTGATGGCCAATATTGGCAGATATTATATGATGGCGCAGGTTATTTTAAGATCAAAAATAAATTGACCGGTAAGTTGCTCAGCGTTGGCAATCTATCAGCGGATAATAGTTCGCTTACCCAAACCGATGATGAAAGTACTGAAAACGTAAAATGGCATTTAGAATGGGACGGAACAGGTTATTGCAGGTTAATAAACAAACATAACCATAAAGCAATAAGTAATAACGGATCAACGATTACTAATTCATCGCTTGTACAGATTACTGATACAGCTATTGATAATTTGCGCTGGAAAATAGTGCAGCAATAATTATATATATAATTATAATAAAAGAACTGATTTTTTTCATCATAGCTACTAATAACCGCCGGGTTAATTATTTATTAATGAATAATTAACTTCTGTCTGTTCTTTTGTATCACCAATCATTATTATTTAACCTATTTAATACAATCTACATGATGCTAAAAAGATTACTGCTTGTTTTGGTGGTATTATTTATCCCTCTGCACAATTATGCTCAGTTTGTTACGGCAAATAAGAGCTCATCTACCTCAATAGATATTTCCGGTTCAGGGTGGCGGCTGTGGCCCGATAGGGATGCAACCTGGCAGAATGATGATATTTATCTTCCGGCGGATGTAAACCTGGGTAAAATGGCGGTTAATAAACCTACAGGCGGGTGGAAATCGCTTAATAATCAGCAGGGTATCAATGTAACATTACCTAGTACAGTTGAAGAGCATTACTGGGGTAAATTCGGCCGCAGGCCATATACAAAAAACGAAGCGCAACGTGGCGCGGGTACTTCGTTCGGAAATGGAAACTATTTAGGTGTTTCCTGGTGGTGGCGCACTATACAGGTTCCGCAGTTTAAACCGGGGCAACGGGTGCTGGTATGGTTTCGCGGTGCCAGGCTACGATCTGAGGTTTATGTTAACGGCAAATTATGCGGCTACTCCATCATGAGCGAACTTCCCTTTCAGGCTGATATTACTGATGCCGTAAAGCCCGGCGAAAAAACGCAATTAGCCGTGCGCATCACCAATCCCAGTGGCCATATGGACTGGATTGATTTTGCCCAGATGCGCATACAATGGGGTAAATACTTTTTGCCGCCGTCACATGGTTTCGGTGGGTTGGATAATGATATACAGCTAACTGTTCGTGATAATGTTTCAGTTTCTGATCTGGCCGCCATTAACAAACCCGATCTGCATCAGGTACATTTAGTAGCTGAAGTAAGCAGCCATGGAAAGCCATATAACGGCCCTGTGAAATTCACCATATCGCACAGTGGCAAAATAATATGGACAGGTGCCAAAACAGTTAATCTTAATGCCGGTGAAACTAAAACGGTAGAACTTGATGCTCAGGTAAACTCAGCAGAACTGTGGCAATTGAATCACCCGGTATTATATCAGGCCAAAGCTTCTCTGTTAAATTTAATGGCGAGTGACCGCCAGGTTAACTTTGGTTTTAGGTTTATGACTGCAAAAGGTATTGGTACCGATGCCAAACTGGTATTTAATAACAAACGTATTGTTCCGGTTTCTGCCATATCATGGGGATATTGGGGGCGTAACGGACTTTGGCCGGATGCCGAGATGGCTGAGCGGGAAGTGGTAAATGCTAAAAAGATGGGTTTAACCGCTTTGCAGTTCCATCGTAATATTGGCAAGCCGGCTGTGCTTGACGTGCAGGACCGATTGGGCTTGCTACGTTGCGAAGAACCGGGAGGTGGTAAATTTGCAATAGGTGCGCGTTATTCACGTGGCCCCTACGGGCCGAATGGTGAGTTTTTGGCAAAAGACGAAAAGTTGTTGGATGCCTTTAAACCTAAAGCGGATTATGTACAACCTGATACCGTAAATACAAGCGGTAAGGGCCCGGATGGTGATGGCCAAACATTCTGGGAAAAATACGAAGAAGAGAAGATATTGGAAATGGTGAAACGGGATCGCAGTCACCCTTCACTCATCATGTATACTGTGCAGAATGAGTCAAGCGAACTCGATTTGCGTAATCCGCGTATTTATAGGTTGTTCCGCGAAATGCATGCGCTTGATCCAAGCCGTATCATTGCGTTTTACTCAGGCGGAGACCCTAAAGCAGCACAGGTTTTGATGCTGCCCTATAGCGAAAATATCAGTTATGCAGGTACGCATGATCCTTATGCAGGCTGGCAGGATGTTCACACCTGTGGAGGCCCTTGTAATTATCTTGATTTTTTATATAAAGACCCTAATAACTATCGCCAGAAACAAAAATCAGATGCACATACCAATATTAATATGTGGGGCGAAATGTTGGGTGCGGCTACGCCTGATAATTATGATCAATTGGTGCATTCATTTGATAAAAAGCATCCCGATGGTTATGAAAAGGAAGATGCTACCCAAGTGCTTGGCGGTTACCATGAGTTTTTAGATAAATGGGGTTTCCGAAAGGCTTTCCCTACAGACTCATCGCTGTTTACTGCCATTGGTTACCGCATGTATTATTTCTGGAAAAAAATGGTGGAGCAATCGCGCATCGAAAACAATAATGATTACCTGGTGATTAGCGGATGGGAAAGCACTACCATTGATAACCACTCTGGTTTAGTTGATAACCATCGTTTTCTTAAAGGAAACCCGGCCGAAATAGCCGCTGCAACCAAGCCCGAAATATTGGTGATTGAACCTCGTCACATGATCGTTGCAAAAGGAGATAAGGATATTATAGATATTTTCCTGGTAAATGAAACCAACCGGAAAGGTGCTTATACGCTTAATCTCACTGTTAAACGGCCGGATGGTACCATCGCCTTTAAAACCGAAAAAGAAGTAAACGCGATAGGTGGCGATACCTATGGGCAATTGTTAAAAGAAGGCATTGAATTTAATGCTGATGCAGCCGGTATGCTGAAAATTGAGGCTGTAATTACGCCTAAACAACCAGGTGTAAAACCATTAGCAGGATCAGAGGAGATTAACGTAGTGGATGTAGCGGCTGCACCGGTAGTTAAAAACGTGGCGCTAATCGAATCTGATAATGAGCTGGCTCATACACTGAAAGATGAATGGAATGTTGATCCTCAAAAACTAGATGATGTGCCTGCCGATAAACATCTGGATGTTATTGTGTTATCTACAAAATTGGATGGGAATGAATTGTTTAAAACAGGTAAACCGATAACAAATGCGCCAATGTCACAGAATTTAGTTCCTGAAGGGCAGGCTGCTTCGGGCCAGGCTAAAACCGTTGCGACAGCAGTGCAAACACAATCAGGTATATCGCCTGCAGAATTTGATGAGGCACTTAAACGTGTTAAAAATGATGGCACCCGTTTGGTGTTATGGCCGGATAATGATCGAGGAGCCGATGCGTTCGCCAAAGAGCTGGCTAAACGAGATATTATAAAATATAACGGAAAAGTAGGCAATTTGAACGCGCCATGGTTCGGTTCATGGTATTTTGTGAGGAAGCATTGGCTGCTTGATGGCCTGCCAACCGATTGTGCTATGGACTGGCGTTACGGTATCAGTGCTTTTGGGGGCCCGGAATGGCTGAAGGAAACCCCAAAAGGTACTAATACGGATGGTTTGCTGATTGACGGGAAAGGCATTGATGCGTTTATCGGTTATGGTGCCGATCATAATCCTAAAGTAGGTATGTCTGGTTGTGTAATACCTTATGGTAAAGGGCAAATTGTACTTTACTGTTTGCCGCAGTTGGTGCAAAGCCTGCAAGCTAAGGGTGATTTTGCTATTAACCGCATTATTTGCGAACGATTACTGGCTAATAGTTTACAATCAAGGTAGGTATAAACCTATACTTTAGTTCATTAAAAATACAGTACAATATACTTAAAATGAAAATAATCAAATACCTGTTCGCTGGAGCGTTAGCATTGATTTTTACGATCACCGGTTCATACGCGCAGGGTAATTTTAATCTTAATGAGAATTTCGGTAATTCAAATACTAAATATGAGAAAATTGGCAGGGGCGAAGCCAGCATCGCAAACTCGGTACTAACCACCAAAGATGCCTACCTGTGTTTTGGCGAAAATAGCTGGGCAAACTATGAGATCAAATTCAGGGCAAGGGTGCCTGAAACAACCGAGCAGGTACAGATATGTGCAGGTTTCCGTGCTGCCAATCGCGACGATCGTTATTTTGTAATGCTAAAGGGCGGCATACAAAAAGACCTGTACCTGGCGAGGCTGGGTTATATGGGTAGTGATGATTTTTTAGCCCTGCGCCAATTGGATTTTCAGCCGGTACCAGGAAAATGGTATGATTTTAAGATCGAGGTAGCTGGCAACCGTATCCGTGTGTATCTAAATAATGAAAAGCTGCCGCGAATTGATGTAACAGATAAACTTACCGCATTGGCACCAGCGGGTAAAGTAACCTTAGGTGGCAGCTGGATTACCAATGAGTTTGCCAACTTGTCTATCAAATCCATCAGCGCCCATCAACTTTCAGGTAGGGCGGAGGAATATGCAGTTGCTACTGTAAATAAAGAAGCGTTGCGTAAGCAGCAACGTAAAGCCTATCAGCCTATAAAAATTAATACTGTTAACAGCGGGCGCACGGTGGTATCATTAAATGGTAAATGGTTGTTTTCACCGGGATATGAATCTACGGATGACAGTATCGCCATAAACCCCAAGGAAAGTGATGAAGACTGGCATGTAATGACTGTGCCAAACTTTTGGAATCCCATCCGGGTTTGGCTGCATGGCGAAAAATATAATACCGCTAGCAAAGGCGTATCAGACAACTACTTTCAAAAAGAGACCGACCGTTGTACAGCCTATACTTTTGATTATAAAAAGACCAGCATAGGCTGGTATCGCCAGTGGATTTATTTACCTGACGGAGTCAATGGAAAAAACCTGCAACTTTCATTTGATGCGGTATCTAAAGTTGCCGAGGTGTATATCAATGGCATAAAGGCCGGCAGCCACATTGGTATGTTCGGCGATTTTCAAGTTAATGCCACAGGTTTGCTTACGCCGGGAAAAAACCTGATTACTGTAAAAGTGATGCGCGATTATGTGAAAGATATTAAAGATGGCGATAAGATAGCCGGTGTTGCCGTTACCGTTGAGGTTACCCAAAAAATGGTACATGATCTTGCTCACGGATTTTTTGGTGACGATCCTGCCGGCATATGGCAGCCTGTATCACTCGTGATCACTGATCCACTTAGGATTGAGGATGTGTTTATAAAACCTAATCTTACAGGTGCCGATTTTGACATCACCGTAAAAAATGATGCTAACCGAACCGCTATTTTTTCGGTAGGTACTAACATTACCGGTAGTACAGAGAAGGATGCTTTATATAAAGCAATCTCCGTAAAAGAGCTACAGTTACAACCCGGCGAAGAAAAAACATTTACCTATAGGATTGCCAATTTACAACCCAGATTATGGTCACCAGAGCATCCGAATTTATACGATTTTGGATTTACTTTATTAACAGGTAACAACACGGAGATCGATTCAAAAACTATCCGTTCGGGTTTCCGCACTTTTAAATCTGTTGGTGATTACCTGTATCTCAATGGCAAACGTTACTGGCTGCGTGGTGGTAACCAAACAGCTTTACCATTGGCCCCTAATGATACCGCGCTGGCTGATAAATTCACTAAGCTGATGAAAGCTGGCAATATAATGGTGACACGGACACATACCGTACCGGGTACTGAAACCTGGATGAATGCGTTTGATGCCAATGGCATCGGCGTAAGCTATGAGGGCACCTGGCCATGGTTGTTCCTGGAAAGTAGTATGCCTGCACCAAACCTGATCAGTCTTTGGAAAAATGAATTTTATGATTTACTTAAAAAATATCGCAACCACCCTTCGCTATTAATATGGACGGTGAATAACGAGATGAAGTTTTATGAGAATGATCCCGATCCTGTACGCACAAATATAAAAATGCATATCATATCAGATGTGGTAAAGCATATGCGTGTGATTGATCCTACACGGCCCATAGTATTCGATTCTAATTACAGACGCAACACTAAAAAATTTGGAGCTGATTATTTTAATACGATTGATGACGGTGATATTGATGATATACACGCTTATTACAATTGGTATGATTATTCCATATTTGATTTTTTTAAGGGCGAGTTTCAGCAAAAGAATAAGAATGATGGGCGGCCGCTTATCAGCCAGGAAATGTCAACCGGGTATACCGATGAAACTGGTCATGCTACACGGTTTTATAACTATGTGCATCAAAATCCTGAATCATTGGCCGGGAAATATACCGATGAATTTAGCGATCCTAAATATTTCATGATACCGCAAGCCTTTATTACTAAAGAACTGGCCGAGGCACTGCGCCGCAGTGATGATAAAGCAGCCGGGATATTGCATTTTGCGCTGATCACTTGGTTTAGTAATGTTTATTTGGCCAATAGTATTAAACCCTTCCCTGTATATTATGACATGCAAAAGGCGCTGCAACCGGTACTGGTATCAGCCGAGTTATGGGGGCGGCATTTTTACGCAGGCACTCAATTACCAACCCGGATATGCATAATTGATGACAAGGAAGACGGTACCGCTTTACCAGCTTCAGAATTACAATGGCAATTGGTAGATAATAATGGAGCAGCATTGGCAAGTGGTAAAATGCAGGTGCCGCAAGTAGAACATTATACCCGCCAATGGGTCGAGCCAAAAATCAATATCCCGGCAAATTTGCCTGAAGATAAGATTGCAGGCAAATTGTTGTTAAAGCTGGTGGCCGATGGGAAAACCGTTTCAGAAAACTACTATGATATATTGTTAGCCAATAAAGCCGGACTGAACGCAGCTAAATTAACGGGCAAAAGAATAGTAGTATATGATGCTGCTAATAGCATTATCCCATCGCTTGATTTTCTTGGTATTAAATACATAACTGCAACAACATTGACTGATGCCTTGAAGCAAAAGGCCGATATATATGTAGTGTCTGGGCTTGACTCCATCTCAGCCAGTGCGGGTGAGATAAAAAGTATCAGGAACTTAATCGCGGGAGGTGGCAAAGTTTTATTATCAGCATCGGGTAGTATAGCGCCTGTTTTATACCCTGAATACATCAGGAGTTTGCTGAAAGAGAATGGTGAGATCGCGATGATGGATATTCCTGAATCGGATGTATTTGATGGCATCGAGCCATTGGAAACACGTTATCTGAATAACAATAAGCGCGAAAGCCCTGCTGTAATTTCTGGTGCTTTTCGCATCAACCGCAACCCGAATGTGGAGGCACTGGCATCATTTATTAAAATACACGGTTATTTATCGGGGGATGTTAGTGCCCGAATGAAAAGACTGGATGAGATTAAAGGTTTTCCTATTGTCAAAATAAAGGATCATAACGGCGATGTGCTATTGTCTGAGATCAGGCTGGATAAAACAATAACAGACCCGGTAGCAGGTAAGTTATTGGTAAACATGTTGAATGATCTGGCTAAATAAAAGAATGGATAATTAAATAGCAGAGCCTGAAAAATATTTAAACAATGAAAAGATATTTAGTACCGCCTGTATTATTAAGGAGAAGCTTTTACACTTACGTCCAGAATATTGCAAGGCGGTTAAATAAGCTTACTGTGTTGATCAGAACAGATTTGTTTAGGTCGAAATCAGATAAAAAAGGATGGCTGGAACAGAGTGATCGTTTGTACAAAAATGTGATTGTGGCAAAAGGAAATTATAAAGATGGTAAACGGGTTGGTACATGGGCTTTCACCTCGGATATAGTCGGAATAATACAATTTTATAATTATGATGAAAATGTTGTTTTGATTGATTCAAGTGATCAGAAAATCATGGAATATGCCTTGGCAGATAACAATGAAACATCAGACTCATTAATTAAGCGGGTTAAAATAGGTGGCTTTTTTTGTAGTATACCACCATTGGTATTCCAGCGGGAGCTCCCCGGGTGGATTTATGAGCGCTTTCCTCGCGGGGCTGAGTTGGAATGTTCACATACTTTCGTAATGGGTTTAACCGGTGCTATTATCAAGCATGAAATACGTGTAAAACATGATAATATGGAAAAGGGCTATGCGTGGGATGAAAGTATGGCTGATACGGAATTTAAACGCTTCATTCCGGGCTTTTACTCTAACTAAAAATATACTTTACCTAAAAAGCCATTAGTTAAAAATACTAATGGCTTTTTAGGTTGATATAGTGGTGCTTATTAATGTGTTACCTGGGTTTTAATTTCATTCAGGAAGTCTTTTTTGTCGCAATCAAACCCGACGGCCAGTTTCCATTCACCACTCTTTTGAATGGCTTTAATTACAAAATGATTCCAACCTTTTTCAAGCGGCAGCGCTTTAATAACTTGTGCAGGTGCTGTTAAACCACCGGAGCTCATGGTTTCTTTAATCAGCTTGTTATTCAAGTAAACCTGGTATCCGTCATCAGCATTTAAATACATATCCAGGCGGGGTAGGTCCGGTTCCAGTAACAGATTTGTTAATGAATGCGGACTGTATACCCAAAAACTTAGATAAGCAATAGCATTTGTTGCAGGTCCGTTAAAATGCATTTTACTAAAATTAAATACCCCATCAAGGTTTGTAACGTTTTCCCAAAAAATATTCCCCACCTGTTTTCCGGCAAAATAATCTTCTGGTTTGAGATCTTTCAGTTGGTTGATCTTACTAATATCCGCATTGCTTTTACCAGATATGTCAAACGAAGCAAGTAGCAATGTATTATGTAATTTACCATCGGCACCAACAGCAGTGTTACTGCTTGTTTTACCGGTAAAATCAACGCCCAGATTAACCAGTATACGGCGCACCAGGCTTATTGATGTTGCCGAAAGCAATGCAGGGTCAATAGCAAAAACATATATTTTGCCCGCCCCCGCGTTTATAGATATTAGGGCTTTTCCTTCTGGTTTATATTCACGTTCGCTGCGTAATACAGCCGCCGTTTTAAGGTATTCTGCGCGTTTATTCCATGTTTTCCAGTCGGTGTTACAGGCATCCAGCAAAATGTCGCTATGCTTTACCAAATCGCCTGATAACCCATAGGTCATGATTGGTTTATCGGATATTTCTGAGAAATAAAAGTCGGCATTGCCCAATCCGTTAATTAGCGGGTCTGTTCCGTAGGTAATAAATGATGTTGCTTTTCTATTAGTAAGCTCTAGGGGGAAAGGCAGGTATTTATTAACTGCTTTAACAGCCGAAGGATCAACGCCCCATATCAACACTTTACCACCCTGTTGTAAAACTGTTTTTTGTAACGCAAGTGATTTAGCATCAGCAGGTGTATGCTCACCATCAATAATGAGCAGGTTATGCCCATTTTTAACAGGATGCGTACTCACTAAAACGCCCATATCGCTTAATGTTTTGTATAAAACAGAATCTTTGTCGGCAGATAATATGAGCACATTGTTTATTACAGTCTTAGTATTTGCAGGTGTGTTTTCAATAGGTGCTGTTACCTCTTTCTGTCTGGTTGTATCAGCAAATGATGCACTTACAGCAACTTGCAGAGGCCATGTTTTATACAACGGTAAGGAAGGGTCATATCCCGGGTTAAGGGTAGTTGTATAGGGCCCTAATCTTTCAGGCTGAACGCCGGGTTGGCCTTCCTGGTATTTTTCAAAAAATATGCCGTCGGATGGTTTAGGCGCTCTTGTTGTATCGGCTAAGCCTAGTTCCAATGGTTTTACGCCGTACCAAACCAAGTTAAAGATAGACATGTATGAGGCCTGATATTTTTTAAACAGATTGATGAGTTTAGTGGTTTCGTCAGCAACACCCTCCATTCGTCCCTGTTGCGATTCATAGGATCTGTTACCATTGTATTCTGCGGTTTGGCGTGGTGTGGCATAATAAGCCATTCCTGCTTCGCCAATACCCCAGGGCCTGCCTTGCGATGATAAGTTCTTGTAATTCTCATCAGAGCCGCCATAATGGCCAATAATAACAGGCGAATTCATGGTATTAATTGCTTGTGTTTCGCCATCGCCGGATACCCACGCCCTTGTAGGGTCTAATCCCTGCGTAATAGCTATCCAATTATTAATTTCAGTTACTTGTCTTTTTACCAACGAATCAGGTGCATGGAATACATTCAGCACTATTGGCATATTCTCGTTGCATACACTCCACCCAAAAACAGCAGGGTGGTTGCGATCACGCAAAATAAATCTTTTTAAATGTTCGTCAGTGTTTTTCCAGTATGCAGGTGCGTCAATTTTTGGTCCGCCGTCACTGGCCCACATCCCTGTTTCATCCAGTACGCATATACCCATTTCATCAGCCATATCCAGGTAAAACTGTGGGTAAGGCTCTGCATGCAGGCGCACCGCGTTAGCATGGCTATCTTGCAACAGTTTAAACCATGCCCATGCATAGCGGCGTGTCATTTGTGGTATGCCCATAAAGTGCCATGAATCACCTTTTAATATAATTGGCTTGCCATTAAGGTATAATTTGTTTCCCTGTAGTGTAAATTCGCGCCAGCCGAAACGGGTGTATTGCTTATCAATTTCATGGTCGCCATCTTTTAGTGTAAGCACCAGGCCATTTAGGTTAGGATGCTCGGTGGTCCATTCTTTAAGCCTGCCGTTTACTTTCACACTTAAACTAACCGTTGCTTGTGAATTTGGCTGGATGATGATCTTATTCGCGGGTAAAGTGAGGGTGGTTTTACCCAGATCCCATTTAGGTTCCGGCGCGCTGATCACATCTTGGCCTGCCAGGTTTATCCATGGCGATATATCACCAGAAATACTTACTTCGCGTGCTTTATCAGAGGTATTAGTGATGGTTGCTTCAACTGTAAGCAAATCTTTTGTTAAAGATGGTTTTACAAATGTATTTTGGATATTTATAATAGGTTTAGCTATCAGATTTACATCCTGCCAAATTCCAATGGCATGTTGCCCCCAAAAAGAACCAGCAACATATATGCGGCGGCCATATTTACCGGGCTGATTAAATAGTTGGGCATCGGCTACCCAAACTAACAGCTCGTTATCTTGCCCCGGTTTTAAGTCATCGGTAATATCAACTTCAAAAGGTAAAAACATCTCGAAGTTTTCGGCCACCTTATGTTTGTTAATGAATATTTGCGTGTAACCATCAATGGCGTCAAAATGCAGTATTAATCTTTTATTCTTCCACTCTTTTTTATAAGGAATGATGCGCATTAACCAACCGGCCCTAATGTTCTCCCATTTTTTTGGATAGCTGGGATAGGTTAGAAAATCGCCGCCACTACCATCATCCTTTGCAAAACTATTCACATTCCATGGTGAAGGTACTTTTACGGGAGTAGTTTCCCAATCAGGGTTTTCAGGCAGGTCGGGATTTTTGATTTTATCGATTCCCAGTTTTTCTGCTCTTTCAACTGGTAGAAATTGCCACTCGCCGTTGAGGCATAAGCTACTGCGGAAGGGTTTTTCCTGCGGTTTTACAAATTCATTGGTAGGGGCAAAAACATGCTTAAAGTTCACCTGTGCAAATATATCAGGTGTTGTACTTAAAGTTACCAGCATAAAAAGAAGGAGCCGGCGGGTAAAATAATTTTTAGTAAACATAAGTTAGAGGAGTATAATGATCTAAATATGAATACGAAGAAACAAGGATTGTATAATTAATGATTAATAAAAAATTAATTATAATGCTTACTTCGAAATTAAATAACAATCGATTGTTGAATTATTAATGCAGATTGAAAAAATCTCCTCCAAAAGATATAATTAGTTATTAACCCCCTAACTTATTAATCATTTATTATACATTAATTAATGTAACGACGCTTTTTTTGGAGAATGATAGATTAAAAGACTATCATCAATTTATAACCCCAATTCCTTTATTAAAACATGACTATGGCGAAACTTTACATATTCGTTTTACTTATTTTATCATTTTCTGTATCTGCACTGCGCAAGCATAGTAAAATATCTATGTTTCTTAGCTGTAATGGCCTGCTATTAAGGCTGATTTCGCAATCGATTGAATTTCTTTTGTATATGGGTGAATAGTATTTAACATGCAACTATTTTAAATAATGTTGCAAAAATTGTTAAAAACGTAATTCAGTATATAGCTATTGAAATTGTTAATTATCCTATTAATTTTGGTTGAAGAAACTGCACGGAGTTTTAATATAATTCCATAGTTTGCGGGGCGTTATAAACCATTACAGCATAATAAACTGGTCGAAAATTAATATTTCAATTTTTGACCCAAGTTAACCATAGATATAAAATGAGATTGGGCTTCCGGGTTTTGAAGATATTATTTTGCTTTCTTTTTATATTCATCGTATTAACAAAGAATAGTTACAGTCAATCCTATGGTCTGGCTTTTTCAAGTCACGAGGTTTTTCAGGATAAAAGAACAAGCCTTGATCTGAGCCCTGATAAAACACTTTGCTTTAACGATAATTTTGATGTATCATTTGATCTGTCGTTTATACCAAACCATGAAGTTTATTTTGGTTACATCATTAGAATAATTGAAGATGATAACCGGAATATTGATCTGGTTTATAATGCCGAAGCTAATAAAAAGCATTTTAATATTATTGTAGGTGATCGCCTGTCAAATATTGCTTTTGATATTGATCATGATAAGTTATTTAATCAGTGGAATCATGTGCGTATAAAATTTGATACTGAGCATGATAAGATCATACTGTACAATGGTAAAGCCACATACATAGAAACTGGCCTGCATTTGAAAAAAAATAGCTGTTATAAAATTTTGTTTGGTGTAAATAATTATAAGCAGTTCCAAACAACTGATGTTCCGCCAATGAAGATAAGGGATGTCAAGATTACAGAAAATAATCAGTTGAAATATAACTGGCCCTTAAATGAGATAAGTGGCCAGGTTGCTCATGAAATTGTAGCACAAAATGATGGGGTTACTATAAACCCGGTATGGGTTACAGCTATGCACCGTGATTGGCAATCCGTTCAGAATATTTCAGTTAACGGAATAGCCAGTATAGCATTTGACGCCCAAAAAGAAGAGGTTTATGTTATTGGGGCTGATTCATTATATACCTATTCGGTAAGTACGGCTAAGTGGAATGATAAAGCCTATGCAAAAGATAAATTGGAACTAAACAAAGGCAACCAGTCTATTTATAACCCATTTGACAATAGTCTTTATAATTTTTTTCCTGATCAGCAATTTGTTTCAAAATATAGTTTTCAAAACAATGAATGGAATAAAAAATTTCTAGCGTGGCCTGTAACAGATTATTGGCAGCTAAATAAATTTTTCTCAAAGACTGATACATCATTATATTTTTTGGGGGGCTATGGTCATCTGGTCTATAAAAATATCGTACAGCAATACCACCTAAAAACCGGAGCCTGGAATAGTGAAGTTAAAACAAAAGGCGATTTTTTTACGCCGCGTTACCTGGCGGGCTTAGGTTCAACAGTTAATGGGGACACGGTGTACGTTTTAGGGGGGTACGGGAATACTAGCGGACAGCAAATATTAGACCCCAGGAATATTTATAGTATGATGCGTTTTACTGTTAAAGATAAAACGTTTAAGAAGTTATTTGAACTAAAAGTAAACGGCGAGGACTTTGCTTTTGCTAACTCGCTGGTAATTGACGACCGCACACAAACGTATTACGGATTGATTTTTCCGCAACATAAGTATAATTCAACGTTGCAATTAATCAAGGGTTCATTAACAAACCCTACCTATACTTTAATGGGCAGCTCCATACCTTATAATTTCCATGATACCCATTCATTTGCTGATCTTTATTATTGCCCGCTTAGTAAACGTTTTATTGCTGTAACTCTTTTAAGAAGTGAAAACAACGAAACTAAAATTCAAATTTACACCTTACTATCTCCTCCTTACGGTACAGGCACATTACCTGTAACAGCAAAAAGTATAATAAAATGGTATGTTATTGGCATATTAATATTAGCAGCATTTATTATGTTATGGGTGTACCTTAAAAATAGGAAACGAATAACTGCAGATATTGTTCATCAACCTAAGCCTGTTGTTATCCTTAATACTACTAATGCCGATGCTGCTAATATGCCTGTAAGCGATGTAAGGGTATTTAAGCAGAATATACATTTCAAAAATGCTATACTATTGTTTGGAGATTTGCAAATATTTGATGCCGAAGGTGTTGATATTACTAAATATTTTACCCCATTAATTAAGGAGCTATTTTTAGTTATTCTTTTATATTCCATAAGATGGGAGCGAGGCCTTAGTTCAGAAAAGCTGAATGAAATATTATGGTACGATAAATCTGCCAAGAGCGCTCGTAACAACCGCTCGGTAAATATTGGTAAATTAAAAACCCTGCTTGATAAAATGGGCTATTGCTATTTATCAAAGGATACTGGTTACTGGAAAATTGATATTGATTACAATCACATATATGTAGATTACCATAACTATCTGAATATTGTAAAAGATAAAAAGGATTTGGATATAGAGCGAATTAAATGTCTTTCTGCAATTACCAAACGTGGAAATTTTCTTTCCAATATAGAATATGAATGGCTGG
>Ga0302315_10002904_pt1 | contig 15881 bp, 10 predicted proteins | sample III_Palsa_N3_1_FD_200532 | JGI IMG/M metagenome (GOLD analysis project Ga0302315, IMG submission 200532) | Peat permafrost microbial communities from Stordalen Mire near Abisko, Sweden - III_Palsa_N3_1 | ecosystem: Environmental > Terrestrial > Soil > Palsa > Peat permafrost | place: Sweden... | reverse complement strand
CCACATGTGTGATGAAGTTAAGTCATTCTTCTCCTAGTTACTAAGAGAAACCATAGAATAGCAGGGTCATAAGTCTAAGGACTGTCTTTGGTTAGGGAGCTACATTGTAAGGTTAGTGTCTGCTTTAGTTATATTATAAATAGTTATTACTAAGGGTAAAATGGGGTGTTTTTAATGTTCTCTATGATTCTCATGTAGAACTATCTACAATTTTTGGCTTTTTAACCTAGTCTACTACAAAATTTTTCTAGGATAGGTTAGAATGACTAATTTTGCTATAAAGTATAGAGATATATAAGATAAGAGAATTACAACAGTAAAGATTCCTACACAAGTATGATGGAGAAACGGGTAAACTTCTCTTAGTAACTAAGAGACATACATAACAGTGTTGTGGTAGCAACAATCTTCTTTGCTGAGGAGTAGCTGACACTCCAGAAGCAGACTTCTTGTTAGTCTAATTCGAAGTATCATTGGTAGCACACAAAATAGGCTTCTCACAGATATTGTTATTTTTCCTTATGTAATTGAGGGGTCTCGACTCTCGATGAAAATTTTTGTGGGAGACCTGTCACGTTTACATCAGAAAAATCATAAACACGAAATTTATAATCTATACGACTTACAGGGAGATACTTTTTTGTTAATGAGCAAGAATCAGACACAACAGCGAGGCGATAACGTTACTTTACATCTTTGAAGCGAGAACTATCATCCCAGCAGTAGACTTCTTGTCAATCACTGAAAAGTACCAGTAGTGACGTGTTTGTACGCGTCACCTTATACTATTATTTTTCCCTTATGTTCGAGACATCAGGACAACCAGATGTCGAGCAAAAATCTCGACGATACTTGAGGAGACAATAACAGCTTCAATATCCGTACTTCTCTAGTTTGTGATTGACCTTGAAATGGCATCGTTAGTTAGCATCCACCCTCTGGTCAAGACTGTTTTGGTCCAGAATGACAGTGGCAGAGGCTCCTGGACCAAGCGCTGCCATTATGCCTGCTTCAGCTCAAGCTTAGTATTGACTATATCAGTGAAACAAGCTCGGACCATTTCGAAGATGAGGAGCTCAAACTCGAATTTGAATTCGAAGTTGAACCTGCTTACAGCTATGACCGTCTTAGCAGGACTGGGTTGTTGAACTTTTGGCCGACAAATATCGACTCATATAAGAAGATACAAAACGTACAAATTAGACCAAACAGCCCGGTTGATGACGACTATCCCAAACCTAATCTTACTGTTATAGCCGAGGCCAAAGTTTTGCGTGAACCCCGTGCCGGTAGCGTCGACTGGGGTTACAAAAATAATATTAGTAACTATCATATTTGGATCGACTATAGTAACTCTCAGTGGGAATTCAACATAAACCACTGCCAATTTAGTGTTGCTACACCGAAACTCAACGGCCAAGATGTATTAGGGTACTACCAGTATATCCCTATTAGTAGCAGTGAGTCGATGCGCTTCGACAGAAGTCAGCCTTTCCACATCTGTTGCTTTAATCCCCGTGATTTCCTTCATTATCAAGATGGTGTTTGGTACCTAAAAGCCACCGTTATTAGGTTCTTAGACGTCGAGACTGGAGATACACTCGAGGTTTCATTTCTCTGATCTTTTCCCCCTACTCTCTGTGTATGCGTGTATGTGTGTATGCGTGTATGTGTGTATGTGTGTGTGTGTGAGTATAACATCAACCCTATATTGTGTACTAGCTTGGTTAGTACAACCAAGTTAGTACAATCACGTGCCCAATAGCATCTGTTGGTAGTTAAGATGCTTTTGAACTGCGTTTATCTAAAAGATTTTATCTATTAAAAAGCAATCGACTCCTATTAAGCATATGAGAGACTTCCAAAAGACTGTCCTGCTAGCTATCTTCATTAGCTGTTTTTCTTTTTCTGTTTCTGTCTCAGGACTAGGAGACAACGTTACGGGTTCTATTTGGCAGAATTGGAACGGTCAAGTCCAAGCTGTGCCTAAGACTATCTACGAACCTTATAGTCTATCCGAGTTGCAAGCGATTGTGCAAGATGCCAAGGCTAGGAACATTGAGGTGAAAGCGACTGGTGCCAGCCACTCACTCAGTGAAATTGTCCAAACCAATGGTTATCTGATCAAGACATTCAACTTGAACACAGTTTCTATTGTTGACTCAACTCAGTTCTTGGTCAGGTGTCAAACTGGTATCACTATTCGTGATTTAGACAATTTCTTGGATGCCAATGGAATGGTTATTGGTACTGGTACACTTCTGGACGACATTACCATTGGTGGTTCTGTGGCAGCTGGTTGCCACGGTACCGGAAAGAGCTACAGTATCATCTCTGACCTGGTGCAGGAAATTAGGATTGTCGATTCAAACGGTAACCTGCAGACATATGCCGGCTCAGCCCTTAATGCGGCCAAGGTGAATCTTGGTCTTCTTGGTATTATTTATGATATGGTTCTCAAGGTTGAGGCTGCTAGGAATGTTCATGAAGTAGCTCAGGCCGTCCCCTACTCCAGCATTATCAATGCTACTTTCCTTCAGGCGACCTTTAACGCACACGATTCCTTGGAGATTTACTACTTCCCCTTTGCTTCCTCGGTGCAGGTTAGAACCACTGATGCCACCAATCTGTCTAGTACATTTAACTATACTGAGTATGTCATCTCTGGTGAGACTACTGTCGCCGTTGGTCTGGAGTATGCTCCAATCTTCGAAGCTTATCCTAGCGTACTTTATGAAGTCGGCACTAGCGGATTTAGCATCTTCGCTAACATCGACGACATTCGTCCTCTTCGTTACGCTGTTCATTATGGTTATAATGAACAGAATGGTCCACCTTTCTTTAACCCAGAATACGTATTTGGTTTCAACACTAACCAGTTCCCACTCATGGCTAATGCCATCAGCGACGCGGTTAATCTGATCTACAGTTACTACAATAACTACGGACTGGCGCCTGTCACTTATGGTCTCAACATTCGGTTTACCAAACCCAGTAGCTCCATTCTGTCTCCGGCTAATACTAACACTGACTACTGTATGTGGATGGATGTTCTTCTTGGTGTCAACGCTGCTAATACTACTGAGTTTATGAGTGATATTTACAACTTGTTCACCTCACCCAAGTACAACGCTGCTCCTCACTGGCCTAAAGATTGGAGCCAAATTCCAACCAGCCGAGACAATAATATTAGACGCTTCCTAACTAATCGTAAGTTATTGGACGTTGATCCTAGTAATATCTTTGTCAACGATGCCCTATTTCGACTGTTCAGTAACAAGCTTGCACTTTTTCTGTAGTAGTTGTTGTACTATAGCACAACCACCATAGGGGTTAAATGTTACAGTAGCAGCACCGTCTGTTATCTTAATGTTAGTTAAACTAACATTGTCTCCCTCTTAGTACGTCTTATTAAGATTAGAATTAATGTTACGAGTTAATGTACGTTTAGACATAGTATATTGCTGTTACTAATCATAACGTGGATGATCTTATAACAATATACAACAATGTATTACAATTTGACTGTAATACTAAGGTTATTATTAATAATAGCCATAAAAGTAACAGTAAAGATGTTGTTTGATAACAGTCTGAGTGATGATGAGATCATCATAGAGGACGGTGTTTATAACATTGCAGATTTCGCTCAGTATCACCACCCGGGTGGTGATATAATTAAGATCTTTGGTAGGATGGATGTAACTAGACACTACAGGTCCATACATCATACTCACAGTAAAGAGTATCATAAGAAGGTGATGAACAGGTTCTTTGTTCGAAAAGTTGCCAACAACGATAATGTTAACTTCGACACTGACTTCGCTAGAGATCTTAAGTCGAGAGTGGTGAGAGGAATTCCGTATCAATATGCAAATAGATGGTGGTATGCTAGGGCCACCACTTACGTATCGTTGTGGTTGGTGTGCATGTACACCATGGTCGTGGCACCTAGCTACCTGGTAGCCATATGCTACGGTGTAGCCAAGGCTTTAATGGGTACCAACATCATGCACGATGCCAGCCACGGCAGTATATCCAGGTCTTGGTTTGTTAACGACCTGTTCTTCTTCCTGTCTACATACCCCATAGGTCTCAACCAGTTTGCGTGGTTCCAACAGCATATTATGGCACATCATCCGTTCACCAACGACTATGACAAAGATGGTGACATCAAGTCAGGTGAACCATACCTGGTTACTCATCCCAGTGGTAAGATAGTCTGGTATCATCGATTTCAGGCCTACTTTATGGAGGCCCTCTTCAGCTTCTTCACTGTCCTCAAAGTGACCTCACTTGACATCGTTACCATGAAGCTCACTGACGACTTCCATGTTGTTACATGGTTGTGGAACAAGCGACACTTAGGTCGCTTTATGAAGACTTTATATCTCTTCGTCAACATCGTTCTACCCATATACTACCATGGCGTACCAGTTATTCGCTTCTATCTTTTGACTACTATCGTTTCCAGCCTGATATTGGCCACTATTTTTATCATCAGCCACTGTTTCGACGGTGTGAAGCATCATGAGCAGACCAATGATTGGTATCGGGGTCAGATTGCTACCAGCTCCAGTTATGGTGGACAGATAGCTTGCTGGTTGACCGGTGGTCTCAACTTCCAAATCGAACATCACCTATTTCCTCGCGTCAACTCTTGTCACTATGTTAAACTACACAGTATCGTCGTTGAGGTCTGTCGTCAACACAACATTCCATACACTTACTTCCCCACCATCTTCGACAACTTCCAATCTACCATTACCTACATGACCAAGGTTGGCACTGGCAAATATGTGTAGTTAATGTTATTAATGTGGTTATGATGTTCATCACTTAACAATTAAGTGATACCATAATATAGTCTCTGCGTGTATGCATGTGTATATATATATGTGATCACAATATTGCTGTATCAACGAGGTTAAAGTCATTGAGTGAAGACGGTGTTGGTGGCGGTGTCAAAGATACAGAATACATTATACTACTCAACAGTAATATTGGCAGTGATAAGATTGTTGCAGTCAACACTGTGTACCACACCTCAGTGAGATGGTTGTGGATAGACCCTGTAACTCTATATACATATAACACTCGCGGTAAAGATTATTACAAGGGGTATCTAATACCTTCTTTGTTAGAAGAGTTTCTAACCCACATGTACATACCCTAGTGAGCACAGCAGTCTAGCTGAGGAGGGAGGGAGGGAGGGGTAAGAGTAAGTAGATATATTCCACATTGGTATGTTGTCCGTTGGCCGTTGACTGTTGATGATATATCAGAGCTAGTTTGTACTTAATCGTGTAGTTCACAATCATGTAGTTCACAACCATCTACTACATGTTTGTATAACCTAAGTATCTGTCCGTTATGAGATATGGATTAACAACATATTGTTCTGCGCAACAACAACACATCTCACTGTTATTACAAATAGCAAGTTTGTTTCTTGGAACTTGTAACTTTAGAGTAATACACAATGTTTCTTGACAGCCAAAGGCTTACAAGTTATGTTGATGTCAGCTAGTAACCTGACATTAAGTTAGTAACTGGACTCTAATTATCAACTGCTGATAAATTTGATTTTATTAAAATCGTTACAATAAACACAACATCTACATACTGGAAACTTTGAATTATGTCTCAGGCATATCCCATTGAAGTCAACTGTGGCGGTATCAAGTGCAACATGAGAGAGGATGGTACTGTGCTTGAGGGTGACAAGTTCAATTCCCATATTGATGTCGAACCAATCTGTGTCAAGGGTGTGCCTTGCGTCTTCATCATGACTGATGAGAGCAAGCGTGCGCCATACGGTAGTGATCGTAAGTACTACCAGCTGATGGTGGTTAAGCTGACTCGTTTCAATTACAAGCTGTTCGCTACCCATATTTTTGACAAACGCAGTAAGAAGTACAGGGAGTTGAACCCTGACACTGACATGCATGTGGCTCGGGCTTGTGCTCACAAGCTGGGCGTCAAAATGGCTGGCTACTACCTGTGGCCGTTGGTGGCCACCGAGAAGGTTGGTAGTTGGAACGTACCAGTGGAAGGTGCTCCACTGTTACTGGCTCGCGTCTATGGTATGTCGTCTACTGATCCTGACAACAGCTACACTTTTGATGCCAAGCTTGAGCCGATCACAAGACCACCACAGTTGATGCCCACTCAGGCTGTGGATAGTAAGGACTCTTGGCAGCTTAGCAGACACTTCAATGTCGAACAGAAGGAGCTGATCTACAATCACAGTCATTGTATCCGAGAGGTGATTGATGGCAAAGACTACAATGTCTACCGAGGGTTGGTCATGTTGCTGCCTGAAGATCAGTATCAACGAGCGAAGGTGGTGGGTCACCACCTTCAAGTTGACAGTAATGGTCATAACAGCATTGGGCCACTGTCACCAGCTGACATAGAGCTGGCCAAGGAGCAGGACTTCAGTATCGACTACAGCTTTGCCAAGACCCCAGGTGTGACATTGTCTGTCACCCTCAAAATTGATCCCGAAGTGAAGTACGGTGGAAGTTCGCGCCATGGTGGTGATGATTACTACGATAGTGATGATGACTTTAACGATGATATCTGGTACGGTTATCATGGTGATCCCTACTTCACACGCAAGTTCTTCTTCCCCTATATGGGTAGGGTGCCTGTTAACTATCTGGATCTGCTGCAGCACAAGCTGGAACGTGTGCTTCATCCGGAGTTCGGCGATCATGATATCACAGGAAAGTATGATTACTACGCGACCCTAAATGTCAAGATCATTGATGTGATTGCAGTCGACGAGAATGAGCAAGAGGTTCCAGTGCCTCACACCGGCTACTTCCGTAGGTCAGATCCAGATTGGTACGGGGAAGATTGGGATGACCCTTATACTAAGGTGTACCAGTTCAAGGTTGAGAGACGTCAGAGGCGTTGATAAGACACCATTTGTGTTGTAGTCACAGTTGCAGTAACTGCAAAAGTCTAGTACTTACACAGTAAGTACAACAAACATATAGTTAACATTTTAACCACTCTGGTAATTACAATAATATATTACTGTATGCCGCTATCATGACAGTGTCTAAGTTGTAGTTACCAAACTAGCAGTTACAACACTGTGTTGTAACTCTGTTCCTTGTCTCCTATGTAGTGAATTATAACATCATGTTATAATTTTATGTCTTATAGAGTTAGTCCTGATAATTTGCTTAGTTAGCAGTGGATTACACTATAAAGTAGTTATGTCAATCGTAACACAATCTCTACAGTCGATATTGCAGTAATAACGACCTCTGAGAACAACTTCTCTTACTAAAACTTGTTACAGGTTTGTGATGATTGTTTTATACATAGCTTCTATAGCATATTGTAATATGCAATATAGCAACCCTCTACATGGATACTATGCGATATAACATTGTACTACAGTGTAATGTTTCTATGATAAAGATTATGTATGTTCCATCATGAACGTAGTCAAACAACTATTAGATAGCTGTTACAGAAGTTGTGTATAAAACAGTCATTACAAAGATTGTATGTTAGTGTATCAACTACCTAACAACAAGTTGGTAGTTGACCATTGTATTCTTAATCTGTTACAAGTTAACTAGTTAGTTAACTAGCTAATAGACTTGTTTTCCACTTCCCTTAGTTACTAAGAGAACTTAAGTATGTAATGGTTGTTATATAACAACCCCATATTGCCGAACCTGTTCTTGACCATGTTCGGATGTTATTACCACAGGCCTATTATAGACAAGAGGTAGTCAAAGTTGTTTTCTGCAATCAGGGTACTAAGTTAGCTTCCATTGTTGTCTTAATTGATGATAGTAGTAAAATTACCTAGTTAAGTAGTTTTTGTGTAGCTCGAAGTTACACTACCGCTTATAAATCTTCTTAAAGTTGTTATAAACATGTACTTGTTAAATTAACTTGAAGTCGTAGCTTATAACAATATTTGCTGTGTTAGAGTATAACCACAAGAGAAACTGTAGCTGTAACCTAGCACTTCATTAAATTTACAAGGACAGATGTCATATGGTTACTGGATTCACTTCATTATGAAGTAAAAGATTAAGCCTGGAAGTTTTCTTCTGAAATAAGCTTACCCATGTCGTATACTTTTTGATACCTGGGCTGCCCTCTGCTCCCCTGGGAGGGGTAGGGATTCTCATACCAAGCTTCCTGCAGACCATCTGGCTTGCCATCTTTGAAGTTGTATATGTACTCAGCTTGTCCATTCACATACCAAGCTTTCTGCAGACCATCTGGCTTGCCATCTTTGTAGTTGGTTCGGTACTGAAGTTGTCCATTCTCATACCAACCTTCCTGCAGACCATCTAGGTTGCCACCTTTGTAGTTGGTTCGGTACTGAAGTTGTCCATTCTCATACCAACCTTCCTGCAGACCATCTAGGTTGCCACCTTTGTAGTTGGTTCGGTACTTAGGTTGTCCATTGGCATACCAAGTTTCTTCATGAGAGAAACTAACTTTCTTACCGTTGATAGCTAGATAGGTTTTTAGTTGCTTAACTTGTTTATCGAAATAATATGTAGCACCTGTATGATAGGTATCTTTACCGTTCAAGACAACAATCTTGTTAGCGTTAATACTGAGCCACGCTTTAAAGAAACCCTCCCTTTTTATATACTTTTCTGGTACGAACTTGTGAGGTGTATGAAGGTAGACTAATTCTTCATCTGGTAGAGATGGGATATATAGGTAAAATTCGTCCCAAATGCCATAAGCTTGTCCCATGAGATAGGCAAATAGGCTGTTGTCAAGGAAGAAAGACTTCATAAAGAAGCAGTTGACTAAAATTTCAACATCCCTAATAGCTAGTAGTGTGTCGGGGTAAACAACCACTCCCTTACTGTCATAGGAGATTTTGTTTATGAAGTCAAGATAGATATCAATAACAGACGAGTATTGTGATGGAATCGAGAACTCAACATCATCCTGTTGTGTATCAGACAGCAGACTTGTTACTATCTCTGAGTTTTGAAGCAGTGAGTTGTCTACTGTAACCTTTCTTTGTTCGAGCAGCAGAGTAATAGTCATCGCAAGTTTTTCCTTGCTTTCTCTGCTAACCAACAATAATATTAGCTCAGTATCAGTATCAGTATTACCAGTTAACCATTCTGAAGTTCAAGTTGACAGTAATATTTATTGTGTATCACGGTGGCTACACAATGTTTCTTGATAGCAAAGGGTTTATAACTTATAGTTGGTTAGTGAGTTGGTCGGTTGGTCGGTTAGTCGGTTAGTTAGTCACGTTTGTCAGATCGACAATGTTATCAAACAACTACAATGATGTAGGGGTACCGTCAGTATCAACAATAACTACCATAGTGTAAAATTATTACTTCTAAGAAGTAATAGGTGTGAATGGTGACTTATGCGAGCTCCGCCCTCAGGCGGGTCAGCAGCTTGAGAGCGCGGTCGCGCTTCTGACAGAAGTCAGTGGTCATAGGTCCAGTCAACTCATTGTAGTCTCCACGCTCAGCATTACCATGCTCATCAGTCACAACTTGACCATTATGTGAGATGATTACGGTACCGTACAGCTTGTGATCACAACCCTTATTGTAAGGGCCAAGATAATATCCCTTCACGGTGATGGTGAACTCGTTATCCTCGATGTACTCTGTCAGTGTGATCTTGATGGGTATGTTATACCCATCCTCATCCTCATCCTCACCATCATAGGACCCGTTAGTACCATAGATCTCATCAGCGGCATAATCATACATATCACGCTCTCGGTGTGAAGAATAAGTACTCCACTTCACATCTAAGTCACCTTCAACAAAGGTCAGCTGATGGATGATATCACCATGCTTGCTGTAGAGACGATACTCGTGATGTATACGATCTACATACTCACCAACAAACTGACCATGGCGATTGTAACAGCAGGTGAGATCTTGCGACCTATCTATGCAGCGATAATGACTGATGAGTGAACCAGAATTGTAGCTGCACCTAAGATACTTGCTACCAGATGGTTTGTGTGACTTATAATAGCGACCGTGTAGTGTACCATCGTGATAGTAAGCCTCCTCACTGATCTTTCCATCTCTGTACCAAGCACGATAGTGTCCATCAAGATTACCCCTGCAGTAGTAGCATACCACTTCTGGCCGACTGTTAGTGTGATACTTCTTGTACCGGCCATGCATCACATAGTTGGTGTGATAATTGTTACGGCTGCCATCAGGGTGACGCATCTTACCCAGATCACTATTCTTGGTAGAAGACAAATTAGGTTCATCGTTAGCCAGTTTGATATAGTTAATGAGCTCTACAAGTCGAACCTTCTTCACATCCCCAGAAGTGGTAAAGTCATACTTCTCATAGCGGCGATGCTTGCCACGATCGGAATAGATGTTAACACAGTCAAGTCTGTTGTTAATATAGAAGATGGTCTTCACTACTTCTCCATCCTCAGTAAAGGTTATCGACCTCCTCTGCCCACCCTTATAAGGTGGCAAGTCCTTATGTTCAACCTTCACATGTTTAGTCACCCACACCTTACAAAAGTACTTATCGGCCATCACTACCTTCGGTACCCACGCTCTGGGTAGAGTATAGCACACTTGATAAAGCAGTTCATTAGGTAACCGCTTGAGTAGCGTAGCAATCTCTTCACTGGTTCTCACCTTATTACCCTTACTGTTATAATTGCTGTGTTCAACATCAGCAATGATGGACTTGCCAATGATCTTCACAGTAGTCTCATTCTCACTCTCATTATAAGACTCATTGTGGGTGTGGTGAATCACGTTCATCATGTTTGACTGTTGGTTGTTGTTTGTTTTTTTTTGTTGCTGTCAACAAGTATTTTCCTGTGTTATATCAGTCTATACAGTTGTTAGAAACAGACTGGTTTGGATCATATCTAAACATTTTTCATTTTATTACAGTCATAGTTGTAATCTTCGAGCGTCTTGACTCACTGTAGTGAGTAATACACTGTTTTCGTGTATAGTCTACTTGTTTAGTGATTAGTAGTTTGTAGTGTTCGTTACTGCTATGATTATAATAAACATAGTATAGACAGTATACTATTACTATCATCTGACCCTGCGATTCGGCTTGAATTAGTTTGAGAGGTCATATATTCACCATAAGCACAGTAAAAATTATAGAGAGCTGTAAATCATAGTCCACTTAAGCACATAACTCATTAATATAACAGTATAAGCATCTATGTCGGAGAGATATGCTATGAATGTGGTTAGTAAGTCGGACAGTAATGTTAACCATTTAGTGATGTGTACATTTCGAAGTAACATCGTCAACGACGACAGCAGATAGTGTCGTGTTTGCCTTGAAGCACTCGGTAGCAACATCTTCATAGTCACCAATAAACCCTACCCTACCCTACCCTTAGTGTCTCAAGTGTAGATACTAAATCAGAGACTTATCTATCTCTTCTTCTTCTTACTCTCGCACTGAGTAGAGAGTGGTTACTGTGGTCAAATTACTATATTCGTCAAACAAAAAAATCTTCTTCCAACCCCTCTGTGTTAACTACATACTCATACTCATAGTCAAACTCTGCTATAACAATAGTTGTGACTATACTGTTAGTGATTCACAACAACAACAGAGTCACCAAACTGCTACTATAGCAGAGATTAAATGTCATAATGAGATAGATAATTATTATCTATCGTGGCGTTAATCGGTTAGTGATATAGTCATACAACTCACCAAACGGTGGCATGACTATTGTCATCGTCATTTGCAACCATGAACACTAACATAGTAACAAAGACTGTATACGAGGTGATACAATGTAAAGTGAAACCTACTAGTTACAATGTAAAGTGCAATCTACCAGTTACAATAGAAGCAAATCGGCAACTATGAGTAGTCTACCCAAGCTCGAGATCGTTAAGACGACTGTTGATGTAGGGTATGATGTACCGATCGAAGTTAATATTACAGCCAACTCAGGTCTCATCTATGATGTTCAAGTCGGAATGCAACACCAAGAGCCTGTCGCTATTAAAGAACATCTACGTCGCGTTAGTGATTTCAGCATAAGTCTCTACATCTACTTCTTACGTCACTATCCTCTCTCAGTGATTACACCGGATAATACTAGCCCCAGTGAAACTGAGGAGACTGATGACCAACTATCTGCTTATGATGGTCAGATCACTGATCGCTCAACCATGCTAGATTGTCTAACGATCTATAGTCTGACTGATGATGTTAACTTTTTTAGGTTCTTGTTGCAGCAGCTGTTTAGGCGTTGGACATTACTGTCTCCTGTTCTTTACAGTCAAGAGCTACCACCAGAGAGTAAGTGGGAGATCTGGTTAAACTGTCCCTATCAACTACTGCCTGATATCTGGTTGAACGATAAGTCTTTTATGGCGTCATGGTCAGCTCGCAAGGATAACAAGAAGGTCACACTCAATGGTAATGAACTCCTCGAGTACAAAACCGAGGTATCGTCCGATGACAGTGGTGAGACTGATAGCGATCAACTCAACGAGGAGAAAAGTGCCAGATATTACAACAACACGACTGAAGAAGAACTCAGACTTGAAACTAATACAGGGACTAAGAATGGTAGGCTTTTGTACAGTGATATCCATAACCATTTCAACCACACCGAGCATGGTCCATCAGTTGTCGAACAACAAGAAAATGGTCGATCGCGGCTCTACAAGGGTTTTATTAAGGATGAGTCTGCTGGACCAGAGAAATTTTACACCGAGGAGAGGTTACTTGAAGAGAGTTACTTCGTGGACTGTAGGCTCTATGGTCAGACGAGATTATACTATCCTAATGGTCAGTTGCATATGGTAAGAACTCTTGTTGGTGGTATCCGCGACGGCCCGACTTTAAGTTGGTACGATGATGTCAATCACACACTGAAAAAGGATGTCAACTGGAGACATGGTCAGCTTGTAGCTGCCAGTTTCTATAATCTGGACGGCAGTTATATTGTAGCTGACATTTTACCACATACTCTGCCTCGTGATAGTGTTATTGCCTTGACATTCTATGGTGCTAATGGTAAAGTTATTAGAAAGATTAACCGTCCCTTCACTCAATCTAAAGATAAATACGACACCCACTTCGACGCACATGGTAATGTGGTTCAAGATGAACCCAAGAATCCTGACTCAGTGTATTATATTGATGCCAACACGTGGACACTAAGAGGTTCCACTGTGATTGGGTTGGTTCCCTTCTATTAAAATGTTAAGTGACTATTATCGAGGTAGTATATTAATGATAAGAGCTAACTTGTTGTTGTTAATATCGATGTCGATAACGATAATACTGTACAAGTTGTAATCTAAGATTACAAATAGTTTGGAGTGGGGTATTAGTCTGCCAACACAGATAGTTAAGATATTAACAACTTAGAATATCTTAACTATTGTTGTGTCAGGTAACAGTAGTTCTAATTTCTAGCTTCTCTCACCGGGCAAGAAATACAAAGTTACTTGCTATCAGTTCAGTTAACCAAGTCAGTGTATTCATTACACTGGTTAGACGATAATGATAGGATAACTACTGACTACTGAAAGTGGTGGCCTAGTAATATATTAGCAGTTAGAGTACTTAAGGTTAGAGTACTTAAGGTTAGAGTACTTAAGGTTAGAATAGTTAAGGTTAGAGTACTTAAGGTTAGAATACTTAAGGTTAGAGTACTTAAGGTTAGAGTACTTAAGGTTAGAATACTTAAGGTTAGAATACTTAAGGTTAGAATACTTAAGGTTAGAATAGTTAAGGTTAGAGTACTTAAGGTTAGAGTACTTAAGGTTAGAGTACTTAAGGTTAGAATAGTTAAGGTTAGAGTACTTAAGGTTAGAATAGTTAAGGTTAGAGTACTTAAGGTTAGAATAGTTAAGGTTAGAATAGTTAAGGTTAGAGTACTTAAGGTTAGAATAGTTAAGGTTAGAATAGTTAAGGTTAGAATAGTTAAGGTTAGAATAGTTAAGGTTAGAATAGTTAAGGTTAGAGTACTTAAGGTTAGAGTACTTAAGGTTAGAGTACTTAAGGTTAGAATAGTTAAGGTTAGACTAGAGTATAACAGTAGTACGCTAGGAATAGGGTGGACAAAAAGTAATGGTGTTAGCACGCAAGCTGTGGTGAATAGAAATGATAACAATAAAGTAGAGTATAGGAAACACTTATTCGTGTCCTTTCTTTTAAATACAGAATGGAAAACGCGGCTGTTGCTAGTGATGTCACAGTCGACACTAAACTCGGCGTCAATAACAACGCTGACACCAGACTTAATCGCTGGACTTCAGTATTGGTGGCGGCTGGCTTCCTACCTGAGGTAGTTAAACTGTATGTTGGTACTGTTCCACAGTTTCCCACCTGTGATAACGCCGATATTGTGTTGCGGTTCGCAAACATCCTAGTTCTTAAGAATGTTAGGCTGCTCACGGCAGTTCAACCACAGCTGGTTGAGGTTTTCAACGCTGAGCGAGCGCAATCACCAACCAACCATGTTTTTGACACCTTCATCATTACTATGCTGAGATCGGCACCTGCCAATGATCGCATTATTCCTCACTCTGCTATTGAGAGTGTGACATTAGACTCTTGGCAATCGTTCACTGTCGACAACTATGCTAACTACGCATATACTAGGCATGGGCAGGGTTTTAATCCTTCACCTGACAACAAGGCAACTAGAAGCGTGTGGTTCTACCGCTGCTCCACTACTATTGGATCGCCAGTTGACGTTGAAGCTGACGTCATCAGTGGCAGCTTGACTAAGCTTCTTGGTGACCACAATAGTGGTCACCATAGTAGTGAGAAGCAGCTCTGGTATTGCAGAGCTGACTACAGTGAGGCGTTCAACCTCATCTTCTTTGACATAAATGGTTATCGGCCGCGGTCTGTTCACCACCTTGGACGCAAGCCTGGTTTCACACTCACTGACAATTTTACAACGGCTATCAGGTACTCTACCATGGTTCGAACTCGCGGCCCAGCTGTCTGTGTCTTCGAGGTCAACATTAATGAGCTGATCACAAGCCAGGCGTGGACTGTACTGAAGCTGAACTCGACTGAACGAGACACTGTTATCTATCAGTCAAATCATGACTCTGGATATGATCCCATGAAACGTGGCATTAATGACCCTCTTAGCAAAGCTGAGACCGAGGCGCAACGACTAATGGTTGAGGTCAAGACTACTGACATCGTCATGACGACCGATGTCAAGGATGACAACAGCAACATTGTCATCATCAAGAACGATTCCATCGTCAAGCTAATCGCCTCCAAGCTGGTTGGAGTTCTCTACTTGAACCCTAATCCTGCTATCACCTTCTAGGTCATTAGACTACAGTAACTACAATCATAGATTGTAATCACAAAGCATTATCATTGTAATAACACACTACAATCATGGACTGTAGTTACTGTAACAGTAGTGTTGTTGATAATAACCACATATTACAAGTCTCTACTACACAATTACTACTTATATATAGGGTTGTTACCATTACTATTGACTTTATTTTATGTTTTATCTCATATACTACTGATCTCTACTTAGAGTAGAGATACATGCTATCATCATTAACATTATCACTATTCAATTAGTATTCCTTCATTGTATGATGTGTAGCCTGCTATTCTCTCACAACAACTATTATCTATTCACCAGCAACGGTGTTACTAAAAGTGATATAAATCATCTGAATTGTGATACCGTTACCGGCATCATATTCACGACACAGAACACAGCTACTGCTTGTGACTCGTCAAGATCACACCTCTGATCACTTTGTACTCAGTAACGGTCATGATAGCCAAAGTTCTAGATGCATTAATGCGGTGTTTCATTACACTAACACATCCAAACATATCTTCATCTTATAACATAACAGTTT
>Ga0302315_10002903_pt1 | contig 15882 bp, 11 predicted proteins | sample III_Palsa_N3_1_FD_200532 | JGI IMG/M metagenome (GOLD analysis project Ga0302315, IMG submission 200532) | Peat permafrost microbial communities from Stordalen Mire near Abisko, Sweden - III_Palsa_N3_1 | ecosystem: Environmental > Terrestrial > Soil > Palsa > Peat permafrost | place: Sweden... | reverse complement strand
GCCCCGCGCAATTGGGAGATGGAATTTTTGATCACCAACTAGGCGAGGTCATCGCGCTTTTGCCGGATTATCAGCACAAGTTTGTGCTGTCGAACTCGCAGCGGATTTGGGCCGATTTTGCTGCCGGCGAAAATTTTTGCTATGCAAGCGCAGTCAAAACACCTGAGCGTGAAAAGATCGTCTATTTCGTGCCAAACTCCTTGCTACCAAGCGTTGAACTGATTGTTCGACAGGATAATCAGGTGCGAGTGGGCGCGAAAAACACCGTGGTCAACTTAAAACAATTGATGACTGACCGGCATGATCTCGTTGGCTATATCGATACGGTACGCAAGTATGGCCCTTCACTTGACCCGATTTTAGACCAGGCCACGGACAATGTGCATAAAGTACCCGTGTCTTCACCAGGAATTCTGCTGCGGGCGCTGGATGCAGGGCGGATGGATTTCACCATTGAATATCCCATGGTCCTCGAATATCAACGGCGCCTATCGCCATTTCAACATTCGCTGGTAACGCTACAATTTGACGACGTGCCGCCTATGGTCATGAGTAATATCGCCTGCACGAAGAATGCGTGGGGGAGGGAGGTCACAGCCGATATTGCCGCCGCTGTGAGACGTGCCGCGCGCAATCCATCTTATCGAAATGCTGTGCAAAATTGGGTGCAGGAACCCAAGCAACTTAACGATCAAATCAACAAATTCTACGATGATCTAGCCGGTCAATTGCGACCGTAACCTGTCGTGCGAAGTTGCGTATTGCGGCTGCTCTTGCGATAGCAAAATTTCATATTGTGGAATGAGGTGCGATGCGGTATCATATTGTGTAGAATGCAACGATTGTCCGCAGCCAAATAACACGGTCAGTCAAGTAGACGACGCATTTGGTGAAAATGCAGAGCAAAGTGATATAAATGAAATCGAAAGTAGGGCGAATTTCCACGCCACGGGCATTACGTACCCGTGCGAAAATGTTCAATGCAACCGAATATATTCTTAGCCATCAAGGCTATGCTGCATGGAACGAAGAATATCTTTGCGAACTATGCGAATGTTCGCGCGGAGCGCTCCGCTATCAATTCCCCGATGGAAAATATGATCTTTTCCCATCCTTTGTGGAAACGGTGATCGCGCAAGACGCAAAAATGGTCGAATCAATGGGCGACCTCACGGCCGTTGAGCGCATGTATCTGTTTTTGCTCAGTATGCGCTTTAGACCGCCATCACCGGCAACCAGGGCACTTCTGGAAATCTCGATGGCTGCCAGAGGTGATGCAAAGTTGCTCGGGTTGATCGAGCCCGTTGTTGAGAGCGCCAATGCACGCGTCCTTGGTATCGCAAGCGGTGAAACAGATCCTGAAATGATTGCGTTGCGCTGTCTTTTATATGGCGCCAGCATGTATAGCTTCAATAAAGACTTCAGTCCCCTAGGCTTAAATCAGTCGCTTGGCTGGATTTTGGATTTACTGCCGATTCCGCCGGCAATTGCCGCCCGTGCAGCCGAAATGGTTCATGCTCGTCAAACTGCTTAGCCTAGCGTGCTTATTGGGGCCAAATTTTTCATAAAGAAAATGCGCGTCGCCGTATCGTCCCACTTCCTGACTTCAGCCCCGTCGTAAAATTCCCACTGCTGGTCTTGCTGGAAATATTTCCTCCATAGCCCACGTCAATCGTTAAAGGCGACTTTTTCTGTAAACATACAAAAATGTATGCTGTCATTAAACAGACATAATTGTATGTTTTAATAAATAAAACATGGCGCAAAGAAACATCTCTGACCGCCAGCCTCTTTTTATTTAACGGGAGCAAAGCAGATGTATCCGCCTAACAATCTAAAACCACTCGTCGCGGCCCACTACGGAGAAGGAATATGAAGCAAACAAACAAATGGGTCTTCGCATCTGCCGCCCTGCTTTTAAGTGCCGCGACGGCGTTCGTGGCAGGCTGCGGTGGGAATTCAACCACGGCGGCGCCTACTCCTGCTGCTGTGGCGCCTCCGCTGGGCGTGCCGGCAACCAGTGCCAAAAATATCAAGCACGTATTTATGATCATGCTGGAGAACCACGGGTATTCCGATACCTTCGGTTCCAGCACACAGAATCCGTATATGCAAAAGACGCTGGTGCCGCAGGGGGCGTTGCTGTCCGAATATTACGGTACCGGCCATGTCAGCCTTGATAACTACATTTCATTGTTGAGCGGTCAATCTGCAACACCTGACACCATTGACGATTGTGTTCCAGGCGGTCTAAGCAAGTTGTTTGCCGGCTCGAAGCAACAGTTTCTGGACGTAAACCAGACTGGCACGACGGCTGATGGCCAGGTTATCGCCAGCGGGGGGTGCGTCTATCCGGCTTCGGTAAAGACTTTGCCGGACCAACTGGCCGCTGCCGGCCTGACCTGGAAGGGCTATATGGAAGATATGGGCAATGACCCGGCCCGTGAACCGGTTGGTTCGTGCGGCCACCCGGCTTCGGCCCCGGTTGGTTCGAGCACCATCGTGTATGACCCGTCCACGTCGGCAGAAGCACCGAGCGCAACAGTTCCGTCTGGGGATGCCTACGCAACGCGCCACAATCCCTTCCCATACTTCCATTCACTGGATGCCACTTGTAATGTCGTGTCGTTGCCAACATACATTCCAACGGCGACGAGCAACCCTGCCGTGGCCGCAACCACGCCGGCTGCCGGCTCGCAACTGGCAAGTGATCTGAGCACCTATGCGTCGACCCCCAACCTGGTCTTCATTACGCCGAATCTGTGCAATGACGGCCACGATGGCAGTGGTGCCGGCACCGCTGGCACGACTTGCGCCAATGGACAGCCCGGCGGCCTGAAATCGGCCGACGCTTTCCTGAAATACTGGATACCTATCATCCAGGCATCGCCCGCCTATCAGCAAGACGGCATGATCGTGATTACCTTCGATGAAGGCGAATCGACATCCAGCTATACCTACAATTCATCGAATCTCATAACCGCTTTGACTGTTACCTACCCTGGGGCAATTTGCTGCAACCAGCAACCCGGTCCTAACATGTCATCTTCGCGTCCGGCTTCATACAATGTCACGCTGCCACCAGCTTACGCATCGGCATTTGGACTTCCTGCCGCCTATGTGGCACCGACCGGCGTCAGCCTGACCTTTGCCTTGAATAACTACGGCGGCGATAACGTTGGCGCCTTGGTTCTGTCGCCGTTCGTCAAAGCGGGTGCGGTGTCGACGACGCAGTACAACCATTATTCGATGCTGAGAAGCCTGGAACATATTTTTGGCGTGTCGTCCTATCTGGGTTATGCCAACGATACCGGTTTGTCACGTATTGGCGACGATAGCGTCATCTTCAACTAGGTTGATGTAGGGAGTTGTACCGACCTCAGGTAGTTGGCTGCCTGGGGTTATTCTTTTTTGAACGCATTGAAAATACGAGTTCCGCGCGATTCTGCATTGCCCATGAAAATCATTAATCAAATACATAGCGCCGTTCATTCATTTTTGAACTTACCGGGTTATATGAGCGCGCTGCCGGTTGTGCTTGCCTTGCTGTTGCTGAATGTCAGCGGCTGCACGAAAAACGGTGACTCCCGCCGCATCATCAAATCGCGAACTGATGGCCGAACTTGGACGAAAGATGTTTTTCGATGTGCGCTTATCGGCGTCAGGCAAGCAATCTTGTGCGACCTGCCACGATCCTTCGCATGCCTATGCGCCCGCCAATGCTTTGGCGGTGCAACTGGGCGGGGCGCAGCTCGACCTGCAGGGTGCGCGAGCGGTGCCCTCGTTGCGCTATGTGCTTAACAAAACACCTTTCTGGTTTCAACCCTATGTGGCTAGCCTGGGCGAACGCATTCGGGAAGGGGGTGAATCGCCCACCGGTGGCTTCGCATGGGATGGGCGCTTCAACACCTTGCATGAGCAGGCGGAATTTCCGCTGTTGGCGCAGAATGAAATGGCCAATGCGTCGCCGCTGGAAATAAGCGAAAAATTGTCGCATGCGGATTACGCCCCGGAATTTCGCAAAGCGTTCGGTGACACCGTATTTAACACACCACGCCAGGCTTACCAGAAAGCCTTGCTGGCGATCGAGCAATTCGAGATCGATGATGTGAGCTTTCACCCTTATTCGAGCAAATTTGATGCATATCTGGATGGGAAAGAACGGCTCAGCGCACAGGAAAATCGCGGGCTTGCCTTGTTTGACGATCCGAAGAAGGGAAATTGCGCCAGTTGCCATATCGATACCAAAGGGGCGGACGGTTCCCATCCGCTATTTACCAATTATCAGCATGAGGCGTTGGGGGTGCCGCGCAACTCGGAGATCAAGGCCAACGCAGATCCACGCTACCATGACGCGGGAGTATGCGGCCCGGCAAGAACGTCGCTCACAGACCATGCGGAACTGTGCGGACTATTCAAGGCGCCTACGCTACGCAACGTGGCGAGCCGCGGGGCATTTTTTCACAATGGGCGTTTCCATACGCTGAAATCTGCATTGCAATTTTATGTGCAACGCGATACCAACCCGGAACGCTGGTACCCTCGTGCCGGAAGCAGCATCGTCAAATTTGATGATTTACCTGCAGCCGGGCGCGACAACGTCGATGTCACCGATCTACCTCTTACCAGCAAGCGCGGCGAAAAACCCATCTGGAATGCACAGGACATTGACGACGTGATTGCGTTTCTAAAAACGCTGACAGATCGCGATGTGAGAAATCGCTGACGAATCATTTCCTCAAAGAATTGCACCGGATAACCGACCGCTCCAAGATTGGCGTTTAAAACGATTGACAGGGGACTTGGTCCCCCCAGACATCCAACTAACGTTTGACAAACATCGCGACCATTGCGCTGGCGACACAGGCCACGGTTACGATCAGAAAGACCTGCGAAGTGTCGCCGGACTTATCGAGCACATGACCGATGATTGGCTCTCCAAAGCCGGCGAACAAGTAAGCAAAGAAATTCATCACGCCGGTTGCTGTTCCTGAACGCTTGGAGCCGCATAGATCAGGACACAATGCCCAAAAAGAAGATGCAGGGCCGTAGACAAAAAAGCCTGCCAAAAAGAGCGCAACAATTGCGAGGATGCTATGGCCGTTCAAGGTATACATCCACAAACTCATCATGGCGCCCGCTAGCATGTACAGCATGATGGCGAGGTAGCGTTTGGAGCCGAACAGCTTGTCCGAAATCCAGCCGTTGGAGAATGCGCCCAAGGCCATTCCCACCGGCATTGCAACGGTGATCCAATGCGGATCGATCATCGCATTCGGCGCCTTGGCCCAATCAGGCCCAAGGAAATGCACCGGCACCCACACGATCAAGCCATAACGCGCGGCACTTTGAAATCCGATTGAGATGGAAGCGACGAGCAAGCGCCAATTCTTGAGCACCGCCGCGTAGCGCTGCAACGACGTCTCTTCCGTGCCCGCCGCCAACGCCGACCCTTGATCACGCGCATCAGCGACGTCGGTATCTGGCGATTCGAAGCCCATGTCTTCCGGACGTTCCCGAGCGACGAAGTAAAATACAATGCCGCCCAATAACATCAAGATCACCGGCAAACGGAAAATCCAGCGCCATTCCAAATGCAAAACATCGACCACGATCAACGACGTCACAAAAGAGAGCACCGATGCGCAGCCCGCCGCGAAGGTATACATGCCAAATACCATGCCACGTTCGCTACGAGCCCACCAGTTCGATAGAACGCGCGAACCTGGTGCCCAACCCAAGGATTGAAAGTAGCCGTTGATGCCCCACGGTATTGCCAAACTCTTGAAGCCAATCGCATAACTGGTGACCCAATTCGCCAGGCAAGACAGGATCGCGCCGACTGTCATCACACGACGCCCACCCAACTTATCTGCAAGATTGCCATTGATCGCCTGCCCAACCGCGTAGGACCATAACAATGCAGCCGAGGCCCAACCGAGCACTTCCTTACTCAGGCCAAATTCCTTTTGGATGCCGGGAATTGCAAATCCAAAAGTTTGCCGTCCCGTGTAAAAAAACAAATAGCAAAACATAGCGGCAAACAACATGCGCCACTGATAACGCCGGAAATTCGACAGATGCTTAACAAGCGCGGGGCTTATGCCCAGCGACGACGGAACTGAACTCATTGACTAGTCTCCTTGGGTGTTTCCTGGTGCTGGCTAGATGAAAAATTGCACAATTCGCGTTAACGAACTTATTCCCATGGAAAAGTGAAAGTCTTGATATTGGTAAAGCTCTTGATCGCTTCCTGGACGCCTTCCTTGTAGCCCAGGCCGGAATCCTTGATGCCGCCAAAGGGGCTCAGCTCAATGCGATAACCGGGCACTTCCCAAATATTTACGGTGCCAACGTGCAATTCACGGGCAAAGCGCGTCGCATAATCCATGCGATAAGTGCAGATGCCGGAGGACAGGCCGAACGCGGTGCCATTCGACATGGCAATTGCCTCTTCGATGGTCTTGAAGGTTAAAATCGGCGATACCGGCCCAAAAGTTTCTTCGCGCACCAAGGTCATTTCCGGGCGCACGTTGTCAAGCACCGTCGGCGAATACAATGCGCCTTCGCGCTTGTTGCCCGCTAATAAACGTGCGCCTTGTGCCACGGCTTCGTTGACGCGTGCCTCGAACAAGCGCGCTGCAGCTTCATCGATCACCGTGCCCATATTCACGCTTGAATCTGCCGGATTACCGTAGCTCCAGGCGCGGGTCTTTTCCACCACCAATTCGGTAAAGCGCTTGACGATCGATTCCTGCACCAACATGCGTTTAACCGCCGTGCAACGCTGGCCTGAATTTTTGTACGAACCAGCAACGGCAAGATCCGCGGCCTTGTCGAGGTCGGCATCTTCCATCACGATCAAGGGATCGTTACCGCCCAATTCCAGAATCACACGGCGGTAGCCGATGGTGCGGGCAATACGCTTGCCGATCTCGGCGCCGCCGGTAAAAGTCACCAGATCCACTGCCGGATTGGTCAATAATTCTTCCGCGATTTCGGCTGGATCACCGGTCACCACTTGCAACATTTCCGGTGGCAAACCAGCCTCATACAGCAAGTCGGCAAAATAGATGGCGGACAGCGGCACTTTTTCCGATGGCTTGAGCACCATGCGGTTATTGGTGGCGATCGACGGCGCCACTTTATGCGCCACCTGATTCATTGGATGGTTAAACGGGGTAATCGCGGTGATCACGCCCAACAAGGGATCGCGATGCGACATGATCTTGCGATTCTTCCCATGCGGCGTCAAATCGCAGGAAAACACTTGACCGTCGTCACGTAACGCCTCAGCCGCAGCAAATCCCAATACGTCGGAAACGCGGCCGATTTCATAAATCGAGTCCTTCTTGCATAGCCCGGATTCCAGCGTGATCAAATCCGACGCTTCTTCAACCCGCTCCTTCAGCAAGACAGCTGCGCGATTTAGAATTTCGGCGCGCTGATAGCGCGTCAATGTCGGCTTGTATGCATGCGCGATACGCAATGCTTCACGCACGTCTTCCAACGTTGCTTTAGGCACGGTGGCAATGATGTCGCCGGAGTACGGCGAGATGATTTCGATCACGCGTTCGCGCGTGACCTTGCGGCCGCCGATGCGCATCGCTTCTTCGCGAAAGCCGATGCTTTTTTGCATTGTGTTCATATTTCTGCTTCCTGTTTTCTATTAACTTAGGTAAATTGAATGGATCAGGCGTGAATCTGATTCAGCGCCATCGCGAACGCATCAAAATTGCGCAACGGCGTGTGGCCTGCCAACGGCCTGCAAGGACGGTTCAACAGCAAAGGCACGCCTTGTTCGGAAATTCCGCCATGCGAACGCAAAGGCACGGTCAAGCCGGATAGATCGTGCCGCCCTGCGGCCGTGCCAAGCGTGTAGGCCAGTTTGGACACCACGACCAAATCGCCAATGCGGTCTGCGGCCAACTCAAAACGTGCGGCCGCTTCCTGGTTGCTGAGAACGACCTCAATGGCGGCAAGCGCTTCCAGATTCTTGTGCACGATTGCAGTGTCTTCGCCTGAGTTGAGATAAATCGTTGCAAACGAGCCGAGTGCACCGTGATGCACGACGTAAGGATCTGTGATCGGCAAGATGACGCGTGCGCCACCATCGTCCAACGTCTTGCCGAGCCAGGCGTCGCATTCGTCTTGCAGGTAGACGACGTTAGGTTGGCCGCTAACCGGATCATGCTTGGCGTTCATTCCATGATCGGCTGTCAGCGCAATGACGCAGCCGAATTCATCCAAGCGCTGTAAGTAAGCATCCATCATCGCGTAGAACGCATTTGCGCCAGGCGTGCCAGGAGCGCATTTATGCTGCACATAATCGGTAGTTGATAGATACAGAATGTCGGGTCGCTGGGTCGCCATCAACTTCACGCCCGCCGCAAAAACAAATTCCGAAAGAGCCGCGCTATACACATTGGGCAGGGGCATCCCGACCAAGCTCAATACATTTTCAATGCCATGCTCAGCGAGTGTGGCCTCGTCCGCTTTTTCGGCAGAAAAACAGATGCCATCGAGTTGATAGCCCAACAAACGACGCAACTTGTCTTTGGCGGTAATGACTGCAACCTTCGCCCCGGCGGCGGCAAAGCTCGCCAGCAGCGTCGGCGCACGCAACCATTTCGGATCGTTCATCAATACTTCGTGACCGGATTCACGGTCATAGAGGAAATTTCCGCAAATGCCGTGGATGGCCGGCGGCACGCCGGTGACAATCGAAATGTTGTTCGGATTGGTAAAACTAGGGATTACGCAATTGGCATGGAACGCGCCACCGCCCGCCAGCATTTTTCCAATAAAAGGTGCAACACCTGCGTTGACTGCTTCATGCAGGTAAGCCTCTTCGCAGCCATCGACGCAGATCACCACCGTGGGCTTAACCGGCCAGTTATACTGGCGGCCATTGACGGTAATTGGATTATGGGTTGTGTTCAAGCTTCTCTCCGATGAAAATTGTTGATTCATTTTTTAGGTAGCCGTAAGGTGTCAACTACGGGGCCAACCGCGGCGCCAACAGTTGCCCTCGGCGTGGAACCGATAAAGTTTCTCCCGCGCGGCCCCTCCATCGCGCGACGGGTCATGTTGGCGCTTTCCGCATCGGAAATGCCGAAGTCGGAAAATTCAGTCTTGACGCCAAGTTGATGCAGGAAATCTCGCAAGCGCTCCTGTGCAGCACCCAGGTCCGGGCCAAATAGTCGCTGCAACACGAAATCGCGATCAGCTCTCTTGCCCCATGCCATGCCGAGAACCAGCGGCAGCGTGAAGGAACACGCGATGCCGTGTGCTAGTCCATGACGCAGCGTCATGTCGTAGGAAATGGAATGCGCAAGTGCCGTCTTGGTGTTGGAAAACGCCATGCCGGCCTTAAGTGCAGCCTGCGCCATGCGGGTGCGCAAACCAATGTCGTCCGGCCGCTTGACGAGGGGGATCAAGCATTCGAAAATGTCTTCGATCGCTGAAATCGCGAAGCAATCGGAGATCGGATTCGCATGCACATTCCAGATCGATTCCAGCGCGTGCGATAAGGCATCGAGGCCTGTAGAAATGGTGACTTCGCGCGGCAGGCTCAACATCAAACGCGGATCGACAATCGCAGCTGACGGCCAGGTGCAATCCAAATGCAAGGAATATTTTTTTTGCTGCGCGGCATCCCAGATGGTTGCCCATGGCGTGACCTCACTGCCTGTGCCTGCCGTGGTGGGAATCGTGATCAGCGGTTTTTTCCTGGCGGGCGAATAGGGCTTGCCGTCAACCAGTATGGCAAGCAAGTCAGCGAACTTACCGGACTCAGTGCCGACCATCAACGTCTTGGCGGTGTCGATGGAGCTGCCGCCGCCAAGCGCAACGATCAAGTCATAATCGTCGCTGTGTTGCCAGAAACTGTCGTACAAATCATTAAGCTGGATGACATCGGGATTCGGTAAAACATTGTCAATGATGAGATTGACTTGTCCGGGCAATAATGCGCGGATCGTGTCGATCATCCCCAGCGCCTTGGCCTCGGGAAAAGTCACGAGCGCAACCCTGCGCTCACCGACCAATTCGGGCAACTTCGCGAGACTGCCGTCGCCAACATGAATTGTCACGGGATTGTAATAATTCTTGCTCATACTCGATGTCATTGTGTTTGCCGCGTCGCCGTTAAGAGTGAAAGCAATATACGGCACGGGTTTGCAACCGTAAAATTGGTTATTCGGTACTAGCTATCGGAAAAACCAATAGATCAAATTTTAGAGCGCCTAATTCAATGGCACTGAGGGTGTTGCGCCTGCAGTCGTGCTGTCTGCGTCGGCGCGCCTACTCATTGCCATTGAGTTAGGCGCTCATTAGAAAATGAAAGCGAAAATTCGCCATGTTCAAGTACAACAAGCAACTGCGCTCATTTCATGCAGTCGCAAGGGAAGGTGGATTTACCGCTGCTGCGGAGTATCTGAATATCGGGCAACCGACTGTTACCGAACAAGTTGGCGACCTGGAAGAGCGTTTCGGTGTTGAGTTGTTTTTTCGCCGTGGCCGCGCTGTTGAATTAACGCCGGTGGGGCAGCAATTGCATGCGGTAACCAAGGGCATGTTCAATCATGAAGAAGAAGCGATGCAGTTGCTGCGCAATCTGCGCGCGCATCAAACCGGGATCTTGCGGGTTGGTGCGGTCTCACCACCGATAGGTATTGAATTGCTGCGCAGTGTAGGCGAGAACTTTCCCGACTTGAAGGTCGACCTTTCGCTATCAACGGAAGATGAAACCGTCGATCGACTCTTTGACTTCAAGATCGACGTCGGCATCCTTGCGCTAGATACGCAGGACACGCGCCTGCACATGGTGCCGTATCAAAGCCACTCGATCGTCGCGATCATGCGGTGCGATCACCCTTTGGCAACCCAGAGCAGTATCAGCCTCGAAGAATTGGCTGCGGAGCCCTTGATCCTGCGTGAATCGAATTCGAAGACACGTCAGATTGTGGAGCAAGCTGCCGCAAAGAGCGGCATCAAACTCAAGCCCAAGCTGGAGATCAATAGCCGTGAAGCGATTGTTCACGCGGTGCGTGCGGGTATGGGTATCAGTTTTGTGACGGAAATTGAATTCATGTCCGTGCCGGACCTGCGCGCAATTCCGATCAAGAAGGGGAAATTGCGAATTGATTACTTCCTGTGTTGCCTTGACGCCCGCCGCAAACGCCCCATCATTGAATCCGTTCTTGGCTTGGCTTGAAGTTCAGGAAGTGCCACTCTTATTGGCGCGCGCTAAGAGCGTCCTTTTTCAAAGGTCTTGTTACTACCAGGAGTGCTTGTCACGGCCGTTTACTGCAGTTCAAAATAAGCCAAAAACATATCCACCGCAGTTTGCACAATCATCGTTTGCTCGGCGACCGGCAAGGGCGCTTGTCCCATCGCCAACTGGGGCCAGAAGGCGAAAAGCTTCAATTGCCCTTGCAACAAATGCGCGGCAAATTCCGGGTCTGCCGGTTTCAGCTTGCCGTCCTGTTGCGCGGCGCGCATCCAGGCGGTGAAGGCTTCTTCGCGCTTGCCGATGCGCGCCAGCATTTCCTGTGCGCGTTGCGGGGAATGGATGCCTTCAGCGATTACCACGCTGGCCAGGTTCATGAAACTGGGATCGCTCAGCATATGCATTTTTTGCTGCATCAATTCCAGTAATTGCTCGCGCAGCGGGAGGTCCGCGCGATAGGGCGCTTCCGTAGTTGCTGCGGTGCACTCCCATAACTGCTGCAAGATGGCGGCGAACAGGTCGTCCTTGCTGGGGAAGTGGTTGTAGACGGTGCGCTTGGATACCTCCGCGCTGGCGGCAATCTTGTCCATGCTGGTGGCATCGAAGCCATTGCTGTGGAATTCCGCGATAGCCGCCTCTAAAATGGCTTCGCGCTTGCGGTCGGTCAGTTTTTGGGGCGCAGTCATTGTTGTAGTTGCCGTTGTCATCGTGCTCATATCCTTGTTACAAAATATTTTACACTAATCAGTTTACTTTTGCGTAAATTAAAACTACACTGTGTAGTGTAAATTATCCTTCGAGGCTACCAACATGGCAAGCGAAACACTCAGTGTGGTCGGCACGCGTATCGACCCTTCTTCATCGCAATATCGCGACGGTAAGTTCAGGAACCGCCAACCCATGCACCGGAGCGGCTTTTGGAAGACCTTGCAGATACTCTGGCGCTTCACCTTCGAAAAGCCGGCCGACACCGTACCGGCCCAGCCGATCCCGGTACAGGCAATCAGCCGCGAGCAATTGCTGGCAGCGCCCGATCGTTCGCTGTTTCGACTAGGGCATTCCACTATGCTGCTGAAGCTGCGCGGCGAATTCTGGCTGACCGATCCGGTCTTTTCCGAACGGGCGTCACCGTTTCAATGGATGGGGCCCAAACGTTTCCACCAGCCGCCCATTAGTATCGACGAGCTACCGCCCATCAAGGGCGTGATCCTGTCGCATGATCACTATGACCACTTGGATCACGACGCCGTCCTTCAACTGGCAGGCAAGGTGCAGCATTTCATTACGCCGCTGGGCGTGGGCGACACCTTGGTCAAATGGGGAATACCCGCAGAGAAGGTGCGCCAACTGGATTGGTGGCAAAGCACCCAGGTGGACGGCCTGCGGCTGGTAGCGACACCGGCGCGGCATTTTTCCGGGCGCGGCCTCACCGACGGCAATCGCACCTTGTGGGCTTCCTGGGTCATACTGGATGACGATTTGCGCGTGTTCTTCAGCGGCGATAGCGGCTATTTCGACGGCTTCAAGGAAATTGGCAAGCGCTACGGTCCGTTCGACCTGACCATGATAGAAACCGGCGCGTATGACCATGAATGGCCGGATGTGCACATGCAGCCGGAGCAGACGCTGCAGGCGCATCTGGATTTGGGCGGCAAGCACTTGCTGCCGGTGCATAACGGTACTTTCGATCTCGCCTTGCATGCCTGGCAAGATCCGTTCGAGCGCATTGTGGCACTGGCAGAACAGCGGGGTGTGCCAGTCAGCACGCCGCAAATGGGAGAGCAGCTCAACCTAAGCGCGCCGCGAGCGGAACGGCGCTGGTGGCGCGAGCAGCCTGGTTCTTAATTTGAACGGAAGGGCAAGCCATTCCAAGTCGAGGAGACCGCATCGCAGTCGCGACTAAGCTCCTCGGCACTACGCCGGCATTTCAAGACTTTCCTCTGTTATCCCCGCACCCGAGCTTGAAGTAATCGGGGCTGGTATTTTTCTCGCACTTTTCAATTCTCTAATCGCACCGATTACCGGTATTTTACTGTATGCTTATACAGTAGCTATGCATTTCTGCCTGGCGCACCTGCTGATTGAACAAACCTTGCCGACCCCTGCGGTTTCCTTTGTACGCAGTTTCCATTGATTTGCCAATGAATAACAACCTGGACAATCCCTATTACTATCTCGAAAATTTTCGATTTGTATTAGCGTGGGTGTTGCAACGTTATGCGGATTTGCTGGAACCGGATGAAGTCGATTTCATCAAAGAGTTCTCGGGTGTATCGATCCGGTCGCAAGCCTTGCTGGTTCGGATGGTCATGCGTCGCGGCAACCTGTTTCGCGCCGGTAAATTGGTGTACCAGGAAATCGGCGACAGCCACGACGCGGCGCGATCCCTGATTGCGCACGGCTGGATAACGATGGACCCCCTCATATCGGTCGACCAGCTTCATGGATTGTTGACGAAAAAGGAGTTTGCGCAGGCTTTGCAATTGCATGAAGACAAAGGCGCAAAGAAAGCCGACTTGCTGGAATTGGCGCAAGCCGTCTTGCACGAACCACGCCGCTTTTCCGAGTGGTGGGTCAATTCAGGCGATGCCTTGTACGAAGTATGCGTGGCAGACGTATGCGACCGCATCAGGCTGATGTTCTTTGGAAACCTATATCAGGACTGGTCGGAATTCGTGCTGGCCGACCTGGGTATTTTCGCTTACGAAAAAGTCGCATTCTCCGAAGCCTCCCGTGCTTTCCATGAGCGCCGCGATATCGACATCTACCTGCATTTGCACGCTTGCCGCGAACGATTGCAAGACGGCGATGCGTTGCCGGATATCGAAAGAGACATTAATGCAATTGCGTGCATCAACGACTGCACCAATCCATGGTTGCAGGGCAGGCGGGCAAAGCTCTTGTTTCAAATCGGCCAGGAATATGAGCGGATTGGCGACAACGCAAGTGCACTCAGGATCTATGCGCGATGCGACTACCCTGGCGCGCGTTTGCGGCACGTTCGCGTGCTGGAAAAAGGCGACCAGCCTGCCGCCGCATTGGCGCTTGCCGAAGTTGCCGTGGCGGCGCCGGAAAGCGCAGAAGAGCAGCAGCACCTGGCGCGCATCATGCCGCGCTTGCAACGCAAATGCGGGCTGGCACGCCCTGGCACGCGCTTGAAGATGCCGGTGCCGCGCATCGATCTGGTCATTCCACGGCCAAGTGAAGACTTGCGTGTCGAAGAAGCAGCACGGCGTCATATTGAACAACTTGAAAGGACGAGTCAGACTGCGCCAGTCTACTATGTCGAAAATACGCTGATCAATTCCCTGTTCGGGCTGCTTTGCTGGGATGCCATTTTCAGCGCGGTGCCGGGTGCCTTCTTTCATCCGTTTCAAATGGGACCGGCCGATTTGCATAGTGCGAATTTTCGCGCGCAACGTGCCGATTTATTTCACCAATCGTTGTCGCAACTCGGCTCGCAACAATATCAACGCACGATCCGTGAAACCTTTGCCCGCAAGGCAGGTATCCAGTCGCCCTTTGTTTACTGGGAAGTGCTGGATAAAAATTTACTGGAGCACGCGTTGGCATGCCTGCCGGCGCATCATTTGGAGAAATGGTTCCAGCGTATTCTCGATGGCATCGCCGCCAATCGCAGCGGCTTTCCCGACTTGATCCAGTTCTGGCCGCAGGAAAAACGTTACCGCATGATCGAGATCAAAGGGCCGGGCGATCGCTTGCAAGACAATCAAATTCGCTTCCTCGATTTTTGCCTTGAGCATGAGATGCCGGTTGCCGTGTGCTATGTCGAGTGGGAGTCGGAAAGCCAATGACCAGCCAAATGAACGGCGTCATGATGTACACCATTGCGGTGCGCGCGCTGTGCGAATTTACCGCAAAGTGCGGCGATCTGGACTTGCGCTTTACACCCGGTCCATCGGCCGAGGACGGTATCGCGGGCCACGCGACCGTGCGCTCGCGTCGCCGGGCAGGATACCAGGCAGAGCTCACTCTGGAAGGCGAATACCGGCAATTGCGGGTGCGTGGGCGAGCCGATGGTTACGATCCGGCATTGAATCGTGTCGAGGAGGTCAAGACCTATCGCGGGGACTTGAACAATATGCCGGACAACCATCGACAACTTCATTGGGCGCAAGCGAAAGTCTATGGATTCCTGTTATGCCGGAAATTGGCGTTGACGGAAATTGATGTCGCATTGGTGTATTACGAAATCGGTGAACAAACGGAAACGGTATTGAGTGAACGCTATTCCATTAAAAGCTTGCAGCAGTTTTTTGAAGAGCAATGCGGTCGTTTCCTGGCATGGGCCGAACAAGAGATGCAACATCGCCTGGCGCGAGATGGGGCGCTGCGGTCAATGAAATTTCCCTATGCTGATTTTCGCGATGGGCAGCGGGATTTAGCGGAAGCCGTCTACAAGGCAGCAGCACAAAATTGCTGCTTGATGGCGCAGGCGCCGACCGGTATCGGCAAGACCATCGGCACTTTATTTCCCTTGCTGAAGGCAACTCCCGCAAATCCGGCGGCGCCGGCCAAGGCGCTGGATAAGGTCTTCTACCTTGCCGCGAAGACTTCCGGGCGAAAATTGGCGCTCGATGCACTGGCGCTGATCAATCAAAGCGAGCCGGGCTCATCGTTGCGCGTGC
>Ga0302315_10002902_pt1 | contig 15887 bp, 18 predicted proteins | sample III_Palsa_N3_1_FD_200532 | JGI IMG/M metagenome (GOLD analysis project Ga0302315, IMG submission 200532) | Peat permafrost microbial communities from Stordalen Mire near Abisko, Sweden - III_Palsa_N3_1 | ecosystem: Environmental > Terrestrial > Soil > Palsa > Peat permafrost | place: Sweden... | reverse complement strand
CGAGTAATCTTTCGTTGTCGAAGGTCCGATCGTTCCAACTGGCCAGGTGGGTGGATGGCGATTTCATTGCCGACTGGCCGCCGCCATCTCCTCCGCCGGCAACCCTTTCCGACATACCGCTCATAGATCAACCCGCCATGCTCGATGAGGCCGCCCTGCACTTCTGCCTCGCGGATGCCTTCCATCCAGGGTGCGAAATGACCTGGCCCTTGAGGCATACCAGCATGTACATGTCGCCGTTTCGGTTCCGCCACCGCCCCGCCGCAGAGCCTGAGCCCGACTACGGCAAGTCGCTCACCCAGGCAATCGCTCTATCCATCGACGGACCTGTTTTCGCGCAGGTCCCCGGCGGCATATCCCGCTGGATGGCCCTCCCATGGCAGGCGGACACGGCTTTCTGCCGCTCAGGCTACGAAGTGGCTTACGATCCATACGTCCCAACATTCTGGCCGGCGCGGGTGCCCAACGATGTGCTCACAGAAGCAGACTACAAAACTGTGATGGACACCAACCTTCCCAGAGAGCAGCGTCTTGCCGCATTTGCCAATCGTCCCGGATGGCTGCGGACTCTCACCGGACCCGCGCCGCAGCAAATGCTGCAGATGGTGGCGCACTTTGGACAAATGGGCATCGTGGAACCGCGTCCGGGAATACCCAATGATCCGGACTTTCCGCCCGTCATTCACGTGGAGACGCTCCCCGCGGACCAGATGGAGAAAGTCCACGCACGCACCATGACTCTGCTTGCCAGCGCCGCAAGCGCCCCGCCAGTGGAACGCCGACTTCTCGATGCCGGATGGGAAAGCCAGGAACAGCTCGAGGAATTCCGCTCGATCCGGATCAGATACTGATGGACGAGTGGGACGTAGTTATAGCCGGCGCCGGGCCCGCCGGCTCTCTCGCTGCTTATTGTCTGGCGCGGAAAGGCGCACGGGTTCTACTGGTGGATGAAACCAGGAAGACCAGTCCAACGATAGGAGATTCCCTTCCCGGCGCTGCCCGTCCTCTGCTGCGCGACCTTGGGCTGCTTTCCATCCTCACGGAAGGCGGCCACCTGAGCTCCACTGGAACGACCTCAGCCTGGGGTGGGGAACAAACGGTAACGTCGGATACGCTGCTCGATCCTCACGGAGCAGGATGGCGTCTGAACCGTAACCGTTTTGATGCCGATCTGGAAGCCGCGGCGCTGCACGCCGGCGCCCACCGGCGAACAGCACGCGTAATCGGAGCGGCGAGGAATGACGGTACGTGGAAAATCGAACTCACCGAAGGAACCGCGACTGCCAAGTGGCTGATCGACGCAACTGGAAGGCGTGCTTCGGTTGCCCGGAGACTCGGAGCGCAACGGCATCGCGACGCACCCCTGATGGCCGTCTGTGTCTGGTTAGCCTCAAATGGCGCCCAAGCGACCGAGGTAGATCACGAACAGCGCGCTTTTGTAGAAGCTGTCCCCGAAGGCTGGTGGTACGCCGCACGGTTACCCGGAAACATTCGAACGGTACTTTTCCATACCGACCCTGTGCATACCGTCAGTCCTCTCGACGCTGTTAAATGGCAAACGGCAGTCGCCAGGACCAACCACATTCAACGATTCGTGTCCGGTGCACAGCCGGTCGAACCCCTGCGCGGAACAGAAGCCTGCGGGGCCTGGACAGAACCCTACATGGGAGATGGTTGGCTCACCGCCGGCGACGCCGCAATGTCCTTCGATCCCATCTCCTCCCAGGGCATCTTTAACGCCCTATACACCGGAATGGCCGCTGCAAACGCCGTAGAAACCAGCCTAGGCGGCTCGACAACCGCAGGTGCCGAATACACAGACCGCCTCCGATCGATCCGCCAGGCCTATCTCAGGCACCGGCACAGCTACTACGCCGCCGAATCCCGCTGGCCAGATCAGCCTTTCTGGCGGACGCAGCACGATTGTGACCCGATGCAAAAATAGCCTGCAGGACACCAATTCGTGGCGTACTGCAGGCGGTTAAAACGGTCAGTTTATCGCAGCTTGATCGTCCACGTGTTGTCCGGATTTAGTGTTACCTTATAAGATGTACGTCCTGGATCGATCCCGATCTGCGCAGCATTAGAAATGGACCTATCCAGGACTTCTCCCTTCTCAAAGTTCCCAAGCGCAATCCAATACTCAGGACGCGCTTTAACTTGAAAGGTCATATTCGGTTGCACAATTGCTACGAAGGTAGCAGCGCCCGCCATACCAAAACCGGCGCCATATCCGCTATGCGGTATCGAGGCCTCTGTGGCGATAGTCAGCGTGTCACGCTGTCCGCTGTCCCTAATTTGGCCGAACCCATGTGGGCCTAGAATGATCGAGTTGTTATCGTACGGATCGCAACTGTAGACTTGTGCAGGTTCAAATATAACACCGGGTTCCAGGCAGTTGGATTGTGTCCATACGAAGCAGTAACTGAGTTGCCAATTAAATTCAGTATTAGAGTTTGAGCTGCTGTGCTGTGCAAGCCACGCAAGACTCACGACAGGCATGTATTCGTCAGGGTACTTTTGAAAAATAATGGCGGTGCCTGATTTATGCGATTTGTTCTCAAAGGTTACGTTACATTGGATGTCCTGCGGGGCGCTTAACTCGTCTGTCGATTGTGATGCATCTGTTGTCATGTAATGTTTCTCCAGTGTCTGCCACGACATTAATCTATAGACATTAACGGGGACACAAGATCGTACCCTTCCGATATCTATCTACAGACCTATGATAGTACTATACGCCTGCCTTGTCAATACGATTATTCTTTACCAGGCGATAGTCGACACATTCAACAAATTACATGTAATAAAAATCGCCTTCGACGAGAACGTCAAAGGCGATTTAATTTCTATATCACGTCTACTTACTGTCCAGTGCCTGTTCCTGGCGCTGGAGCGGTTCCAGCTCCAGCGGGAGGGGCCGGTGGTTGAGCAGGGGCTCCAGGGGCGCCGGGGGCTCCTGGGGAACCGGGTGCTCCAGCCGCGCCTGCAGGTCCGGGTGCGCCGGCCGACGGTACGGGTACAACGACCGTCGTAGGGGCGCTGGACATAGGCGCGGGTGACGGATTAGGTTGGGCAGGCGCTGTCACACTGACATTGACCGGCTGAGCCGGCTGCTGGTTGTTGTTATAGACAACAACACCGCCCACAATCAATATGATGACGACGACCAGTCCAATAACGATCGCGGTTGTGCTCGAGTTACTCGAAGTATCTTCCATTGCCATAGCTGTAGTTGCTCCTTGTATTCCAAATTCAGGTTCATATCCGATTAAAAATCAGATAATGGTTGACAGGTCATGGAATACCCGGCGATTCATGGGAGTAAACTAAGGCTGTGCAGCAATTAACGTAGAAACTCTTTCAGCGCGTAAAACGCCTTTTCTGAGTGTTGTTCCAGGGCCTGTAATTGAGCACCTAGTTCGGAAATCCATTGTTCAACAGGGAGTTCTTCGGTTTTAATGGTTATGCCTCGAACCGCTTTAGCGTGAGTCGCACTAAGCCTGCCATGGCCGGGATCCTCGAGGGTGTAGAGGTGGTCGCCAAAGGTAACTTCCAATTTGACAACAGGGTGGGATTTTAGAAAAAGTCCCTTTTTACGTTCCACAGAAACCTGGTCTGGCAGAACGGAAATCAGGGTGTTAGCCAGGCTATCCAGAAAGCCCTTTGAATCCCGGGTGTAATTTCCAGCGAGAGCTGAGACAACGCCAAGCTCTTCCCAGTTTTGTGGTCCGTCTGTCATTTCGGTTGTGGCCTTATCTAGTCCTTAAGGGCATGGAACGCTGCGTCCCAACGCAGCCAGAAGTCAGGGAATGTTTTAGCGACACAGGATGGATTGTCGATGACTATATTCGGAACTTTCAGTCCGATCACAGCTAGGGCCATCGCCATACGGTGGTCGTCGTAGGTGTCGAGCACATCCCCATGCAATCGATCGAGGGGTGGGGGTGTGATGGTCCAGGAATCGTCGTCGAATTCGACTTTGACGCCTACTTTTCTTAGCTCCATGGCGATTGCGGTGAGGCGGTCTGTCTCTTTAACTTTCAAAGACGATAAGCCTTTGATATGAGAGGTTCCATCCGCGAAGACAGCGACAGCGGCCAGTGTCATGGCTGCATCCGGCATGGCTTTGAGATCCACATCGATTGATTTTAGATGTGTCGGTCCATTAATCGTGATGCCGTCCTTGTAGATAACAGTACAGCCCATCTTCTCAAGGACTTTGGCAAAACCAATATCTCCCTGAGCGCTGTCCCCGGTGAGATTCGATATCTTGACCGTTCCCCCTGTTACTGCGGCGGCGGCCATGAAATATGTTGCGCTGGACGCGTCGGCTTCAATCTCATACGATCTTCCCGAGTATTGCTGTCCAGCCCGTATATCGAAGGATTCGTAGTCATTGTGAGTAAAATCGGCTCCGAAATCTCGGATCACTTTTTGTGTGAGATCGACATAGGGTCTGGAAATGAGGGTGCCAACAATATCGATATGTACGTTTGACTGCGCCAAGGGCGCGATCTGTAATATTGCCGTCAGGTATTGACTGCTTATGGAACCATTGAGACGGCAACTGCCGCCTCGCATGCCGCCGCCATGTACTTCGACGGGAGGACATCCAGTCCCTAGAACATCAGAGGCATTCACACCAAGTTCACCCAATGATGACGTGAGGTCGCGAATAGGCCGCTCGCGCATACGCGCCACTCCATCCAGCACAATATTGGAGCCTTGAGGCAGCAACGCCGCAGCAGCGGCCAGAAAACGCACGCTGGTTCCGGAATTGCCGATGAATATTGGATCGTTTCCTGGGGCTTTAAAATGGCCTCCGCATCCCTCAACTAGAAGTCTGTTGTTCAACTTGGGAGTAATCCTTACCCCAAACCGAACGAGAGCCTCACCCATAACTTTGGTGTCGTCGGATTCAAGAGGATTGATCAGTTCCGATTCTCCGTTGGCCAAAGCGGCTAAAAGAAGGGCCCGGTTAGTAATACTTTTGGAGCCTGGGATAGAGACAATAGCTTCAACGGGATAATCGACGCAAGACAGCGGCTGTTGATCGGGATAGTTCAGAACAGACATGCGCGTATTGTAGCATGAGGCGGGCAATATTGACTAGCCGCGAACTACAGACTGCAGCGTCTCCAGGTACCGCTGTGTGTTCCTCCCCGAGGCGAGTAATAAAAAAAGCGCCTTGACAATATGCCTCAAGCGATGCAGAATCAGCATCAGTCCTTGCTGTGACTAATCGATAAGATTTGTGACATGTTATCAAAACTCATGGAGAATAGTTTATGTCGTCCATTCATCGCCTGCTTGTCCTGCCTGAAGAGCCGATAGGCACAATAAACCCGATGCTGCACGGTCATTTCGCGGAGCACCTCGGCGAACTGGTCTATCCGGGAATATATGTTGATCCAAAAGGGTCGATCCCCAATACAGCCGGTATTCGGCACGATGTGGTCGAGGCATTGAAGCCGTTGGGGGTTCCAGTTCTCAGGTGGCCCGGTGGCTGTTTCGCGGATACGTACCACTGGCGCGACGGCATTGGCCCCGTCGACTCCAGACCAATGAAGGTAAATACGCACTGGGGGATGGCGGAAGAGCCAAACCATTTCGGCACGCATGAGTTCATGGAGTTCTGTACGCAGATCGGAGCGGAGCCGTACTTCGCGGGCAATCTGGGGTCGGGTACTCCGGGTGAAATGCGGGGCTGGGTCGAGTATTGCAACTTCTCTGGTAACTCGACGCTGGCCGATGAGCGGCGTTCGCACGGCGCCGCAGAACCCTTTCGGGTCAAGTACTGGGGCGTGGGCAACGAGAATTGGGGCTGCGGCGGAAATATGAGCCCTTCGGTTTATGCTGCTGAGTATCTCCGATATCAGACATTCGTCAACAGTTACCCTGGGGCTCCTGTGGAACGCATCGCATGCGGGCCTAACGGCAACGACTGGAACTGGACTGAGAAGTTCTTTGAAGGCATCGTCGAATCAAAAAATGCTCCCTGGCGAATTAATCAGGTTCAGGGCTTTGCCGCTCATTATTACGCGGGCACGGCCGGTACGGCTACGCAGTATACGGAGGTCGAATGGCTTCATCTGCTAGCCAGAGGCTCGGCTATTGAGGGCATTATCACCGGACACCGTTCGATCATGGACCGTTACGATCCGGAGCGTAAGATCAAACTCCTATTGGACGAATGGGGCACGTGGCATCCGGTGGAGCAGGGGAAGCCGGGCGGAGGCCTCTACCAGCAAAGCACGATTAGAGACGCCTGCCTTGCCGCGCTCACGCTAGACATCTTTAACAATCATGCCGACAAGCTTTTCATGGCCAATATCGCACAGTTGATTAACGTTCTGCAGTCTCTCCTGCTCGTAGAAGAGGACAAGTGTATCAAGACACCCACTTTCCATGTCTTCGATCTCTATCAGCCGCATAAGGGCGCACAGGCTGTTCGTATGGTCCACGCATCCGAATTGTTAAGTTTGTCTGATGAAACAGTCTCCTCTTGCCGTACCAACTTCCTCGATCGTAACTTCCGCGGATTGCAAGCCGTTCAAGGGTCCGCATCGCTGCGTGATAAGACCATATGTGTTACGGCAGTCAACTCAAGCCCGAGTGAGGCTGTGGAGATTGAAGTTAGCGTCCGGGGTGCAAAACTCGGCGATGTTGAGACTGTTTTGCTTACGACTTCGGACATTCACGATCATAATACGTTCGATGTTCCGGACAAGGTCAAGTTAGGGCACGCGCAGCGTGTTTCTAGTAAGGACGGGGTTATCCGAGTAACGCTTCCTCCGGCAAGTGTGATTCGGTTGGTTGGCTCACTGTAATTATAGGTTATACGATATGCTCGGGGCGGTCGTTTAGCCAGTCTTCCAGGTCGGCGAGTCTTTCCGGGCGCTCGCGGCTGCGGGCCAGGAATCCGGCTCCGTGTTGGGGCATTGGGTCCTGGTCCGTTGGCTGATAGCGCAGATCGACGCTCCAGCGTACGTGGTCTGAGTTGTTTGGCGTGGACATATGGATGCAGCGGTCGTTAAATAGGATGGCGCCGCCGGCTGCGAGTGGGATTGGAACTACGCGCAGATCCTTCATATGCTCTTCGTCTATTTCAATGAAGCCTGTCCCTGTGTAGGTTTCCGCGTGTGTCGATAGCACTTGCTTCTTGTGCGTTCGTGGCCAGATGTGCAGACAGCCATTTTCGTGTGTGGCGTCCACCAGTGGGATCCAGACAGTGATAACCGGGTTTGAATTTGCATCCGGCCAGTAGGACTTATCCTGATGCCATGGGACGGCTCCTGCGGCAACTTTGGGAACCTTGGGTCGTACGTTGTATACTGGATTTGAGAAGATCTCGGCTCCTATGAGGGCTTCTATGACGTCCAGGATTTTCGAGTTCGACATCAGATGGTAGTAGCCGGAGCGGCGGTCGCGCCAACTGCGTCCGCACTTGAGAAAGTCTTCATCGCTCAAGCCTTCAAACAGTTTCGCGAGTCGGGTCTTAAAGGGCTCTTCGGAGAACGTGTCCTTAATTAAGCCGCTGCGGAGCAGTTCCTGGGCCATCTCTTCGACTTTCTCCTGCATGGCGAGCTGGGCTTGAAGCATGTCGCTATCAGTCAGGAGATTTGGTAGGACGAGATACCCTTCGGTGTCGTAGAACTCTACCGGTTCACGCGTCAATGCGCTGGATTCGAGCGGGCGTTTTGCTTTTATGGGATCGATTTCGGGAACGCTGGCGGATGGCATACAATCGGGCCTCTTGGTCTTAATTGTGACTATTCTAGCATCCCGGCCCATCGGTCGCAATTGGCTGTAGTCGCAGTTTTGTGGTACATTTTTGTTATGGCACAAAACCTATCTTTGGACAGCAATCCGTGTAAGACCTGGAAGATCGATCTGAGCGCTCCGCCTACCATCGCGCAGTGCGGGATTGGGATACATGGGCATGAACGGCATGAGTCTTACCTGCTGCCCGAGTTATGGAGTCTCCATGTTTACCGGTATGAAGCCGACATTGTGATCGATGGCTTGCGTTATGTGATCCGGCCGGGATACGCAAGTCTTGTGGCGCCTGGAACCCCGATTGCTTATGACTTTAAGGGCAGGTCCGTGCATCTTTATGCCCATTTCAGGGTTGGTAGGGTCGCGTTCACAGAAAACAACGAGCTTTCCGAAGTGTCTGTGATGCAGGATCTCGGGCTTCGCTTTGCGATGATCAACGAGCAGATGGAGAGCCTGTCCACGCCGCAGGGTTCCAGATATCGAGCGCAGGCAACTTTATGGAGCATTCTGTGGCAGCTTTCGGAATCGTCGAGAAAGTCGGATGACCACGGTGACGGACACCCTGCGGTTCGAAGCGCCGTAAAACAGATCGAGCTTGGACTTGCCGAAGAGTTAAGCGTTGCCGATTTAGCCCGCAGCGTCGGGGTGTCCTACAGTTATCTGGGACGGCTGTTTCAGACCGAGTTCGGCACCACAGTGGTTGGGTATATCCGTGAGCGGCGTATGTCTCGCGCGAACCACCTCTTACGCCAATCTACTCTGCCTATCAAGACCGTTGCAGCAAGCGTCGGGATTCCCGATTTGCATCTCTTTAATAAATCTATACGGCGCGCAACGGGGTATTCTCCGCGTGCTCTGCGCGAGCTGTAGTCAGATTATTACTTATTCGCTGCCATCGAAGGCATTTCGGACAAGGTGAATCATAGAGGGCGCGTCCGGCCTGGGGATCACAAAGATGACGTCAAAGCGGCAGGCGACTTCACCGATCCGGTTGATTCCAATGTAGGCATTCGCTAATTTTATGAGCTGACGCCGCTTTGTGTAGTCGATGGATTCGGAAGGATAGCCTTGATTGCTCAAGGGCCGGCTGCGTGTCTTTACTTCTACAAAGACCAGAACATCCCGCTCCCAAGCAATGATATCCAGCTCGCCTCTCGACATTCCGGGGAAAGGCCGGATGTTCTGGCCGACAATGCGGTATCCGATTCGTGTTAAATACAAAGCGGCATCGGCTTCGCCGGCGGCGCCTAGAGATTTTCGGGTTTGTCTCATTCAGGGAACAGCAACATTGTTTGCGACACTGGTGAAAAGGACCTGCGGTGAAGCGGGCAGGGACCGTGTTCCTGCAGCGCTTTTAGATGCTCCCGTGATCCATATCCTTTGTGGCTGGCAAATCCATAGTGCGGGTAGATGTCGGAGGCCTCGATCATCAACCGATCCCGAGTGACCTTTGCCAGGATCGAAGCTGCGGCAATCGACGCACAAAGAGCATCGCCGCCCACAAGAGCTCGTTCCCGCGCGTCAGGTATTCGGGGCAGCGTGTTGCCGTCTATAAGGACGAGATCCGGGATGATCTTGTTCGACAGGTTTGTGTGCGCCAGCCGCATTGCGAGGAGAGTTGCCTGGAGTATATTTATCCGGTCTATGGTTTCCGCGTCGACGATGGCGATGCCATACGACAGCGATCTTGCGACTATTTCGACATAGGCCCTGTCTCTTTTGGCTGCGGTAAGAGCCTTTGAATCTGCAACGCCGTCGATGGGATCATCGATTGCCAGGATCACGCAGGCTGCTACTACAGGACCGGCTAAAGGGCCGCGTCCCGCCTCATCGATTCCTGCGATATACTGGTATCCGGCCGCATAGGCTTCGCGTTCGTGGAACAGGAGGTCAACCGCCTCAGGCCGTCGCTCTTTGGAGTCGCGTTTGAGTTTTGCCATGGTTAACGGATAGCTCCCGCTCTATTTAATGGCCAGAATATGAACTGGGCTCGGCCTATAACGCCGGCGGCATCGAGGGGGCCCCAGACCGTGCTGTCCTTACTGTCGTTTCGATTGTCGCCCATCATGAAGTACTGACCGGCCGGGATTTCGCCTGTTGGAGAAAGATTGTCCCTGTCATATGTTTCTTCCGCAATCGGCTGGTCCCCCAGGGTAAATTCTCCAGGACCGTCGTATTTGTACTGGTATTTGTAGGGGTCTAGATTCTTCAGAGGTTGGCCATTGTAGATTTTTAGGTTGTAGTCGGGGTCTTCCGCGGTAAAGGGCTCGTTTAGTCTTTGTCCGTTTCGGACCGTATATCCGGGGATTATTTTAACCACGGATGCCGGGTTGCCTGTGATCATCGTTGCAATCTGGGTTGGGGTTACCAGCTTGGGTGAGCCATTAATTTCAACTCCTCCGGGTAGGAATTTGACATGGTACTCCGATTGCAAGTCCTTCAAATTAGCCCAGTCATCCCCTAACAAATGTGCCGCACCGCACTCCTTGCGAATGTCATCGTGATCGTATGGCCTACTATCGACAAAGATCACACCGGCATGGGCTTCGAGAGTATCGCCAGGGAGACCGATGAGGCGCTTAATGAAGTTGACAGGTATTCCGTTTTCATCCACGGGAACTCCATTGTCGTTGGTAATTCCCTGGTCACCCGCAGCGGCGATGTACGGCGGAACAAAGACGACGACGTTGTCTCTGCCTGGTTTGCCTACACGGTATGTAAACTTATTGACCAAGATTCGATCTCCGCTGCCATCTTCGCCAAACAACGTGGGCTCCATGGAAGGGGACGGGATGAAATAGGCTTGAAGCGCGAAGGGACGGATGAGCATCCAGACCAGAACGGCTCCGACTATACCTAACTCGGCATATTCCGCCAGGGTTTGAGCGCCGGCGCCGTCAGTCCTGCGACAATTGTAACGAACGAGGGTAAGGACGGCTACTATGGCGAGGATCGAGCCGGCACTGAGACTGGACAGTGTCGCAGCAATGCTGGGAATATGTGGCGCCACGGTGTCTCCGTATTAGTGGATAATTCCAACCCGGTTTATTGGCCAGAATATGAACTGGGCTCGCCCGATGACGCGATTGGCATCCAGGGGGCCCCATTCGGTGCTGTCCGCGCTGTCGTTTCGGTTGTCGCCCATCATGAAATAGTGGCCGGGCGGGATTTTTCCTGTTGGGGAGAGGTTGTCCTGATCGTATGTTGTTTTGTCGATCATTTGACCGTCCAGCGTAAACTGGTCGGGGGTTCCTTCCTTGTAGGGTTCATGATCTTTCAGGGGTTCGCCGTTGAAGATTTTGAGGTCGTAGTCAGGATCTTCGGCGGTAAAGGGTTCATCCAGTATTTTACCGTTGCGCATTACGTATCCAGGGGTTATCTTGACGGATACAGAGGGATTTCCTGCGATAATATTGGCAATTTGACTGGGAGTGACAAGATTAGAGGATCCGTTGATCTGGACTCCTCCAGGAAGAAACTTAATGTGGTGTTCGGCTTGCAGATCCGTCATATCGGAGGCATCCGGGCCGAAGAGACCAGCAGTGGCAAACCTCTGCCGGATGTCCATGTGGTCGTAGGCTGTACCTCCTACGAAGATTACTCCGGCATGGGCTTCAATCGTATCTCCGGGCAGACCGATGAGACGCTTAATGAAGTTGACGGGTATTCCGTCCTCATCGACAGGAACATCGCCGTCGTTGGTAACGCCGAGTTCTTCCGCGTTGGTCGGCGGGATAAACACGACGACATTGTCTCTTTGGGGCTTGCTCACCCGGTAGGTAAACTTATTGACCAGGATACGGTCTCCGCTTCCATTTTCTCCAAAAAGCGTCGGCTCCATGGAGGGGGAGGGGATGAAGTAGGCCTGGACGGCAAAGGGACGGATGATCATCCAGACCAGAACGAATGCGACGATGCCCGACTCGACATATTCCGCGATGGTTTGCAGGCCAACGCCGTCGGTCTTGAGCATGTTGTAGCGAACGAGGGTAAGGACGGCAACGATGGCAAGGATCCAGCCTACATTGAGGTTGGACAGTGTATCGATAAAGCCGGAAGAGGTTGGTTCCACGGAAACTCCGGTAGTAGTTGCAAAAAAGTCAAAACCGGGAAGTTCGCAATAGAACTCCCCGATTGTCTCTAGAAGGTTCTCTTCTCTTTGATTCGGGCGGCCTTGCCAACCTTGGATCGCAGATAGTAGAGTTTGGCACGGCGAACAAGTCCGCGGCGTGTCACTTCAATTTTGTCGATGCGGGGCGAATGTAGAAGGAACGATCGCTCCACGCCAAAACCATTGCTGATTTTGCGAACCAGGAATGAGGCACGTGATGCCCCTTCTTTGGTGCCTAGAACGACACCCTCGAAAACCTGGATACGCTCTTTGCCGCCTTCGACGACTTTAACGTGTACGCGAACGGTATCTCCCGGGCCGAAGCTCGGAACGGACTCCTTCAACTGAGCCTTTTCAATCTCCTGGATGAGCGGATGCATCTGCTGTTTTCTCCTCCTCACCGCATAACGGTGAGTCGACGGTCACTGTAAGCTCTTTGATAAGCTTCAGGTCTGACTTAGACGGGACAAATTCCGTCCAGAGGTCTGGCCGACGCTCACGCGTACGGCGGAACTGCTCCTTGCGTCGCCATTTGGCGATCTCGGCATGGTTGCCGGAGAGCAGAACGTCGGGTACGGTCCATCCTCGAAAATCGGGAGGACGCGTATAGTGCGGATACTCAAGCAGCCCGTCGGAAAAGGATTCTTCTTCCGTCGAGTCTCCGCTGCCCAGGGCTCCTGGGATCAATCGGATGACTGCATCGATAATAATCAGAGCTGCGAGTTCGCCGCCGGTAAGTACGAAGTCTCCCACAGAGATCTCATCGGTTGCCAGATGAGTTCGCACCCGCTCGTCAAAACCTTCGTACCTTCCACAGAGCAATACGAGGTTGTTATGGGTGGAAAGTTCCCGAGCGATAGATTGTGTAAAAGGACGTCCCTGAGGCGTGAGCAATATGACCGGAGTGTTCTCATCCGGTGCAATCGCTTCTACGCAATCAAACAGTGGCCCTGGCCGCATAACCATTCCGGCGCCGCCGCCGTAAGGGGCGTCGTCGGTGCTGCGATGCCGATCCGTTGTATGACCGCGCAGATCATGCGCGGTCACGGAAATGATTTGCGCTTCCTGCGCACGCCTGAGGATGCCATGCGCAAGGTTTGCCGCGATCAATTCAGGAAAGATCGTAACAACGTCGATCTTCATACTGGCTTAAGGTCGTCTCGCAGGCCTGGAATGTCGTTCACCGTGATGATGCGGCTGCCAGGATCTATGGATACAATAAATGTTGGAACGGCCGGAACCATGGCTCCGAGGTCGGTCACATAGACATCATTTGCCGGCGTGTTCAAGACTTCGGTCAGTGTCCCAAGGTCGAATCCTGTATCGGTGGTTAGTTTCATGCCGACCAATTCATCGACGTAGAACTCACCATCTTCCAGAGCAGGTCTGGAGGTTTCAGGGACGTACAGGCTGAACCCGTAAATCTCTTCCGCCTGGCTTCTGTTGTTTAACTCTTTGAAGTTAAGCGACCATCCATTTTTGGCATTAAGTCCGGGTCGGGCTGAACGCAATGTCAGGATGCGCTCCTGTCCATCTTTGGATTTAGCAAGAATGGATTTGGCCAATTCCATCGCCGAAACGGCCACTTGTGCGTTGGAGGCGATAAGCCGCGCGCGCACGTTTCCGCCGACGCCGTGGGCTCCGGTCACTTCGGCAACAAGCACCATAGGCACATTGTCCATCGATTCGATTGTCTCAGAAATTGGCTCTGACTGCTCTTCGGAAGAACTCATCAGGCGGTAATCTCGACAAACACTCGACGGCCCTGTTTGTTGCCAATGGCCCGAACGACGGAGCGGATAGCGTTGGCTATTCGGCCCTGCTTTCCGATCACCTTGCCGAGATCAGGTTGTGAAACCTTGATTTCGAAGGTGACGGAATCGTCGCCAACGATTTCCCCGACTTCTACAGCATCGGGGAAATCGACAAGTTCCTCAACAAGAAACTGAATAAGAGGCTTCAAGATTAGCTGGCCTTTTCGGTGGCTTCGCCCTTGAATGCGGCGTAGGCGCCGTTTCTCTTAAGAAGAGCGAGGGCAGTGTCTGTGGGCTGAGCGCCGACTTTGAGCCAATGTACGGCTCGGTCGTTATCGATTTTGAGTTCGTTGGGCTCGACGCAGGGGTTGTAGTAGCCCAGGTTCTCGATGAAGCGTCCGTCACGGGCGACGCGGCTATCCGCGACAACTATCCGGTAAAATGGCCGCTTCTTCGCGCCTAAACGACGTAATCTAATTTTGACTGACATCCGATATGTATCTCCTTGATATGCTGTCGGGCAGGGACGCCCAACCTACAATTTACCGTCGCCCGAACGGCAGTTTGAAAGCCGCTGTGGGTTTTCGTTTATTGCCTTTATTGCTGCCTGCGTGTTTTCCACGCGGACCGGGTCCAGGCATTCCTGGGATCCCGCCGCCAGCCCCACCGGCCAGGCTTCGCATCAGTTTACGCATTTGATCGAACTGCGTAAGCAATTTATTGACTTCTTGAACGCTGCGGCCACTGCCAACAGCGATCCGCCGGCGACGGCTCCCGTTAATAAGACTGGGATCCCGGCGTTCGGCTCTTGTCATCGAGTAGATCATCGCCTCGACATGGGCGAGCTGCTTCTCGTTAACGTCCAGTCCCGCAGGCTTCGCTCCGCCAAATCCGGGGATCATGCCCAGGATCTGATCGAGCGGCCCCATTTTGCGCATCTGCTTCATCTGTTCGAGGTAGTCCTCGAAGTCGAATTGGCTGGTGCGCAGCTTTCTTTCAAGTTCTTCGGCCTGCTTTTGATCGACTAAGGATTCAGCCTTCTCAATCAGACTTAGAACATCGCCCATCCCTAGAATACGGGATGCCATCCGGTCCGGGTAGAAGAGGCTAAGGGCATCCATCTTCTCGCCGGTTCCAACAAATTTTATCGGTTTGCCGACAACGGTCTTGATCGAGAGGGCGGCGCCGCCGCGGGTGTCTCCATCAAGCTTCGTCAGTATAAAGCCGTCAACATTCAGGGCTTCATGGAAGCCAAGAGAGACGTTTACCGCTTCCTGTCCGGTCATCGCATCGACGACGAGCAGGATCTCCTGCGGATTGACCGCGGCCTTGATCCGCTTCAGCTCGCTCATCAACGCTTCGTCGATGTGCAGCCGGCCGGCGGTGTCGATAATGACTATATCGCAGCCGCTGCGGCTTGCTTCCGCAACACCAAGCTGGGCAATGACGGCCGGGTCGGTGCCATCAGGAGCGACAAAGACTGGAGTCTTTACTTGCTCTCCTACAACCTGAAGCTGCTTGATGGCTGCAGGGCGGTAGATGTCCGCCGCGATTAAAAATGGTTTTCGACCTTGCGATCGAAGATGCGCTGCGAGCTTACCGGCGTGGGTGGTTTTACCCGCGCCTTGCAGTCCGCAGAGCATGTAAACCGTAGGCGGCTTCACGCTATAAGTAAGCGGAGCCTGTTCGCCTCCAAGCAGAACGATCAGCTCTTCGTTGACGAGCTTGACGACCTGCTGCGCGGGATTTAGACCCTCAAGGATCTTCTCGCCCACAGCGCGCTCGCGAAGGGTCGCTATAAAATCTTTGACAACCTTAAGGTTGACGTCGGCTTCAAGGAGGACAAGACGAACTTCGCGTAACGCGTCATTTACATCCTGCTCAGTCAGCGCACTCTTATTACGAAGGCGAGCGAACACGCCTTGCAGCTTCTCGGTTAGGTTATCGAACATACGGATTTACCGGAAGAGGATGACGTCCCATCTACAGACACTCCCAATAGTGTACTCAAGATTGCACAAGAAAGTCAACGGATTAAGAATGACTTGGAAAGAATTGTCATTATACGAAGCCAACTTAAAGCTGTGACAGGCGCGGACGCCTGTCACACAATTAGGACTTTCGCTTCGGTGCTAGATTTATCGCCCCGAAAAAATATTTAAAAGAATCGTAAAAATCAGGAATCTTTTTTGCATGGATGCTATTTAGTACTATGTGACTAAGCAACAATACATCCAATA
>Ga0302315_10002901_pt1 | contig 15887 bp, 17 predicted proteins | sample III_Palsa_N3_1_FD_200532 | JGI IMG/M metagenome (GOLD analysis project Ga0302315, IMG submission 200532) | Peat permafrost microbial communities from Stordalen Mire near Abisko, Sweden - III_Palsa_N3_1 | ecosystem: Environmental > Terrestrial > Soil > Palsa > Peat permafrost | place: Sweden... | reverse complement strand
GACGGTGGATGCGCATTCGAGGCAGTCGCTGGGCAAAGCGGCGGAAATCAAGGTGCTATTCAACAACACGCTGGATACAACTCGAACTGCGGCGCTGTGGGAAAAGATGCTGCGCGCGTGCCTGCCGATATGACGTCGAGAAGCAACCCGGTGATCGGGCCGGCGTCGCATTCGTTATTGAGATCCCTGGCCACAGAAAGAACAAGGAGTGTTAGCAAATGACTGCATCAGTGACTACGAATCCAGAGAGGAAAATAATTGGCCTACGTGTGATTCTGCTGCAATGGGTGGTCTTAACGGCACTGGCCTTCCTGGTCACTACTTTATTTGGCCCGAAGCCACTGTGGACCGTTGTGTCAGAAGGCAGAAGTGTAGTCTGGCAAATCGGTGCGGGTATCGCTATTGGTCTCCCGTTCTCAATAACGGCGTGGATCGTAGTCCTCAAGATGAATGTCTTCGCAAACTTCAGAACTCAAATGCTAGAACTCGCCGGCCGAATTGATCTCGGTAGATTGAACCCGTTGTGGTTCGGCTTATGCGCCGGCGTAGGCGAAGAAGCTTTGTGTCGGGGGGCACTGCAGCCACTCCTCGGGATCTGGTGGACTAGCTTGCTCTTCACGCTCGCCCATTATGGAACTGGTGGTTTCAAATCGATGAATCCGACGAAGTTAGGATATGCCGGCTTCGTGTTTCTTGCGTCTGTTCTGCTGGGCAATGTACTGATCGAGATCGGTCTGATAGCCGCCGCAGTTTTGCATTCGGTGGTTGATGTGTTTGGTCTTGTGGTCTTGCGTCGAGAATACGCACGAAAAATGCCCCGCAGCGTCTGATGGCAACTACAGAGCCACGGGACGACATCGTTTCTTCCACAGAGTGAACCGGCCGATTGCAATCGAGCCGGACCGGTTTCGAATGCAAGCCGCTACAAGTAGGTTCTGGTCTTTCGCCGCGCCGGCATGAGTGCCTCGATGGTACTGCGCCTAGAGGCGGCGTTGGGCACCAGCGCCGAGATGTGGCTTGGGATGCAAACACAGTTCGACCTGTGGAAAGCGCGGAAGCGGCCCCCGAAAGTCCGACGCTTGATTGGCGACGTTAAAGCGGCGTGAATGCCGGTGGTCGACAGGTAGAACAGAGGAGAGCGGCGATAAAATTTGGGTCTTAAAATTCAACGACCGGACATGGTCGATAAGGAAGACGACATGGCAGTCGGTGTGCAGCACTGGGACGCGTTCACGCGCCTAGCAGGTAAGGGAAATCCGGCCGGTATTGTTCTTGCCGCGCAAGATTTTAGTGACAGTGACATGCAGGCCATCGCAAGCGCAGTCGGTTTCAACGACACGGCGTTTGTGCTGTCTTCGAACACTGCGGACCTTCGCATTCGGTATTTTGGTCGGAGTCGCGAAGTTGATTTATGCGGTCACGCGACGATCGCGGCGTTTGCTGCGCTACACCATCGTTGCTTGCTGCCTCCCGACAAGATTGACGGCATCTACATGCTCGAAACAAAGTCAGGCGTTCTACCGATAAGCATCGATCTAACGGACGACCACAGTCCGCTCGTCGTCATGACCCAGGGCGTCGCTCAATTCGCTCCGTTCAATGGTTCTCGTGACAGGCTGGCACGCGTGCTCGGCATCGCGGCAACCGATTTTCATGCCACACTACCGATTGTGTACGGAAGCACGGGCAGGTGGACCCTGGTCGTGCCGGCAAGGGATTTGGCCACGATGCAGCGCATGTGTCCGAAGCCCGACGAGTTTGTTGCGACCCTTGCGGATAGACCGGATGCTTCTATTCATCCCTTTTGTTTTGAGACAATAAATCCGGAAGCGGTGGTGCATGAGCGACATTTTTCATCACCAACGTCGGGTACGCTAGAAGATGCCGTCACCGGAACGGCCTCCGGCGTACTCGGGGCGTACTATCGGCGCTTCGTCGCCCAGACCGTCGACGGTACGCCCCCTTGGGTGATCGAACAGGGCTACGAAGTCGGTCGCGAAGGCAGCGTTAAGGTGTGGGTGAGCCAAGAGGGCGAGAACTACACGGTCAAGATCGCCGGCAGTGCTTGCTTCATCCGCGATATTAAAATCGATAGGCCGTAGGGAGTTTCCTTTAAGGGTCGCGCTAAGCGGTATCTTCCGGCGCCGCTATTCCTAGAGCGGTGACGTGGACACTTTATACAGTGTCCCCACCTTTCCACTACTGGATGGACGATCGCGCCCGCATTCCGTAACAATCCGCGGGTGCGCCGCGACTTCCATATCGACAAACTGATCGACGAGTTCGGTCAGTACTCGCTCGAACTCACGTGCGGCGCCTGCGGGCATAAGCGGATCGCAGGGTCGCATACCTTGGCAAAGCTGTGCGGCTGGGATGCGAAGCTTGAGGACGTGGCGAAGCGGATGAGGTGTTCGAGGTGCGGGAAGAAGCGGTGCACGTTGCGGGCAACAGAATTGAGCAAGCCGCGCGGATATTCATCGCTGCCACGATGAGAATTATGTCACCCGGCGGCGCCGGGTTTTTAGAGCAAATTTGGGCAGTTCGTGGCAGCCGCGGTAAGATCTATCCATGTGCTATTCCGCCCAGGTCAGCCAGGTCCTCCGTAAGCTGCAGCGTGAGCTCGGCGCACGACTGGATTATGATGAGGCCTTGTTGCTGTTCACACAGCGGCTGGAGGATCCTAGCCTTGTCATTTCCCGCGGCTTCGAGGTCAACTTTGAGGAGCCGGTGGACGAGAAGGGACGCCAAATCAAGCGGGCCATCGATGAGCACCGTTCCAGGGCGGCCACCAAGATCGAGAAGGACCTCTTTTCCCAGAAAACACGGCTGGTGAATGCCGAACGATCGCTTCAGACGAAGGAGACCAAGAAGGCGCGCGAGGATGTGCGCATTGCGAGGAGCAAAATCGAGACGCTGACGGCGAAGCTCAGCGATCTGCGCCGCACCGCCCCCAAACCATCGGACAATCGGATTTTCCCCCTGGTGTATGCCGGGGTCATCGTCAGACAGGACGGCCACAACGTCCTGACTCCCATGCGGTATTTTTGCCGGCCGGCTGGGAAACCGGCGCTCTACGATAGAAAATTCCCCGGCCTGTATAACGCGCGCCGGGACAATCTCGAGAAGTTTTGGGACGAGCAATTCGGGCAGCATCATGCCTTGATGGTGGTGGAGAGCTTTTACGAGAACGTGCGGCTGCACGTCATGGAACACCGCGAGCTTAAACCTGGGGAAGAGGAAAAGAACGTGGTCCTGCAATTCACGCCACAGCCAGCGCAGACGATGCTCATCGCCTGCCTGTGGTCGCATTGGACCGACGCCAAGGAACCCTCCGTGCGAGGATTCGCGGCCATTACCGACGAGCCGCCAGCCGACGTCGCCGCCGCGGGGCATGATCGATGCATAATCAATCTCAAGCCGGAACATGTAGAGGCCTGGTTGACGCCGGAAGGGCGGAGCAGCGAGGAACTGCAGGGCATTCTGTCTGATCGAGAGACTCCGGTGATTCAGCATGCGGTGCTGAAGGCGGCTTGAGACCCGTCTACCGGCGAAAATAGGCGCCGGCGGACGACCGCACATTCCGCCTCTGCCCGGGCGGGGGGTGAACGGCCTGCAGGTGCGTCTAGGGATTGAGGCGCCTAAGGACGTGACCGTGCTAGGGTATCCTTTATAAGGACATGAGCGTCTCATTGGCCATTTACGGACGAATGGAAGCATCACGTGACCCCATCTAAACAAGTTTGGCTTGTCATCTTATTGGCCCTCGGCATCGCGTCAGCTTTTATTGGCAGTACCTACGTACTCGCCGCATCACCGGACGAAGCGGCAACCGCCTCAGGCGCGGACATGACTTTCTTTTATAAGAATCCGAGCCCCGAGCGGGTCGCAAAGCTGGTCGTATTTTTCAACACAGTGAATCAACCCGATAAACCTAGTGTTCGGCCACCGACCATCGGATTTCTTGCTGCAGCTTTTCAGGAATACCCGGCCGACACCTGAGTCTCGACGCCATTGTGCCTAGCGGGCCGAATGAATTCGACATCTTGTGGGGCGCCAGCTTCGCTAGTTGAGACCCGCGCTACGCGTTGAAAATTTTTGATCACTTCGCGGCCATCGCAAACGTCGATGGAAACGCTGAGGATATGGTCAATATCGCCAGGAACTTCGGAACCGGGGTCGATACCAGCTGGCTCGTGCAGAAACGAGGCGCAAACAAAGCGTTGGAGCTGCATGCCCAGTCGACGGCGCTCTTGGCCCTTTACTCCAATTCCTTGCAACATGAATTCATCCGGAGCGCAGTGGGCAGGTATATCGGACAGCACCCTGAGGAACCGGCGTCATTCGCAACGACAAAGTGAAGTTCGAGGTGCGAAAGACGAGCCCATGAGTCCCGTTCAGTCCAACTGTATGGCGACGTGAAAGCTAGATATTCTTGGCATACTTAGGCGGCGCGCCTGAACATGGCGTCGTCGATTGGTTCGTCGACATGAATGCTGTGCCGCAGTTCTGTTGCTGAAAATCTGCTGGCTCCGCCTAATGTTAGGATTCTGCGAATGAGCAGAGCGTCTTTTTCGATGACGAACTCCATGTCCACAGTAGTCGATTTTGGATATCGCGCCGCCACCGAGTAACAAGGAGTGCCGTCGACGACGGTATCCTCGCGTTGGCGCAAATCAACGAGGTCCACGATTGATAACCCGCCCATCGCCGGTATTAACAGTCTCCCAATGCGATGGGCAGACCCCGAGGAGACGCCGGTCGCACCCGCAATTGCAAGTGAAAGGCTTTCCGCACACTTGGCCTGCGGAGCATCAGTGCCACTCTGTCTCCAGGTGTATGCCGTGCTCCCGTCAAATATCACGGCATTTCTAGTGACGATGCCCTGAAGTGGCGGATACGGGTGCGGCCGTTCAAACTCAAACCGATAGAGCGAGGGCATCTTATACAACGTCGAAAATATTGTTGTGAACACACTGCTGTTGTCGTCGAGATGTCTGTGCACCTCCCCGCAATCGGAGTACGACGTAATGGACGCGTAGCGTGCCGCTACTTCTTGCAAAAGTGCTTTCGCGTAATCCGCAGTCGGCATTTCAGCCTCGTTACGATCCCAGTTCCTGAGCAGGCATGTGGTTGAGAGTATATAGGAAAGGGACCCGCCACGTCGCCGTGGTAGGCTGAAAGGAACCGGGCTAGACGCTACTTGGTCATGCGGTTCGATATCGCCTGGAGAGAGCAAGCCATCACAAGTGCAATCCACATGAGGAACTACCATGAGTAAGCCTGTCGCATTGATCGTAGGTGCCGGTCCTGGTATCAGCCTGGCGTTTGCTGAAGCGTTGGTGGGCGCAGGTTATGCGGTCGGCATGGCCTCGCGGAATCTCGATAAGCTGCGGCCGCTGGCGGCATCCGTTGGTGCGATCCCATTCACGGTGGATGCCTCGTCAGCGGACAGCATCGTTCGACTGTTCTCGTCGGCAGACCAGGCGTTAGGGGTACCCGATGTCGTGTTATTCAATCCTAGCGCACGCATTCGGGGGGATCTGCTAAGTCTGGATATGACTGCCGCGGCCGATGCAATCCAGACGACCGCGATAGGGGCATTAGTAACTGCGCAGGAGGGAGCGCGGCGAATGTTGCCGCGCGGTCGTGGGGCACTACTGTTCACGGGTGCCACGGCCGGCATCAAGGGATTTGCGCGCTCTTCGGTGTTTGCGATGGGTAAATTTGCCGTTCGCGGGTTGGCGCAAAGCTTGGCGCGGGAACTCGGGCCGCAGGGTATTCACGTGGTGCATTTCGTGATTGACGGGGGCGTCGTGCAAGAGAGCAGTGATCCTAATGCTTTTACGCCGCGAGCCATCGCGCAATCCTATATGGCGGCGATCGCGCAGCCGCGCGGCGCTTGGACTTGGGAAATCGAATTACGGAGCAGCTCGGAGCCATTTTGAGGAGACGCAGCGGCGAGAGCAACGGGCTGCCTTGACGGCAAGAACGACGTGTTAAGTTGGGAACGCAGGCAATCCCCCTTCCTCTGTCTCCGATCCCCTCTAGACTCTATTGTTTCTTGCAAAAGACTTAATAAAGGGCGAGTAGCGGGAGGGGTCTGGGATCGGGTTATGCGACCTATTGCTAAGCCGCATTCCTATGTAACGCGCTAGCCAATCGCCACGTTTCGCATGATTAGTAATCATCACTGGCGTCGCGATTCGAGATCGCGATCCCCAATCGGGGGGGGGCTCAACAACCAGTGAAAATTGGATCTTGGACTGCGGCGCGATATAACAGCCGCCATTCGACAGTTCGACGAGCCGCCAATAGCCACCCGCATACTGAGGCGCCGACGCGCCAACTTTCTCATGAAGGCGTATGTGGCACTGCGGCGCTTGGCAAAATCAGTCCATGTTTTCTCAGGAAAAGTAGACCGCTCCGGTTACACAATCGGGCGCACGACGTTAAAATCCGGGCGTCAGGAACTTGCAGGTAACTCCGTTTGATTTCGAAAGAGGCTCGTCCAGAGTTGCGAGCGGAAGCTTGAGTGCTTCGGCAATGGCGACGTACCACGCGTCGTAACTTGTCACGTTGTGACGCAGTTCCCAGATGCGGCTGGCGAAGGGCTCAAAAGGAAACAACTCAATATCGAGTTGCATGAGATCGGCTTGCGCCGCATTCGCCTCCGGCGTCGTAATCAGCTTAGCCCTCTCCAGGCGACGAAATATGTTTGTAGCTTCGGCGCGTACCAGCTCCGGCGCCAGCAGCAAACCACTTCCAAGAATTTCTTCTGCCCAATCGCCGTGGGGGCCGCTGTCAACGAGAGCGGCTACTACCACCGACGAATCGATGACGATACTCAACGCCTGTCAGCGTTTCTGCGCTCAAGTATCTGCTTGGAAGAGATGCGAGTCTGCGTCGCGCGCTTTCTCTTGCGCACCTGCTGAAGCCAAGTGTCTATCGACGGGCGGGCAGCCAATCGCTCCAGTTCGGCGCGCAGGAACTCCTGCATCGACTTACCCTGCAAAGCCGCACGGGCAGCTAGTTCGTCGCGGACTTCTTCGGGAACATCACGGATGTTGATCTGAATTGCCATGCTTTCATAATGCCAGCAATGCTGGCATCTTGCAAGCGCGTTTATCAAAAGCAACTAGCCCGCTGGTCTTCCCGCCTGCTCTCAGATCGAATCACCGAGAGCGCACGCTAACGTCCCCGTTCGCGTGCGCGAACACACGATCGACTCGTCCTCTCCTGCGGCCTAAGCCGCCGTCAGTCACCGACACCGAACCCTTACACTCTGTCGTCGCCGACTCAGATCGCATCGCACTCGTCATAATGAAAGTTCGAACCGACCACAGTGAGCACGTCAACCATTTTTCCTTTTACGCCGTGTCGCGTCGAGTGGCAATGAGTTGTGGCGAAGTTTTTTGCATTACTAACGATCGATACATCGCAGTCTGGTTGGTCTATGCCGGAAGCTTCTCATGCGCAATAACTAATCACGTTGTCACGGCCCCCGGACCTTCGCGAAGGGGACTATTTCTCGCAAGCAGGACCGGACTAATTTTGGATAGCGCTCCCTCCATGGTAATTTTTGATCGGAGCATTTATTGGGAAGCTTCTAAACGACGGCGCCGGCATTTATCAACTTGGGAGCCCTCATTGCACACATCCATTATAATTGAAGACCTTGAACTTTATGGCTTTCACGGATTCTTCGATGAAGAACAGCGTTTTGGCTCCAAAAATTCGTATTTAACGTCCTTGCAAATTTGGCTCCCGCAGAAACTCATTTAGATGATGGCTTTGGGGCGTCTGCCCGATACGATCAGTTGATCTAAGAAGTGGAACGGATCTCCAATCAAAGCAAATTCCGCACGTTGGAAGCGTTGGGCGAGACAATTGCACGCGGGCTACTCCATCGTTTTGATCGAATCGCAAATATTGCTGTAACCGTAGCGAAAATGAGCCCTCCAATATCTCGGTCGCTTAAGAGGGTTGCGGTAAAAATCCAGATAGATCGGCAGTGGAACGGCGGACCTGCTTTGGAAAACACGGCCATCCAGGGTCATTGTTGAGAAAGACTTATGATCTGAATTATAAGCTCGGCTAGGCGTGGGTCCGTGCCGTCGATTATTATGCATTCAGCTTACCTTCATCGAGGCCGCCATGACAATTGCTACAGTATTTGTCGATATGCAGGTCGATTTATTTTCTCATCTTCGGCTCGCTGTAAATCGACAAACCCTCGCCTGCAACGCCAATGCGTTGGCTCGTCTCGCTCGGGCTCATGGCTCACCAGTAATTTGGGTAAAGCAAGTCTTTTCACCGGATCTCCATGACGCCTCACTGGAAGTAAAAAGGGGCGGCCACCGAATCGTCATTCAAGGAACACCAGGCGCCGAGCTTCTCCCCGAGTTGGATTGCGACTCGGCGGATTTGATCGTGATCAAAAAGCGCTATAGCGGATTTTTTAGAACAACCCTTGAGGAAACACTTGAAGGGCTCGATTGCAAAAAGATCATCATCGCGGGAATCAATACGCATGCATGCATTCGGATGACAGCTATCGACGCATATCAGCGAGATTTTGATGTTTTCCTAGCCATCGACTGCATTGATTCTCACGACGAACCACACCACCAGATCAGCATGCGTTATATGGACGGGAAAATTGCTACTGGTATGACGAACTCGCAGCTCGCGGCCATATTTAAATAGGGCGCTTCAACCATTCCTGGTGTCAGTCCTTTTCGGCAAAGCCTACCTGGACGCCGCGGATCCGTTCGGCCTCGAAGTGTCTAAGCCCAAGCCACGCCGCGGATAGTAGCTACGGCAAGGCCGCACTTTCTGAGCTTGGGACATTGCCAATAAGGTCAGCATTTACCTGCGCGCAGAGTGCGACGCATTCATCGCAGATAAAAACGCAACTGCGCGGTGCGCCGCCCAGATCGCGCGAACACCCCCCTTCAATTAGGCTCCGGACTTTCGACTTACCGCAGAACGAACAAGACACCTGCTCAGTCCCTGCGGTTTGTGGCACCTGGCAGGTTCCACCGAGTATGGCTGGATGTAAGTCGCTACTTGCTTCGGGACGGCCGCCGTCCAGCTTTGCCGATAGAGTATTCCAGTCAGCGAAGCCAGCTACTCTCGCGACGATCTCGAGACACTCGCTGTACGAAAGTAAAAAATTGTTGGCAGTCCGGGATTCGCGAAGAGACTTCGCCATCGTTTTCGCGTCTTTGTAAGTGCGCATACAGATCCTCCGTTCGAGGCGAATGCGTTTGATCAGCGCTTGCATTGCTGATCCATTCGCCTTGCGGTTAGGGATCAATCATCTGATGTGGGCACATTCACCTTACCTTCCAGCGGTTTTGGGAGTGTCTTAAAAAGAACGGCTCAATTGCGGTAGATCAGCCCATCCATATGCTAGTTCGACTAGGACAGCATCGTTGCGAGCATCCTCCCGCTCATCAATCAACCGCGCACCATAGCGCTCGTAGAACCGTCGAGCTACAAGATTATCCCTAAGAACCCATAAACTAGCGGTGGCAAAGTTGCGGCTCATCAAATCAGAAGCCATCGTCCGCAACAGCCGTACCCCGAGTCCGTTCCTCTGATAGGCGCGTAAAACATAAATCGCGCTGATCTCTCCGTCAAATCCCTTGGCCTTCAAACTCTCGGTACGTTGTGCGCCGCAGCAACCAAAGCCCACGATCTCGACATCGACTTCGGCAAGGTGGACAACCGTGGAGCCAAGGTTCGCCGGCTGGCGCATGACCTGATCCCACATCGCCTTGCGGTGCTCGACAGAAAGTCCCGCCAACATGGTGTCGGGCAGAATACCGCTATATGTCTCGCGCCAAGAAGCCACATGCATGCTCGCCAACGGCAGGGCATCATCGACATTGGCTGTTCGGATTATTACGTCGCCGTTCGCCATTACTTTCGACCCGCATCAGACCACCTAAAATGAAATCTTACACTCTCATTCCGGTCGAAAATGGGAAAGGAATATTGCCGCGGCATGCTTAGGTTAGCCCAGTAGTTCACCAACGATGCGGCCAATCTCCGCGAATACGGCTTCCAACTGAGCAGCTGTGGGAGAACGGCCTTGGGTATAAGCGCAGATTAGCACCGGCGCTTTCGGCTTCGGCCACACCACGGCGATATCACCGGCTGCGTCGTTGCCATTGTTGCCGGTCTTGTCACCAATTTTCCAGTGCTTGGGAAGGCCGCCTCGCAGTCTGTCATCTCCCGTCTTGCAATTCACCATCCAACCTACCAAATGTTTCCTCGGTTCTGGCGATAACACGTCACCCAGCAGAAGCCGGCGCAGGGTACCCGCCATCGCAACGGGCGTCGTTGTGTCGCGGGGATCACCAGGCCGCGACAGATTAAGCGTAGGCTCGTTGTGGTCCAGGCGAGTGACGCTATCGCCCGTTGAGCGCCAAAAGGCAGTGAGAGAATTCGGACCACCAACCCTTGCCAGCAAAAGATTGGCGCAGGTGTTGTCGCTGGACTCGACTGCCGCCGCGCACATGTCGGCCACAGACATGGCCCCTTTGGCGAGATTCTGCTTGGCCACTGATTGTCGTGCCGTGTCAGGCCTGGGTTCTCCCCCTCGCTCATGTCTCTAAAAATAATCGATGAAGGCGTTGCGACTCGTCGCTGGCCAGTTGAGTCAACAGGTCATTCAATGGCTCGGGCCTGCTGAATGCGTAGCCCTGTGCATAGTCGACCCCCAGTCGTTTCAACTCCTGAGCGATTTCCATGGTCTCCACGTACTCGGCCACGGTTTCGATGCCCATCCCCTTCGCGAGTTCCACGATCGCCCGCACGGTGGCCTGGGAGTTTCGATTCGTCAGAATGTCGAGCACAAAACTGCCATCTATCTTCACGCGGTAAATCTGCAGCGCTTTCAGCACTGTGAGCGAATTCGAGCCGGTCCCAAAATCGTCCAAGGCAAAACGGCAGCCGACGGCTCCCAGATGCTGAACGATTTTGCCGGCTCGGTTAAGGTTGCTGATCGCCGCCTGTTCGGTCAGCTCCAAATTGACGCACGCCTTCGGAAGGTTGGCCCCTTTCAGAGCCTCGGTGAACTGTTGGATGAATGCCTCATCCCCCATGGACTGGCCCGACACATTGATAGACATCCCCAACTGCCGCGATTTCAGCATGCCTCGATAGGGGGACAACATTTCGAGGGCGCGCAACATGACCCACCGATCGACCGAAGGCAAAATCTGGTAGCGCTGCGCCGCTTCGATGAGCGGTCCCGGACCGACCAAACTTCCGTCGGCCTCCCTCAGGCGCAGGAGAATTTCGTAACCTCCCGGCAAGGATTTGTTCTGCAAGGGTGTAATACGCTGAGCATAGAGCAATAAGCGATCCTGCTTGAGGGCCGAGCGGAGCTGTCCGACCGCGAGCGCATCAGCATGGCGGCGCATCATGCTTGTGTCTTCGAAGGTGTATACCTCGATGCGATTTCTACCGCGGTTCTTGGCGGTCTTACAAGCGATTTCCGCGGCGGCGATGGCACGCGCCAGTCCGTCGGGCATCGGAAGAAGCGCGGAGATGCCGGTGCTGATGGAGATGTCGAAAGTCTCCTTCGATGGTCCTATGGCGATTTTTCCCGCAGCGATCTTCAGTTGCTCGGCGATGGTCACCGCGACCTTGGAGTCGCAGTTTGGCAGTACGACGGCGAATCGATCTCCCGAGATTCGGGCGGCGAGGGCGTCGGGTGGGAGTAGGGGAGGAACCAAGAGGTCCGCCACTCTGATAATCAACTCGTTGCCGAGGTCGAAGCTGTGCAGCTCGTTGAGTACGTGCATATGGTCGATGTCAACATACAGTACGCTGCTGTCCACGGAGGTGATGTCGTCGTCGCCTGCGACAGCCATTTGGTCGAGCCCAGCCCGGGTGTAGAGACCAGTCATCAAATCGAATTGCGCCTCGGCGATGCTTACGACCTGTCGTGCTATATGTTGCGCGAGAATAACTTGCCGTCCCGGAAAGTCATTTCGATCCGGGCCGTTGAAAAACGCGAGTGTGCCAATGACGCGGTCATTTTCCTTGACGAGCGGAACGCACAACACCTTGCAGCGGACGCTCTCAGGTTTGCCATGACCGACCCGATTGACGACCAATGGCTTGTGCTGGCGCTGAACCCAGGACATCAAATGACTCTTGGTCTGCTCCCATGCTTCGCGAAGTTCCACGGCGGGCTCTATATCGTTCTCATGGAGGATCGTCAGGCGTTTATCCGGTATGAACAACACTCCCAACTCGCTACTCATGCGTTGTGTAGCTGCGTCCAGAAGTTCTTCAAGAAGTCGCCGGTTATTGGCTACGACATGCGGGCCCGCCGTGACCTTGAATAGCCATTCTAAATCGGCCGAATGCTCCGTCAGTTGCTTGACTTGGCGCCCCGCCGAATTCGCCGTCCTGAGGTCCCTTTGAATGCAGTCCAGCAATGGCTTCAAGCGTCGTGTCAGAGCAATGGCCCCAGACGGTCCTTCGGAGGGAATCAAAGTCGAAACTTGGTTGATACAAAATGTGCCGAGCAACGTTCCGTCCGCAAGGCTCAAAGGAATCGCAGTGAACTGCCGACCGGCGCTCTGGTCAGCAATCTGCAGGGGAGCCGCCGGGTCAGAGGTAGATCGCAGGGATCTGATCCACCTTGCCGCCGCCGCCGCCGTCAAATCCCCGAATTCGCCACTCCGACGCAATGCCGGGTCCAGGAGACAGGCGCCCTTGATATCCCCGATCAGCGCAATGGCCAGAGCGGCATACGAGGTGAATATTCCGTCGTTATCCGCCGAGGGGTTGGGATTGACCACAGTCACCGCCGCTCCTCGGGGAGCAGAACATCGCGCAGCAGGGAAGAAATATGGCACATATAGGATCGCGCTTCGTTGGCTGTCGGACCCATGCCGGCACGTCCATACATCGGCAGCTGCGAGTACATTCTTGACCATTGATTTCCTAAAATGTGCCCGTCCAGTCATTTATAGGTTTTCCGTCATCCCGGGGCGCGACAATTCAATCACTCGCTACAATGGAATCATTCATCGATTCGACGTTCTCGCGCAGCACCAATTTCGCGGCGGCGTTGGAAATCGGGATGTGAAAGGTGCAGTGCACTTTGCTTTGATCTAGAGGAGTTTGCCTACATCGTTTCTCAATTAACTTCTAGTGCCTCGACGCCGTCGTTCGCGCACTCAATGGGGTTGCCAATTTTGGCCGTCTTGAACCTACGGTTCAGTATCGTCTGCCAAATATCGTCGACCTCGATATGCCGCGCATGGGGGGCGTTGAGCTCCCACTAGCCGGTATACGGATCAGAACTTCGATAGGCGCATTGCACCATCACGCGAATCAGTCAAGAATCGTAGATGCCGCGCCGATACCTTCGGTAACCGCGAGCCGACGCCGCCTCAAGCGGTGGTCTGGAATAATCCAAGAGACCACGGAGGCATTAATGACAACCCTGTTGAGCTCTACTCGGGAAGATCCGCCTGATGCTGCATCGCGCAAGGTGCTGACGTTTGGTCTCGGTGGTGAAATCGACGGGGTGGATATTCTGCGTGTCCGCGAAATCCGTGGATGGTCCCCGGTAACGCGGCTCCCAAACTCGCCGTCGCATGTACTGGGTGCCTTGAATCTGCGTGGCTCAATCGTCCCCATCGTTGATCTCAGAGTGTGCTTAGGGCTGGAGCGCGCGGAGTTCACCCCGGTTACGGTCATTATCGTGTTATCTGTGACGATGCCCGGCGGTCGAGGGGAGTATTGGTTGGTGGTCGACAATGTGGCTGATGTCATCGACATTGGCGCGGCGGAATTGCGGAGTGCCCCCGCGCTCATCGTCGACACCGAACTCGATTTTATTGAAGGTCTCGCCACAGTCAGCGATCACATGATAGTCCTGCTCGACGTGGACGCGCTGATCGGCCAAGACTGGGTGTCCATTGAGCCGGCGGCGCTCCTGGGCGCGGCCTGACCGCACCGCCGCTACGATCTTTTCCAACCTTCCCACCAATGGCATCGCCATCAAGGCCTTCCTCATGATCTTTCGCAAACCTTCGGCCGATACGAATACAGCCCAGCGGCTGATGGACCTGGAGGGGCAGGTGGCTGCGATCAACAAGGCGCAGGCGGTCATCGAGTTTCAGCTCGACGGGACCATCCTTACCGCCAACCACAATTTCCTCAATGCGGTCGGCTATACGCTCGATGAGATCCGCGGGAAACACCACGGCTTGTTCGTCGAGCCTGCGTACCGCGACTCTGCGGACTATCGTGCCTTCTGGGCGAAACTCGGCCGCGGCGAATACGACGCAGGACAGTATCTTCGCATCGGCAAGGGCGGCAGGGAAATTTGGCTGGAGGCAAACTATAATCCCATCCTCGATGCCCATCAGCGGCCGCTCAAAGTCATCAAGTACGCCACCGACATTACGGCCGCGAAGGTACGCGAAGCGGAAGTCACGGGACAGCTCAAGGCGATCGACAAGAGTCTTGCGGTCATTGAGTTTCAGCTCGACGGGACAATCCTCACCGCCAACCAAAATTTCCTCACCGCCGTCGGCTATACGCTCGACGAGATCCGGGGCAAGCACCACAGTATGTTTGTCGAACCAGTCTACCGCGACAGTTCGGGCTACCGCGCCTTTTGGGCAAAGCTCGGGCGCGGCGCGTTCGAGTCGGGCCAATACCTGCGCCTCGGCAGAGGCGGCAAGGAGCTCTGGCTGGAGGCGAGCTATAACCCGATTCTTGACGCGCGCAACCGGCCAGTGAAGGTCGTCAAGTACGCGATTGACGTCACGAACCAAAAGAACGAAAACCGTCTGATCCTCGGCGAGGCGACCCGGGTCATCTCCGGCATCGCGGCGGGCGATCTGACCATAGCCATGCAGGGGCAATTTGCCGGCGATTTCGCGAAATTGAGCGACGCGGTGAATGAATGCGCAACCCGTCTTAAGAGTGTGGTCACGGAAATTCGTGGTGCCGCGGCCTCGGTGGCGAGTGCCTCTGGGCAAATCGCACAGGGAAACGGCGACCTATCGAATCGCAGCCAGCAGGAAGCTTCCTCACTCGAGGAGACTGCCGCCAGTATCGAGGAGATGAGTGCGACCGTCGAACAGAATGCCGAAAATACCCGTCAAGCCAGTCAAGTGGCGAAAGCCGCGCGTGAGCATGCCGAGAAAGGCGGCCGGGTCGTCTCGAGCGCGGTTGAAGCCATGCGGGGTATCAATGCGTCGAGCAAGAAAATATCAGACATCATCGGTGTGATCGATGAAATCGCGTTCCAAACCAACCTCCTCGCCCTGAATGCCGCGGTCGAGGCAGCGCGGGCGGGCGAGCAAGGCAGAGGCTTTGCCGTGGTTGCCAGTGAGGTTCGCAGTCTCGCCGGACGAAGTGCCACGGCGGCCAAGGAAATCAAGGGCCTCATCCAGGACAGTGTCATGAAAGTCGAGGAAGGCAGCAGGCTGGTCAACGAGTCCGGCGCGACCCTGGGCGAGATCGTGATCTCTGTAAAAAAGGTCAACGACATCATCTCCGAAATCGCATCAGCGTCGGAGGAGCAATCGACGGGAATCAAGCAGGTGAATCAGGCCGTAATGCGGATCGACGAAACGGTCCAGCAGAATGCGGCGTTAGTAGAGGAGGCCGCCGCTGCGGCCGAGTCGCTTCGGGAGCAGTCCGAAATCCTGAATAATTTGATGGACCAATTCAACACCGGCGACCACCGGGTTGCGCCGACCGCCGTCAACTCCTCAGCTCCGCCTATGCCCGCGGCGCCAAGTGCAGTGCGCGCGCCGGCAAGGGCTGCCAAAAAGAACACGGGGAATTCTTCGCCCCCACGCCTTAAGGCCGTGGGAAGCACTGATTCCTGGAAA